>Ga0209777_10005685_pt1 | contig 14276 bp, 15 predicted proteins | sample FrelakmetHBP12HB_FD_187147 | JGI IMG/M metagenome (GOLD analysis project Ga0209777, IMG submission 187147) | Freshwater lake sediment microbial communities from the University of Notre Dame, USA, for methane emissions studies -HBP12 HB (SPAdes)... | ecosystem: Environmental > Aquatic >...
GCATGAACCCATAAATGAACTGATCGAAGTTCCAGATTTCCGGGGTGTCGAACCGATCCTGCGATTCACTATCTGACGCATCAAATAGGGGCGGTTTCGGAAGGATATTATCAAAACCGGCGTCGGAGATTAGTATTTTCGGCGCATTGGCGGGATTGCAAAAGGCTACGTGATGTCCACGGTCTCGGAGTTCGCGAGCGATAGGCAGAGATCGTGTGGGCAACCCCAGATCGTCTGAGAAAAGCGTCGTAAAGAGGAACTTCTTCTTCATACCAGCCTCCTTGGTTGATGAATGAACCTAAGAAGATTATAGCTCGGGGAAATTGCAAGTCAATAGAAGGAGGATTGTGTTCTATTGATATGAATGGAATGACCCCCGGGAGTTGCAAGTCCTTATAGTGAGGGGTTAGGAAAGTCAGAAATGAACATGGGGGGTATATCTTGGGGGCAACTAATTGAATAGCTGGCTTGGAACGCACTGTTAGGGATGACCTAGCATCTTCCAGGCCGCACCGTGCTCGATATAGCTATGTATAGAAGTGTGGAAGGCACGGTATTTTAGGATCATGAGAAGTAGGCGCTTTCATTCATGAGCCAGCCACGTTGCCCCTCCTGAAAAAAAGAGGTCAATAATCGGGGATCAGCTCTCCACCAGGGGGGTCCGGATTCCCGCTGATCAGGCTTTTTCCAGCAATTCCTTCAACCTTTGGAGGTCCTCGGCAAGGCCCTTCTCCAATTGGGTAACAACCAATCCTTCAGCAAGCCTGAAGAAGCCTTTGGGCTCACCTTCCACACGCGTGGTGTACTTCATCCCGTCCTCTGCGGTTTCGTAGGTGTTGGTCACCTCTAAAATAACGGGACCTTCCACCACCTTGCCGACCCACTTCTCATTGGGTACAAACTCGGTGATCTCATAGGTGGTGCGCATTTTCCGACCCATAAACTTGCGGATCTCAGTGTAATGCGACCCGACCGTATTGCCTGGGCTGCCTTCGATCACCTGGGATATAGCAGGTTGCCATTTGGTTAAATTGCCCTCGATGGTTGCGAAGGCAAACACCTCTGCAGGGGTTTTCTTAATGAAGATTGACTTTTCAATCTTGAGCATGGGAACTCCTTTCTTACTCAAAACGTAACCAACTTCTCCCAATCACTATATAACGAATTCCATACCCTTACAATCCCCCGTCTCCCTACCCTATAACGGTGGAGTTCATGATTTATTGATCTAGTTTATAGTCAATTTCGCAAAACTCTCTGCGGGTGTTTCGAGCGCTGTAATCGAGGAGGTAGAAAAGTCCCAAATGAACATGGGGGGTATAACAATTGAATAGCTGACCTGGATTGCTCTGCCGGGGTAACCCCTTGTGCATCTTCCGGGTCGCACCGTTCCTTGCATCATCTGGTGCATAGGAGCGGAATTTTATTAACCCACCTTGAAATCCTAGGTGGGATTTTTCGTTTTAAGGAGGCACTATGAACCAAAATCAAGTTCCAATCAAGAGCACTTGCAACGCCTGCGGAGGGGAAGGCGTCCTAAACACGGGCAAGACCTTCACTCTCGCAGGCAGGATGCATCCCTTGCTCAGCAAGTGTGTTGCCTGTGATGGTAAAGGCACGCTGCTGACATGGGTGGATGTGTATCAGCTTGCACAGATGCTGCATGCTATTGCAGCCGAAGAATAAATCCTATGATAGGACAAAATCATTCCAATACAGGCCAACCTAAGCCATGGGTTGGCTTGTTTCATTTCCAAGAAAGGAGTTTCGTATGGCAACCGATCTGAAACCTGAAAGTTCATTCCTTGAGGCGCCAGCATCCTGGAATACGCGCTATATAACCCCTGCTGGTTTTGTCTGCCAGATCACTTTACGTGGGGAGACTGGCAAAGATTTGCTTGAGAAGGCAGGTCTGGCACTTACTTTCCTCACTGAACATCAGTATCTACCTGATGCCGGTTTTCACAAGAATGGGACTGGCGAGAGCAAGCTATGCCCGATTCATCAGTGTGAGATGCGGAAGCATGAAAAGGATGGCAAGTCCTGGTTTTCCCATAAGACCGATGAAGGTTCCTGGTGCTATGGCAAGGTAAGAAAGAATGGAGGCAACCATGATTAGCAATCGATATGCGGATCGCTTTACAGATACTGATCGTTCCTATTCGCCATGTCCGCATAAAAATGTGGTCGTCGATCTGAGTGGGGGAAGACGCTTTGTGGAAGGCGAAGTCACAGACGACATTCTGGTCCGTGCCCTCTGCCTGGATTGCGGCGAGTATCTGATCGAATCGGAGGTGCTGGGAGCCTGGGATGGGGAGCCGAGTGATAGCGAGAATTTCCAATTGGAGGCAGACCATGACCATGGAATGTGATTCCTCCAACTTGGGAATCCAGGTCTCTCTGTTCGATCTGACGGAGGGAGCTTCTTTTCCCAAACAGAAACGTAATCGCCGGGTGGAGAAAACCCTGGCACAACTGCGCCAGCTGCATGATGAACTCAATGCCCAGCTGTATACCCATCCAACCGAGAGGCCGATCATCAATAGTCCCGGGGATGCAGCCCAACTGTTGATGCCCTTCATCGGATCCCTGGATCATGAGGAGATGTGGGTGATCAATCTGGATACCCGGAATCGCATCATGAGCCTGGTCGCGCTCTATCGGGGCAGCGTGAATTCCTCCCAGGTACGTGTGGGAGAAGTGTTCCGGCAAGCTGTCTCTGAGAATGCCCCGGCAATCATCGTGGGGCACAACCATCCCAGCGGGGATCCCACTCCCAGTCCAGACGATGTGAGCGTGACACGTGCCATGGTCCAGGCGGGGAAGCTGCTGGATATCGACCTGCTGGATCATATCGTGGTCACTCGAGAGAACTATGTATCCTTGAAGGAGCGGGGATTGGGATTCTCTTAATCCTATCTAGAACAATTCATGAAAGGAGTAATGATATGGGTGGAGCAATTCTGTCTCTCAAAGCCAGGACGCAGGAAGAACTCAATAAGCAGGTGGAAATAACCATCCAGGAAGCAGACCGGATGGGGTTAATGGATGTCCGGAGCATCAAGGTCTTCGCACCCGGCGAATATGTAAAACCCGATGACCAGCCAGAAGACCAATGGGTGGCTGTGGTCTGGGTCCATTCTTGAGGCTGTCAAAGCTCCGGACTTGTATTGATCAAGTTTCAGTACAAGCCCGGAGCCATTCTATTTAGTAAACCAATGTTCTACCATAGGATTCTTGAAATATCTAAGGAGAAAATATGAGTATTCAAAGAAGTGCAATAAGACCACTCAGCGACACGATCAATCTGATGGATTCCTGGGGGAACATTAGCGAGGTCAAGCTCGTAGATCTGGGATCTTGTGTGCTGGAGCGCTATATGCTTGGAGTTAAGCTGGCCCAGAATGCCGTTCTTGAAGATAATGATGCGTCTCGCTGCTGGATTCTAAGGATGGCAAGACGAAGCATGATGGTCTTCAAGATCGTTGAATGAAAACTGATATATCCATTTGACTCTGCTTTGTCCTACGGTAGGACAAAGCAGAGTTTTTATTAAGGAGACCGAATATGAACGCAACAAGTATTGCTGATCAAGTAAAGATCACAAGTAATGGTCTACTAGCTAAAATCACAGCTCATATTGAAGAATTAGCCCAGGCGACCGATGCTGCCAGAGTGTCTGAAGAGATGTTGCGCTATCTGGATGCCTGTGCGAGGTTCCACAAGTACAGTTCCTTCAACATGTGGCTCATTTTGATGTCCAAACCCAATGCAACTGCTGTGGCTGGCTTTCGGAAATGGCAAAGTCTCAATCGGTATGTTAAAAAGGGGGAACACGGGATTCCGATCCTGGCACCTATGATAGTCAATAAAGACTGGGATAAATTGAAAGATGATAAGGTTTTAGTTGGTTTCAAGGTTGTATTTGTCTTCGATATATCCCAGACGGAGGGGGATCCCCTCCCAGAGCCACCAGAATGGAAATCTCTTGAGAAGGATGCCGAACTAGCGGTTCAGTTGATCCGGTTCGCAGCCAGGCGGGGAATATCTGTATCAGATAAGCCATTGGAGCGGGGCGTAGAAGGGATCAGCAGGGGAGGGGCTATTGATCTATCTCCTACAGCCGGGACGGCAACGCTGATCCATGAAATCGCCCACGAGCTGCTGCATCAAGGGTCTGATCGATCTGTTTCGACCAGCATAAGGGAATTGGAGGCTGAATCAGTAGCCTTCGTCGTGGCCAGGCATTTCAATTTGACTGATACCAGGTCCAGTCCTAACTATGTAGCTCTGCATGGAGCCGATTCAAAGGCGATCCTCGACCATCTTGAAAGAATACGGAAGACAGCTACGGAGATTATCACTGAATTAGAACCTGATAGTCGAACATCCTGGAATAACATATCAACTTAGCGTTAAATTGGGGTTTGAATAGGCAGGCAGCTTTTCGAATCTGTAATGGATTTTCTGTTCATATGTATAACGAATCATACATAGTTCTTTCAATCGCACACTATACTAAAAGTATGGCGTTTATCCTTGAGATGAAATCAACCTTGCGCCCTGGCACCTTAATAACTGAATAGCGCACCCTCCCGGCGGCTTACTAGCCGACTCGAATTTACCTGTTGAGGGAGATGGCGTGCGAGCACGTCACAGGAACAAGAAAGAGAAAAACGTGGATCGATGAACCTAACCTTTGTATGAGTCACAATTATTGCAATGTAAATTTGGAGCTATTAGATCTGTAACGCTTGTAATCGTAAGGGAAAATTACGTAGCAGGTGTAGGAAGGTGAGATTAGAGGGGGATTTATATAAATGATTAGATAGTCAATATAGCTCGTAATTGTGAATTGCTCCCCGTTCCAGCCATCCGGCGGAAAGGACGTGCCGTATTTACGACACACTCAACTTTGGCCTTCATCTTTCACCAACCTCTGAACAACTGGAGGAGTGGGAGAAGGTGGAGAAGCGGTCTTATCCCACCAAGAAAACAAGAATTAAGCATGAGACTTGGATAAATAAGACTGAAATAGGTTCTATCCATGTTGTTTATTACCCGCAGAATTGGAAAGGTCAGCCCGTCCCATTGCTTTTGTTTGAAATGTCGCTGCCCAAGCTAGTTTATGGAGATAACATCCATACGATTTCTTCTCCCAGCTCGGCGATCGAGAAAGCGCATGAGATCATTAGGCAGTACCCATATATCCCTAAAGTTGATTTGAATAAGGGAATCCTATATAGGATTGATCTTTGCCACAATTTCCAAGTGGGGGAATTTGTCCCCGAGTGGATACGCCAGCTATTCAAGCTGGAATATCCATGGAGGAAGACTAAGCCGTACTATCCAACCAACGGAGTCCGATATCATTCAGGAAAAGCGTCTTTAAGCTTTTATGACAAGGAAGAGGAAACAAATGACTCTTCGGCTCATGGGATGCTCCGGATGGAGGCTTCCTGGGAGGGTAGACACCAGATTGGATGCTTGATAAGCAGACAGAAGGCGATGATCGGAGATTTTACATCCGAGGTTGTCGCGACTCTTCTGAATGCTGAGTTGGCAAAACTTGGAATACTCGATCAAGCACCCCTTGATTCATTGGCGACATTGAGAGTATTGATGAAACAGTATGGTTCCGAACAAGGAATACGCTTGTTTGGCCATATGCAATCTCGGCAGATAGCCTCCAGCCGAGAATTGAAAGCAATGGGGGTACCAGCACCGACCATTTATAGGAGTAACAAACTGATCAGAGACGCCGGACTCAGCATGAGTATTGCTGAGAATAAAGTTGCGTTGCCCATGTTGGTGATAGCTCCATTATGTCATGGAGTGAAACTTTCTACCAATGATATAAGTGATATGCCTTTGTCCAAGGATATCGACCTGTGTCCCTAGCAACTGATACCCGGCAGATTGACCGGGTTGTGATCGCAGAAGATGGTTTGTTGTCCTGGCTGAATGCCTTTTTGCACGATCGAAAGGCACAAGGTCTTGCGCAAGGAACATTGCGGTTTTATACGCAGAAACTTAGACTCTTTCTTGATTACTGTGAAGGGCATGCAGTTGGAAGCATAAGCCAGATCACGGCATTGTTTATCCGCCAGTTTCTTCTTTACTTGGAAACAATGGATCACAATGCTGGCGGTCAGCATGCTGCTTATCGAAGTCTGCGTGCCTTCATGAACTGGTATGAAGTCGAGGCAGAACCGGAGGGCTGGTCCAACCCCATCCATAAAGTGAAAGGTCCCAAGCTACCTACAGAGCCATTAGATCCCGTATCCATTGAAACAGTTGCTCGGATGGTAAAAATATGCAAATTAGGGACTTTTGCTGGTGATAGGGATAAGGCCATGCTGTTCTGCCTGCTGGATACTGGAGCCAGGGCAAGTGAATTCCTGGCAATGGATTTGGAGGATCTCAACCATGCACGTGGTACGATCCTCATCCGAAAGGGTAAGGGTAGCAAGCCCCGTGAGGTCTATCTGGGAAAGCGGTCAAGAACTGCCTTACGAAAGTACCTGAAAGATCGGAGGGATACCGATCAGGCGTTGTGGGTCACTCACCCCCGTTGTGGCTCGACCAGGTTGAGCTATGACGGATTGCGGGAAGTACTTTCCCGTAGGGCAGCCTCCGCCCAGGTGGAAGTGCCCACCTTGCATGATTTCCGCCGTGGCTTCGCATTGGCTATGCTCCGGAATGGAACCGATGTGTATACTTTAGCAAAATTGATGGGACATGAGGGAATAATAGTCCTTCAGCGGTATCTCAAGCAAACTTATAAAGACACTGAAGCCGCCCATCGTCGGGCTGGGCCGGTAGATAATTCAGAGTTTCTTGGGTTTGCCTAAGGGTTGCATACTCTCAACCCAGAAAGGAATAGGATAGCAGATAGTTCTAAGTAAGACGAAGATCACGCCCCACATCGGGGCGTGATCTTTTTAATTGAGGAGCTAATTTAATAAGAAAAAACAAACAGTGTCCTATAAAGGATGAAATATACTATTGATTTGATCTAACGATTCAGGTTTCGGTAATGTACTTTAGCGAAATTGATGAGGCATGAAGGATTACGGAACTTCAACGATTTCTCAAACCGACAAATCAAGATACCGAAGTAGCGCATCGTCGGAACGCCCAGTGGATAATTCTGTATTCTTTGCTTTAAGTTAGATGGAATTTTTCTCCTTTATAAATACTCTTCCTTGGTCTTCGGTTATCTCCTACACCCGCAAACAATCCGCCCATTGTAGTTCTGATAATGATCCCGAGTTCGTTGCTTGAGGTTGCATGTTGTCTTTTGTTTCCTATTTAATTATAGGAGTTATAGGACATGATGAAGATGATAGCGGTGGAAACGTTGTTTGCTGTCTCGCTAGGCAAGACTCCCAAGGGGTTAGTGAAAGTCTTATTAGCGGACGGCATAAATGATTATATTTCGCCAGATAAAGCGATAGAATACTTGACAATTATCATTTACTAAATGAATGCTGTACATTCGCACTTTCGCGTAGATAAACTAATAGTCTATTGGATAAAGGTTACACTGCGCTGGCTTGTCGGGATAAAAATCATTTGAGGAGTCGCCTTATTGAGGGTATTATATAAAAGAAGCTACTTTCATTATAAAAATAGGCTTCTAATTGATTGGATGATAGCCCGCCAAAAGTCTTCGCGATGATGCTTATCTATTTCTTTAGTGGACTTGCTTTTGAAGGGCTTGGTTTGGCTGCCTATTTGCAACAAAGACAGGGGAGCGACCTGCCTTTAAACAAACATCTAAAGTGGCTGGCGGCGTTCGGCTTTGTTTGTGGGGTCACTAATTGGATCGATATGTTCCTGACCAGCGGGGGTGCACAGGAATATATCAATGTACTAAATCTATTGAGAATGATTGCCCAACCTCTCACGGGTTTATTGTTGCTCATATTTGGCTGGGAAATATTGAGAGAAATACCTTTGCCGGCATGGACTGTTTTTATCCCAGGGGTTCTGATTGTTCCCATCGCCTATGTGATCACGTACGCTGCGACTACTTTCGTTACCCCGTCACCCATAAACATTCCCATAGATATTTGGTCCCGCTATTTGCTATATCTTCCAGGAGCCATCATGGCCGGGATCGGTTTTCTGCGTCTGTGGAACATGCAGCGGAAACTTGGCCTTTCCGATGTTGCCAATTTGATGTTGGGAGCCGGGTTGGCATTCCTGTTCGAAGCGTTTATCGTCGGTTTGGTGGTACCCGCCGCTCCATATGGTCCTGCATCATATTATAACTATGATCGCGTAATATATAATGCCTTCACCGGAGAACAGGCAGGGATTACAGGATTTTTAGGATTAACTTCCTGGCTGGACAATGCGCGGATTTTAGTGGTCACTGGGTTACCAGTCTCCTTCTGGCGGATGCTTTCGGCGTTCACCGTTACCTTCTTTGTGATGAGAGGGTTGGGTGTCTTCGAGGCCACGCGCAAGAGGCAGCTTAAAGCGTTGCAAGATGAGCATGCCCGGGCACAGAAAGCGGCTTTCGATGCCCAGATCGTCGCCAGAGAAACTGCGGAAAAATGGACAGAAGTCCTGGTAAGCATTAACCGCCGCATCACGGAACTTGAGGATGTCGATAGTATTTTGTTGTATATCGTCGATAATGCAAGAAAGTTGTTGCCGGCAGATTTTGTCGGATTGGCTCTGTTGATGGAAGATCCATCCAGCCTGGAGTTGAAGTGCTTTTCTATCGAAGACTCTACAGAAATAGTCCGTTCAACCGAAATCGTCAAGACTCCATTGATCCTCGAAACCCTGCAATCCGTGCATTCCTATCGCTCAACAGGCAACGAACCTCCTGCGATGCTTGAAGATATCATTTACGGGCAAGCAAGATCGGCAAAGGGGGTTGGAATTGTCAGGCTCGAACTGGACAACCGCCCGATCGGGGTCCTCTGGGCTTCCCGTGCTGTTGAGATGTCTTTTACTGAAACGGATCTGATCTGGCTGGAATGCATGGCTGACCAGGTGGTGATTGCCATTCAGCATGGCTTGATGACATCCCAATTGCAATCCCTCTCGATCATTGAAGAACGTACCCGGATTGCCCGGGACATGCATGATGGCTTGGCACAGGTTCTGGGATATTTGAACCTGGAAGTGCAAACGTTGGAAGCACTCCAAAAACAAGGGAAGACTGAAGCACTTACCAGCGAGTTGGGTAAGATGCGGGAAGCGATTAACCTGGCCAATGCGGATGTGCGAGAAAATATATTGAGCTTGAGGACCACACTGGCCAGTGAAAATGGCCTTGCTTCAGCCATCGCCGAATACCTGGAAGAGTTCGGCATCCAAACTGCAATTGAAACCAACTTTACAAATGAGATTGACGGGGATTTAAATCTCTCGTCTGTTGCTGAAGTGCAATTGGTGTGCATCTTGCAGGAAGCACTGGCAAATGTCCGTAAGCATGCGCGTGCCAGCCAGGTGCGGGTATCAATCGGGAGAATATTGCGAGAGGAGGGCGGTTTTATCCATATGGAGATTATCGACAATGGGTCCGGATTTTTGATGCGGGATTCCAAGCGTAATTTTGGACTCAAGACCATGAAAGAACGTGCCAACAGCGTCCAAGGGACCCTGGAGGTGCAATCAGTCTTAGGAAAAGGGACCAGCCTCAATTGCACATTTCCGTGTATCAAGAACGAGCAGCTGAAGAAAAGCTCCGCTCTTTTCACTCGCGCGACCAGGCTCTCAGTTCACTGACTTTGGGAAAAATAACATGAATGTGCGTGAATGGGCATTGCCTGTATTTACAGTTTTGATCCAGATGTCAGTGGGAGCGTTGCTAGCCTTATGGATCCTGCGCGCTTTTGCCAGTATTAAGTATGGCAAAGAGGTGATGGATCGAATTGTACGAGTCCCGCTTCTGATCATTCTATCAACGACCATTCTCGGGATGATCGGTGGGCATTTTCACCTTAGCAGGCCATATCTTTCATTCCTGGCGGCAAGTAACTTTCGAACGTCCTGGTTGAGTCGTGAGATTGTATTTACGGTCTTATTCTTTCTTATTACCGCGACTCTTTGGTTCTTCCAGTGGTATCGAGAAGGGCATTGGGGGTTGAAAACAGTTCTGGGCTGGCTGGCAATCATGGTTGGGTTCGTGACCGTCTATTGCATGGGTCACATCTACCTTCTACCAGCCCAGGTGGCGTGGAATACCCCGGAAACCATCATTTCGTATTATGGCTCGATGTTAATGCTGGGGGTTATGGCTCTTGCAGAAATCTTGATCATGGATCTAAGATTCAAAAAGGTTCGCCAAAACGAAGTTTTAACAGAATGGGTGATTATTGTAAGAGAAGCGATAAAACGACTCGCTCTGGCTGCTGGTGTGATGCTGATCCCAGATATCATTCTCAATTTATTTCATCTTTACCTGTTGCGCACGGGAACTGCATTAGCACAAACCAGCTATGATCTTCTCATCGAGCTCTATAGCCCGCTCCTGATTGCCCGATTCTTGATTCTACCAATCGGGGTGGTTTCTCTAATCATTTCTGTGGCCACGATGAAACGCACCGGAAAGACCGTTCAGGAACTCTTCACGCCTGCCTATTTAGCTTGCCTGCTGGTCATTGTCGGAGAAGCGCTGGGACGCTTCCTCTTTTACGCTGCTCACATTCGAACAGGCATTTAGAAAAGAAGAATATTATGATACTTAAAATCCTGATTGCAGATGATCACCAGCTTTTTCGGCAGGGGCTGAAAAGCCTGATGAAAACGCGGGATGATCTGGTGGAGGTGATCGGTGAAGCTGAAACCGGTGAAGAAGCAGTACGGATGGCTGGTTTGCTTCACCCAGATGTGGTTTTGATGGACATATATATGCCGCAGATGGATGGTTTGCAGGCTGCAAAAGAGATTCGCACCCGTTATCCAGAAATCGCCATTGTTATGCTAACTTCCTCGGAACGTGATGGTCACCTCTATGAGGCCGTGAAAATAGGCGCGGCCGGGTATTTATTAAAAAACCTGGATGCAGCGGATCTTTTTGAATTGTTGAGCGGTGTGACCAAGGGGGAACCCGCAATGACGCGTGCCATGGCAGGCAAATTCCTAAAAACTGTGGCAATTCGTATGGTGGATGAAGGAAAGGGCGAGCAGGCACTCTCTGAAAGGGAGCTATTCGTTCTTCGATTGGTAGCCAGCGGAGCCAGCAACCAGCAGATAGCAGATAAATTGTCCATTTCTGTGAATACTGTCAAGACTCATTTAAAAAATATTCTTGAGAAACTTCAATTGGAAAATCGTACCCAAGCGGCTACCTTTGCACTTACACATGGGCTGATTTCTCCCCGGGACGGCTGATCCTGCTAATCACCCATTTGGGTGAGGCCGGAGTGTCCTAAAGGGGGATGAAATACGATGTTAATACCCGTATTCTAGTAATATGAGTAAGTGTCTTGCCGGCGATAGAGCCGTTAATTCCAGAATCAGGAGGTTGTTTATACAGAGGATATATTTCCCATCGATCTTCCCTTGCAAGGCGACAGGCATTGCTCTTTTGGAGCCTATTGGAATTTCATCTACTTGAATGGAGGAAAGGAATGAGTGAAAAGAATTTCCTCATGAAAGTTCTTACCGAAACCACGCTGAGCCGCCGCAGCTTCCTTAAATGGAGTGCAGCGCTGGGCGGTACAGCCGCGTTGGCCGGAAACATGAACTTCGGCCTGAAAACAATCGAAGCAGCAGCACAGACCGCAGTGACACAGGACAAATGGGTCACCGTGGCCTGCTGGCACAACTGTGGCGGCCGCTGCCTCCTGAAAGCCAATGTGGTGGATGGCGTTGTAACCCGGATTAAAACAGATGACACGCATCCAGACAGCCCCGATTTCCCGGTTCAGCGGGCATGTGTACGCGGTCGTTCACAACGTATGCAAGTATTCGGGGCAGACCGTTTGAAATACCCCATGAAGCGCAAGAACTGGGAACCGGGCGGTGGCAATAAGGCATTGCGCGGTAATGATGAATGGGTGCGTATTTCCTGGACAGAGGCCCTGGATATCGTTGCCAGCGAAATAAAGAACGTTAAGGATAAATATGGGAATGAATCCATCCTCGCTCCCGGGGGATCGCCGGTGTTGAATGCCCTCGGTGGCTGTTGGGAGACATGGGGGATGGTATCCATAGGTGCCTGGCCGCAGCCAGTAATGCACATGGCCGGACGAAATGCGGTTTATACTTTCTTTGGCGAAGGTGGCGCCGCCGATCGCATGGAGCTGCGCAACTCCAAGTTGATCGTGCTTTGGGGTGCAAACCCGGCCTGGAGCAGCGCCGGCAACCCTGCTTATAACTACCAGCAAGCCAAGAAGGCCGGTGCAAAGATCATTTGTGTGGATCCCATCTTAACAGCGACCAATGTTGCTCTGGCAGATGAATGGATCCCGGTAAGACCATCCACGGATACAGCACTGTTAATTGGCATGGCCTACCACATGATAACCAACAATTTACAAGATCAGGAGTTCCTTGATAAGTACACCGTAGGCTTCGACAGCGCCCATATGCCTGCGGGAGCAGATCCAAAAGGGAGCTTCAAAGATTATGTCCTGGGCACCTATGATGGCATCCCCAAGACTCCCGAATGGGCTTCCCAAATTTGCGGAACGAATCCCGGGATGATCCGATCCCTGGCCCAGGAAATTGCCACGACCAAGCCCACGGCAATGCTCAGCTCATTTGCTCCTGCGCGCACCTACATCGGTGAGCAATTCTGCCAGGCATTCCTGACGGTTGGATGGATGACCGGAAATGTGGGTATACCCGGCGGTATGGTAGCTGAAAATGGCCATGCCACAGCAGGAAATCAGGGTAACCCCTTGATTTCAGCGGGACCCACAGGAGTAACCTCACCTGCGAATCCCTTGAGCGCCGGGACGATGGCCGCCTTCTTTGGTATGACCCCGGATATGGGTACGTTAGGGATCGTATGGGACGAGGCGTGGGATGCAGTGGTGAAAGGGGAATTCACGGACGGACCACGCGGCAAGCACAAGGTGGATATTCGCCTGATTTATTTGATCGGCGAGACGGCAGCCTTGAATCAGCACCCCAATATCAATGCAGGCATTGATGCCTTCCGGAAAGTTGACTTTGTGGTCACCTCGTCACACTTCCTGACCACCAATGCTAAATATTCGGATGTTGTTCTACCCGCCACGACCCAGTGGGAACGAGAAGGTGCCTTACTGACCGGCAACCGAGAAATGATGATCTATGCGCAAAAAGCGGTCGAACCTCTCTTCGAAGCCAAGGACGATGCAACTGCGAATGTCTCCACCACCACCGGTTGGGTGGAACAGGAAATTTCCAAGCGCCTGGGGTTGGATACAAACAAGCTCTATCCACTTACGCTGAAACAACAGCTTTACAACCAACTGGCTGGCGCAACCGTGATCAAAACGGATGGCTCCGGGTATGAACCTCTATTGACCATCACAGCGGATGACATTGCAGCGATGGGGGTAGACGGTAAACCACAAACAGGTCGCATCACTTACCAGCAGTTCAAGGAAACCGGTATTTATCAAGTACCTCGTACTCCCGGCGACAATTTGGGATTCCTTGCTTACAAGGCATTCCGTGCGGACCCGGTTGCAAATCCGTTGAAAACACCCAGCGGCAAGCTGCAGATCTACTCTGATAACCTGGTAAGTTCGATTAAAGCGTATGGGTGGACCGAAGCCACTCCCATCGCAACATACCGTCCTCCCTTGCAGGGCTACGAGGCAACATTTGCGAATTGGGATTCAAGGACCAAAGGACAGTACCCGCTGCAGATCTGGACGCCACACTATATGCGCCGTTCGCACTCCGTCTATGATAATGTCACCTGGCTGCGTGAGGCTTTCCCGCAAGAGCTCTGGATCAATCCCATCGATGCGGAGCCGCGTGGTATCAAGAATGGCGATACGGTTCTGGTAACCAGTCCGCACGGGAAAGTATTACGGCATGCGAAGGTTACACCGTGCATTGTTGTCGGTGCAGTAGCATTGGGTGAAGGAGCCTGGGCCAACCGAGATGACAGCACTGGTATTGATACAGCCGGTGCGACCAACTCGCTTGCTGGGACAACCCCAACAGGCCAAGGCGTACAACCCTGGAATACCAATATTGCCCAGGTTGAGAAATACACCGGCAATCCGCTGGAACCAGACTACAAGTGGCCTCAGCGTATTCCAATCAAGGAGGCATAACCCATGGCTAATCAAAAAGCTTTC
>Ga0209777_10005686_pt1 | contig 14275 bp, 10 predicted proteins | sample FrelakmetHBP12HB_FD_187147 | JGI IMG/M metagenome (GOLD analysis project Ga0209777, IMG submission 187147) | Freshwater lake sediment microbial communities from the University of Notre Dame, USA, for methane emissions studies -HBP12 HB (SPAdes)... | ecosystem: Environmental > Aquatic >...
AAATCAATTCCTCTCAAGCAGGACTCTTTGCCTCATTTTCCTCGTTATCATATCCGTATCTTTCAGGACTCTTTGACCGAGGCGGTTATTACGGAGCACATCTTCCCTGATGGGACATCGTATCCGAATAAGGATCCCATTGGGTACGAATGGCCAAAGCTGTTCCCTCTCCATTTTCGTCTTTTGAAAGGGGGAGGGCGGGAGGCGGGGAGTCCAGGATCAAGGTTTTTTCGGTATTCGTTCCTCATAATTTTGCTAATTTATACACGAATTCATGAAAACTACAACTGGATGCCCATATCATCAATTCTCAATCACCTTTTTCTACTTCGGGGCTTGTTCCTCACAGCGTCCCGGTTTTAATGGGACTCATTTTCTGGATCGAGTTGCCTTATCACGGAAATGGGCTGCCGCGCTTTGAAGATACCGCGAGGTATAATGAAACCATGGATACCAAATTACAACTTGAAGTTGCTCTGAAGGAAGCCATGAAAGCCGGGGACGATGTACGCAAACGTACTGTTCGCATGGTGCTGGCTGCTATCCGCCAGGTGGAAATTGACAAGCAAATTAAGCTCGACGAGACGGCGGTATTGAGCATCATCCAAAAGGAAATAAAGACCCGCAAGGAAGCGGTTGAAGAGGCGCGCAGTGCCAGTCGTCCGGATATAGTAGCAGCTACAGAAGCCGAGATTGCTGTGCTTCAGGTATATCTACCGGCGGCGATGAATGCCGAAGAACTCAAATCTCTTGCTGAAACAGCAATTACCGAGGCGGGTGCGACATCCCCTACGGACATGGGCAAAGTCATGAAACTGCTGATGCCCCGCGTGGCTGGACGCGCCCCGGGTGATCAGATCAGCGCCACCGTCCGCCAGTTGTTGCAAAAATAAGTTTTTGGGAGGATTTGCCTCTCCCCAAAGGGAAATTTGATGGATTCACCTCGCTCGTCACGACTTCCCTCTCGCCGGACCTTTTTCTCTGTCCTTATCCTGTTATGCTCGGGCATCCTGGCTTACATCGCCATTGTGCAGCCCTGGTCCCTGCGTCAGATCAGCCTCCCCCTTTCTGTGGGTGATGTAGCCCCGCAGGATTTGCGCGCTCCTCGTACTATTCAATATGTAAGCGATGTATTGACCGGGGCGGCGCGCAACGAGGCCGAACGTGTTGTAGCCCCTGTTTATAATCCTCCGGATAATGCAATTGCACGCGCGCAGAGTGAGAAACTCAATTCCATTCTGCAATCAATATCCTCCATCCGCAGTAATAGCGAAGCAACACTGGAGGCGAAAAAGACTGAACTGGCTGCGATACAGAATATCACCCTTCAGCCTGCCACCCAGGACTATCTGCTGGCATTAACCGACCTTCGCTGGGAACTAGTCCAGGCGGAAGCGTTATCGGTGTTGGAACAGGCAATGCGCAGTCCCATCCGGACTGAAGATCTGGACGGCGTGCAGCAGAACCTTTCCTCGCTGGTCAGCCTTACCTTGACTGAGAAGGAAACGGGACTGGTTGTTGAATTAGTTTCACCCCTGGTGGTGGCGAACAGTTTTTATAGTCCCGAATTGACCGCTGCAGCACGTCAGGCAGCCCGGGACGCTGTAGAGCCAGTGACCCAATCCTTTGTTGTCGGGCAAACGGTGGTCTCACGCGGGCAAATCGTCAAGGCAGGTGACTTGGAAGCCCTGACCAAGCTTGGCTTGATACAGACCCAAAACCCGGCTTATGATTATTTGGGGGCTGCGGCTCTGGTAATCCTTTCAGCCATTTTTACAGCTCTATATTTTTTCCGGCGCCAGCCATCGGCCAATTTAGATCTGCGCATGCTGATCCTGCTTGCTGTATTATTTCTTGTTTTTCTTTTCGGAGTGCGTGTCAGCGCTCCAAACCGGACGGTGATCCCCTATCTATTCCCGGTTGCAGGATTCGCACTGCTTGCATCTACCCTTTTTGGTACGGAACGTGGCCTGGTTTTTGGCCTCCTGCTGAGTCTGCTGGCTTCCTACGGGATGCCTGATTCGCTTGGTCTCCTGCCTTACTATACTTTGAGTAGTCTGTTTGGTGTGCTGGCTCTGGGGCAGGCTCGCCGCGTGGGGCAGTTCCTTTATGCAGCAATCGCCATTGCTGTTGCAGGTATAGCCATGATAGCGGCCTACCGGCTGCCATTTACGGAGATGGATTGGGTTGGGCTGGCTACACTGCTGGGGGCAGCAGTGCTTGCTGGAATTATCTCCTCCATCATAGCGCTTCCATTGCAATACCTGCTGTCCCAGTTCCTGGGCGTTACGACCGCTCTTCAACTGCTTGAAATATCCCGACCTGATTCGCCTTTGTTGAATTACTTCCTCCAGCGGGCACCCGGCACCTACCAGCACAGTCTGCAGGTGGCCAATCTGGCTGAGCAGGCTGCTGAACGCATCCAGGCTGATACCCTCCTGACACGCGTGGGAGCTTTGTTCCACGATGTAGGTAAATCGGCGAACCCGCTCTTCTTTATTGAAAATCAGCCACCCAACCAGATCAACCCCCATGATGATCTGGATCCTGAAGTCAGTGCTAAAACCATCATCCGCCATGTGCCAGATGGTCTGGAAATGGCCCGCAAGAACCACTTGCCTCGGCGCCTGTTCGACTTTATTGGCGAACATCACGGGACACTCGTCACCCGCTACCAGTACAACCGTGCCATTCAGGTCGCGGGGGGTGATCAATCCAAAGTGGACGAAAGCCAGTACCGCTACCCTGGTCCAAGTCCGCGCTCAAAGGAAACTGCTATCCTGATGTTCGCCGACGGTGTTGAAGCACGGGCGCGAGCTGAACGTCCACAGACCGATGATGAGATGCGCACTCTGATTCATAATGTGATTGAACGTTGCCAAAAGGATGGCCAGTTGGAGAATACCCCTCTTACTCAGCGTGAACTAGCGAGTATTGCTGAATCATTTTTCGGTACCCTGCGCGTCACTTTTCACCCACGGCTGGAGTACCCTCATGACCAGCTTGCTCCCCAGCCCTCAATCATCCAGGAAGCTCCACCTCCACCTGACCCAGATCCTCTCAAGAAACCCGAATGAATAATATTGATATTGATCCTGAATTCAGTAGATTGTTTTCGACCGACATCCTGGAACGAGCTGCATCTGCGACTCTGATCCAGCAATCTGCACCGGATGTCGACCTGACTATCGTTCTCACCGGTGATAACCAGATCCGGACCCTCGACAGGAACTTCCTGGGAAAAGATTCTCCGACCGACGTGCTTTCATTTCCCGCTTCCGAAACGGATCCAGAAACCGGGCGCTTATACCTTGGAGATATCATCATTTCTGTACCGCGCGCTGAAGCCCAATCTGCTGCTGGGGGACATTCGCTGGAGGCTGAATTATCACTACTGGTTGTGCATGGTGTATTGCATTTGCTCGGGCATGACCATGCCGAGACAGAAGAAAAAAACCGCATGTGGGCAGCGCAAAATGAGATTTTAACGAGGCTTGGGGTACCTTCGACGATCATTCATGAATAAGATCAAGGAATTTTTCATCTCCCGTGCTCATTCCTTCAGGCATGCTTTCCTGGGCTGGTGGTATGTCATTCGCACCCAGCGCAATGCCTGGATCCACGCGGTCATTTCGACGGTGGTGATCCTGGGAGCGCTCTGGCTCCATCTCGAATTGCTGGAGTGGGCGATTCTTCTCTTGACCATTGCACTGGTCTGGACTGCGGAGTTCATCAACACAGCTTTGGAGGCGGTAGTGGACCTGGCCAGTCCGGAGCAACACCCATTGGCAAAAGTGGGCAAGGATGTCGGGGCTGCGGCAGTGTTGATTGCAGCCTTGACTTCGATTCTTGTTGGATTGCTCGTCCTTGGTCCGCCTATCTGGCATAAAATTAACACCTGGTTCATTCGGTAGGTTGGAGGCAATATGTCTCTCTCTTTTCGGTTTGGTACTGTAGGCTCACCCGCTGCGACCCCACCCAACCCTGGGGGGACAGTGGGCGGAATCATCTATACCGCTTCCATCGGATTGGATGCCCTAGAACTTGCCTGGGTAAATGGAGTGCGGGTGGGTGAAGCAACTTGTTTGGCAATCAGAAAAGCGGGCGAAGAGAATGGCGTGGCGCTTTCTGTCCACGCTCCGTATTATATCAACCTGAATGCCGAATCAGAGAAATGGCCTAACCAGCGCAAGTATCTGATGGATGCAGCCCATTTTGGGAATCTGGCAGGTGCCACAGACATCATCTTCCACCCCGGTTCCTATTTTGCCCGCCCTGCGGATGAAGTTCTCCAAGTGATTCTCCCGCGCCTGCGAGACTGCGCGGAAGAAATTCACATGAATGGCAACCCGGTCATTCTGCGCCCAGAGATCAGCGGTAAAGGGGCAATGCTGGGTTCTTTGTCGGATGTGCTGGAGATGGCAAAAGCTATCCCGGGTGTGGTCCCTTGCATTGACTTTGCCCATCTCCATGCCCGTCTTGGTGATGGGGCAGTGAACACCTATGATGAATGGATGTCAGTTCTGGCAACCTATCGCAGTACACTCGGCAACAAAGCCGTGGAGCATTTGCATATCCACCTTTCAGGCATTAATTACGGTCCAAAAGGTGAGAAAAATCACCTTAAGATGGAAGAAGCTGATTTGAATTTCAAGGATTTGATGCGTGCCTTACACGACTCGGCTGTGAAAGGCCGTATCATGTGCGAAAGCCCCGTGCTGGAAGTGGACGCGCTGAAATTCAAGGATTTGTGGATGGAAGTGAGCGGGGAAGGATAAATAAAACCGTGCGGGCGAAAGTCCGCATGATTGGTAGAATGGTAACTCGTTTGAGTCAGTATCAATGTGGCAGGGGGCCTGGGCGTGGTGGGAGCAGCCTTATATCCCTTTTTCGTTCAACCAATTAAGGGTGTAGTCTGCCACTTCTTCCCAGTTTTTTTGTCCGATGATGAAATGAGTTCGTCCTGCAAACTCCTTAAATTCAACTATAGAAGGGGATGCATTGTATTTGGCATAGTTGGACTTAATAAGTGAGACAGGAATGATATGGTCAGCTGATCCTGCTATCAACAACAATGGCGGATGTGGTTTCTTGAAATCAATTCCTGCCGTTAATGCCTCGCGAGGGACATGGCGAGATTCAGGTACGACATACCTTTCGTATGCGGCTTGTTGTTCTGCAAGGGGTAATGTATTGACGAAGGTGTATTGAAAGCGCTCAAAAGACATTTCGATTGCGCTGTCTTGGGAAACAAAAGGAGTAATATGCGGCCAATTGGATTTTAAAAATGACCACTTGGTGGTGAATATACCTTTCGGTGGTGCAGAATCAATGGCTACACCTGCGGCAGCCAATCTCTTCTGAAGCAACATTTGCACGGCCAGGCCCCCCCATCGAGTGACCGATGAGGACAGGCTTTTCATTGAGCGTCCTGATCGTGTCTGCAAGATTATCAAAAATTCTATTCAATGTGAGCTGGCTAGTTTGCTGGAAGGGATGATCCTTGCGAAGATTGTCAACGGGCTGGTCCCTGCCAGGCCAGGCTGGGGCGAGACACTTATAACCTTTGGCCTGAAAGTAATCAATCCAGTGTTCCCAACATAAAGGAGTCATGTACATTCCATGAACTAGAACGATGGTCTTTGTTTTCATTTTTAGCCTTCTTCTATTGGATGACTTGAGCGTTCCATAAGTAGCAAAAAGCCTTGCTGTGGCGGTTTCTGCGGTATTATGCAAGATTCAATGGAAAATTGATCCGGCAAGGATTTATTAATATATCTTTCAAATTCCTCATATATTGGTTTTTTTTCTCTATGAAGATAGGCGTATTGCATTCATAGTTGTCGAGTGCGGTTTGGGGTTGGATCGGACTCGATGGTCATCCAATTCTGATTTAAAATTTATATATATTTGTATGAAGCGCCATAGGAATAACAGAGCCAACCAATCCTCTGTCTAAAAATAAATATTATCTAGGTTGGTACCCAGCTTAATGAAGTTGATCGCATGAAAGACTCCCGCAAGTCTTCGCGGCCGATTTGATTTGCGATGTAATGCACGATTTCACTAGCTTCTGTTTTTAACGCCATGGACAACTCTTTATCGGATTCGATCTCGGCGAGGATAGAGATAATTTGCCACAGCAGGTGGCGCGACCCAAGTTTTTCAGCTTCGGTGCGAGCCTGCTCAAGAGCAACCTTCGCCTCTTGAATATCGCCGTGCATGAAATGGCACTTTCCCTTCAGAAATAATGCCTCCGGATGATATCGACCCAGTTTATATACACGTGTGAACTCAATGGCCGAATCTGCAAGTTCAATCCCTTCAGTGAAAGCTCCTCGCGCCAGGGCAAGCCTGCATTTGGCAAGTCGCAGCATGGATTCCCAAGGGGGCGCATCGAGTATGCAGTCGGCCAGGGTGGCAGCGGCTGTATCCAACTGGTTACTGGAAATTTCAAACAAAGCATATGAAACCAACGTCGCGGTTCGCATGGGCGATTGAGGAACATCATTGTTTGCCATACGATGCGCGCGATATTCAGCCATGAAAACGTCAGCGGCCCCTAGTTCTCCATAGGCCCGGCAGAGCATGGCGCGATACCAAATTTCGTAAATATTATGCCCCTCTGCGGCGATCTGGATACTCTCCTCCAGCGCCAGGAAACTTTTGTCAATCTCGCCTTGATCGAACCAAACCTGACCCTGAAAACTGCGAGCCGAGGCTTGATTCCAAACATCTTTGATGGAAGAACTGATCTGGTAGGCCTCCTCCGCAACGCTCAAGACCTTCTCGTTCCGGCCAGCCCAAAAACAACCGAACAGTGAAACGTTTAGATTGTTCGACAACATGGGCAGATTGCCTAAATCCCTCCACAAAAGAGCTGCCTCTTCCGCTCTTTCTTCCGCTTCTGCGAACTGACAGGCCACAACGTAAGCCCAGCCCAGATCACTGAGCACATACGCCATCTGCTCGTGTAGGTTTAATTCACGCGCAATCGATAGGCTTTCCTCGCCACAGTCAATTGCCTCGGCGGCTTTGTTTTGCAATAAGTTAACCAATTGTAAATTCCATAGGACTCTTGCTTCCGTGGCGCGGTCTCCCAACTCTCTAGCCAATTTCAAGGTCTCTTCAGACAATCTCTGTCCTTTGGCTCCATCAGCCACGGGGGTGGGTGTGGAGTATAACGTGCTTGCCGCGACGTTCGCTGCCATTTCCATGTGTCGATCCTGGCGTTTTTGGGCGGCTGCGAGCATTCCGTCGTAATTTTGCAATGCCAGTTCAAATTGGTTGTTCAATTCGAGCGCTCGCCCGCGGCGGAGATATACATGATTAAGCTGCTCAGCATCGATAGCGGATTGCTTGGCAAGTTCCAGCGCTCGTGAATAAACAGCAATCGCCTCGTTGTATGCATAAACCCGAAAGGAGCTATCACCGCCAATGATCAGATAGGCTATCGCCTTTTCAACATTCCCCGCTGCGTCATAATGGTGGGCAAGTTGCAAAGCGATCTCGTCTGATTGATCGGCATATAAGGATTCGAGGGTTTCAGCGATTTCGTCATGCAGGATGCGTCTTTCGCCCGCGCTAAGTTCATCATATAGATATTGCTGAAATAAGACATGAGAAAAGCGGTATTGAGATAAATATTGCTTACCGATTTTTATTTCACCCACTGCAATTACAAGCAGATAGCGCTTCTCCAACTCCCTTGAGAGGTTCCTGACCAGCTCGCGTTCGTCTACCTTTTGGACAAGCGCCACGACTTGCGCGGCAAATTCTTGACCGATGACGCTGCCGATCGTTAACGTCTCGCGAAGATCGCCAGGCAGGCGCGCGATTCGTTCGCCAATCACTCCTTCAATCCGCGCAGGCAGGGTCTGCCAGTCCAAACTAATACTCTGAATCCAATTGCCCTGCGCATCTTTGACAAGGTTGCCGCGTTCCTGCAAGTTTCGCATTACTTCCACGGTGAAGAGCGGATGACCGCCAGTATGTACAAATAACTCATCCCGGAAGTCGTGTTCGAGGTGGTTCGGCTCAGCATCTACAAGTGCATCCACGAAGGCCCTGCCCTCGCTTGCCTCGGTTAGTGATAGATCCACGACAATATCGCCATAATAGCGTTTGAGCTCGTTGATGATCGGCTCCAGCGGATGCCTCCCGCCATCACGGCCGAGCGCCACATCGTCGGGTCGATACGTCCCCACCAGCAGGAGGCGACTGTCTTTTAGTTGGCGCGCAAGGTGAAATAACAGGTTTAATGATCCACTGTCTGCCCACTGCAGATCATCCAGGATAAGAATCAGGGTGCGATCCTTTGCCATGGCCTTCAGCACCGCTGCGTATTGTTCAAAGATCTTTTCCTGGTCGAGCACGGGGTTGATCTTTGGGCTTTCTTTATCCGATTTTTTCCCAATATTCTCGGAAAGTTTCGTGGACAGGTTGCTGCTGAGCCCAATCGCCATTCCAATTCGTCCAATAATCTGGGCACCAGGCACAAAAATACCAACCAGATCAGGCCCGAGCATAATGAGTGTTCTAGTTGATACCTGCACAAAATCCTTCCAGCGGTTCAGTTTCTTTTTCTTGTCTATTTCCCTGGACGTCTTTTCTCCTACATTCCCGGTTGTTAATGCGGTAAGTACCTGACGAAAGGGGAGATATGGGTCAGCGATGCCGGTCTGGGCATTGCATTCACCGATCGAGGTGATCAGTTTGGGATCCGCTTCTTCTTCCCGGTGGACAAATTCGGTGACAAGAGATGATTTTCCCGCCCCTGCTTCCCCGGTAATGAATACCACCTGCGCCTTTCCTTGCGCAGCTGTTTCCAGAAATGTTTTAAGCTGACGTAATTCGGTTTCGCGACCGACAAAAATTGAATCCGTCATGATTCACCTTCCGCTTGACTTCCAGGTCGCCCTGAAGGCTGTTCCAATAATATTACCAATATTACTATATTTGTCATATTTTAACACTCATCATTTACCTTCGCAACATGCAATTTTGAATGTGGCTTGCGCTCTACTGGGTCCCCTTACCTAATCCATGGTCGTGTATTTGTTCCTTTTTGCTCAACGGAGGTACATTCTTGAAGGTTTGGGTGCCCAGCTTATTACCATGAATTTTGGGAGGGCAATTATCAACTTGGACAAATAAAAAGCACCCCCCACTTTATTGGTGGGGAGTGCTTGATCCTACTTAATAGTCTCAATTAGGCTGAACTAGCGGCCTGAACATATATACCTATCCATACGACTCGGTTCACACCTGGTGGGTGAAGGTAAAGATTCAATAGCTTGCGATAGCCGAAAGTAGCCAGAATGAAGTCAAGGCTCGAAAACAGAATCCTGCCAGTCAGGTGCACGCTGTGTTAGGCGCACTCCTCTTGGACATTTCGATCAGCTAAGGACGAGTTTTACTTAGCTTGGGGTATCCACCCTGCGGGTTTCCCTGCTTGCTGTCCCAGGAACATACGCAGCTGTGCACCATGTTCCTGCACATGACGCAGATTGTACAGCTGAAGCTCCGCAAAGGGCAGCTCTCCCCAGGGAAACTGGCACAACCGGTAAGCCTGTTCGTTTGACAGCGTGCCAATTGTCTCCTGGCACTTTCGGCAGCAGTATTCCAGGTAGCGGAGCAGTTCCTCGCGTGTATAGGTCCGCGGCAGAACCTCGCCTGATTCCATCTCGACCAGGTCAAATGGTGCAGGTGGAGCAAAACCCTCTTCCGCCCCGGTTAAGTATAGGTCCAACCAGAATAGCGCGTGGTAACCCAGATACCAGAATGCCGAGAAACCTGCTGCCACCCACTGGTCTGGCTGGTCTTCCCACAATCTCTTCTCCCATAATTCATCCGGGCAGTCGCGTAGAGCGTTGCTTAGCATATCGATTGCAGCTCCAAACTGGCGCCATAACATTTCACTATCAATAATGGTCATTGCCTTACTCCTCAGCCGTTTTTCCAAAACCGCTACTCACTCGTTTGATTTATCAAGGTACTTCGAGCCGTACAATCACCTTGTCGCCTTCCTCAAGATTTTCTGTTTATCGGACACTTGCTTTGATGGGTACAATGAAGCGGTCATTTTAGGGAAACAAGGAAGTCTTCCACCCGGTTTTGCCGATCCTAACATCTGCCGGGATCCTTCCCCAGCCATAAGTCACGAATCCTAATATGGCTTTCAGGTGGATTTCTGCCATACGCATGAGCAGCTATCGCTTTAAATGTTCAGGCTTCTGATACTCTGCAATTATGCCATATAATCAAAAAGGTGCTTCCCATTCCGGGAAGCGCCTCAATTTTTTTTATTTTTTCTTATTGGTTTAAGAGTGGCCTGAACTTATACCCGTAGATCGGAAATATGCCGCGCGGAAATGATCGAGTGGTTATATAACAATTTGGCTGATAACGAGAGGTCATCGCGGGGAAAGCATGTCGTACCCGTAATAATTGCTGCATATCGGTCATTTTAGTTCTATTTTTGTATGAGCGAACTCTTTTGATATTGACATATTTCCACTCATGTCTTACACTCCACTCGTCCGACCGGTCGGTCGAAAACAGAAACTGTTATGGCTCCTGAAACCTACGAAAAAATCCTTTCCACCGCCCGTCGCCTGTTCGTGCAACAGGGCTATACAGCTACCTCCATGCGCCAAGTGGCCGAGTCGGCCGGGATTGGCAAAGCCACCATTTATCACCACTTTCCCGATAAACAGTCGATTGTGATGGCGTTGCTCCAACGCAACATCACACGCATGGAGGAGGCCTTACGGCTCGTCCGCGCCGAAAGCGACCCACGCCGTCGAATCCAGGTGGCCGTTGAAGCCAGTATCGATTTCCTTTATGAATCTGTCGACATCCTGCAAATTGCCCGGCGTGAGGTTCCCAGCGGGCGCGACCAGACGCAGGGTGGTTATGCTAAATTTTTTCAGGAGTACATGGCTTTGCTGACCGATGCCATCCAGCGTGGCATCGAACAGGGTATCTTCCGCCCGGTAAATCCAACGGAAGCTGCCCGCGTACTGATGACCATGATCCAGGGCACCTTTGCGATGGTCTATCTGATCAACGAACGCGCCCAAACGTCCCAACGGGCTGCCGTGGTGCTGCTGGATGTCTATTTCCGGGGCCTGGATGCCCGCTAAGAACTCTTTTTTTAACCATTTTTTCGACCGAACGGTCGGTCTAAAGGTCAACACTCAAGGAGTTTCATGTCAGAACAAGCCGTCTTTCCCAACACTTCAAAGTGAATGGAGCACAGAAAATGCAATACATCAAATCTCTCGCAGAATTGAACCGGGCTGACCTGCCTATCGCCGGAGGCAAAGGCGCCAACTTGGGCGCGCTGATTCAGGCCGGGCTGCCCGTGCCACCCGGATTCTGCGTCATTACCCCTGCCTACCGGGGATTTGTGGAAATGAACAAGTTGGAGACGGAAATCCGTCAAATTTTGGAGGCTGCCCATATGGATGATCCCGCTTCGTTGGAAAAAGCCTCTGACTCCATTCGCGCCTGCTTTCAACATGGAGAACTGCCCCCCGCCCTGGCAGACGAAATCCGCCAAGCGTATGCAAATTTGCACAACCCGCCGAGCCCGGTAGCCGTCCGCTCCTCGGCTACTGCCGAGGACTTGCCCGACCTGTCTTTTGCCGGCCAGCAGGATACGTACCTGAACATCCTCGGCGAGGCCGCTCTGTTGGATGCCGTCATCCGCTGTTGGGCAAGCCTGTGGACGGCACGGGCAATTGGCTACCGGGCTCGCAACCAGATTTCGCATGACGAGGTCGCCCTGGCAGTGATCGTCCAGCAGATGGTACAGAGTGAGGCTTCGGGAGCTTTGTTCACCGCCAATCCGCTGACCGGTAAACGCAGCGAAACAGTCATCGACGCCACTTTGGGATTGGGCGAAGGGCTCGTCTCCGGGCAGGTGGAACCCGACCATTACGTGGTAGCAGGTTCCTGGGGGAAAATCCTGGACAAGTCTCTCGGCGCGAAGGCACTCTCCATTCAGGGTCAGGCCGGAGGTGGCACAGTCACCCATTATCATTCCGCCGCCGACCGTCAGGCCTTACCCGACGAGCAGATTCTCGCCCTGGCGCGGCTCGGCAGACAGGCGCAAACCTATTTCGGCAGTCCACAGGATATGGAATGGGCTTGGGCGGAAGGCCGCCTGTATGTGGTGCAGTCGCGCTCGGTGACTTCGCTCTATCCACTGCCTACGGGACTGGCGGAACAGCCTCTTGAAGTTTTACTTTCCTTTGGTGTCTGGCAGGGAATGCTCGACCCGTATACACCCCTCGGGCAGGACATGTTCAGCACGCTAGTTTCCGGCATGGGGCAATTGTTCGGATTAAAAATCAGCATCAGGGATCAGCACGTCTTTCTAAGCGCCGGTGAGCGCCTGTTCGTAAACATAACCGGGCTGCTGTCCAACTCCATTGGACGCAAAGTGGCAAATTCCTTTATCGGAGCAATTGACCCTGTTAGCGGCGCCATCCTGGCGGATTTGCTCAAGGACTCGCGCTTCAGCACTGAAAACAGTCTCAGCTTGGGGGCACGGTTTGGGCTTTTACGTGGAGTTGCGCCACTGATCGGCAATGTGCTTTTTAACCTGCTCTGGCCCGCCCGCGGACGTGTCCGGCTGGAACAGCACATCGAAGCGGCGCTGGCCGAGGCGCAAAGGTGCTGTGACGCCGCGCAAAACCTGACTGAATTGATCGAAGCCATCGAAGCTTTGCCCGCGAAAATGCCACAACAGATGTTACCGCGCCTGGTGGGAGGCATCGCCGCGGGACAGGCTCCTTACCAAAACCTGCTCCTGCGGGCAAGCGAAGTCCCCGGTGGACGGGAACTGCTCATGGAACTGACGCGCGGCCTGCCCCACAACGTCACCACACAGATGGATTTGGCGCTGTGGCGTACCGCCCAGGCCATCCGTGCCGATGCCAACGCCGCAGCTTACTTTTCCACGACAGAAGTTGAGAGGCTGGTGACCAAATACCGGGCCGAAAAACTACCTGTCGCTTCCCAAACCGCCATCCGAGCATTCTTATCTACCTATGGGATGCGCGGCGTTGGTGAAATTGACCTGGGTCGCCCACGTTGGCGTGAGAACCCGACCAGCCTGTTTCTGGTACTGAAAAGTTATCTGCAAATTGATCCAGCGGCCTCGCCTGAGGCAATTTTCCAGCGTGGCGCAGGAAAGGTCCGGCAGGTGCAAGCACAACTGGAGCAGGTCTTTGCCCAGGCGCCAAAAGGGAAAAGAATCAGCCCGCGCGTGGTCAGGATGCTGGTCGAACGTTTCCGCGAGTTGGGCGGCCTGCGCGAAACGCCCAAATTTTTCGTCGTGCGCCTGTTGGGAATTTATCGCGAAGCGTTGCTAGCCGACGGTCAAAAACTGGTTGAAGCCGAGAGGCTGGCCGAGGCCGAGGATGTGCTTTTCCTGCATCTGTGGGAATTGAAAGCTTTAGGCAGCGGCGAAACCCGGGACTGGAAAGCCTTGATTGCGGAGCGCCGGGCAGCTTACGCCCGCGAACTACGCCGCAGGCGAATTCCACGCATTATGCTGAGCGATGGGACTGCTTTTTACGATGCGCCCTCAACCGGGAACGCTGCCAACACGCTCTCTGGCAACCCGGTTTCGGCAGGCGTGGTCGAAGGTGCGGTACGCGTGGTGTTTAACCCACACGGAGTCCAACTCATCCCCGGCGAAATCCTGGTTTGCCCAGCCACCGACCCGGCCTGGACACCGCTCTTCCTGGCTGCAGGTGGCCTTGTGATGGAGGTGGGCGGGATGATGACACACGGCTCAGTCGTCGCCCGCGAGTACGGTATCCCGGCGGTGGTGGGCGTCAGCCAGGCGACGATAAGACTGAAGGACGGACAGCGGGTGCGGGTGGATGGGTCAAGCGGGATGGTGACGGTGCTGGAAGGTATGTAGGTACCGGTGAAAAAAAGCGCTCTCCCATTCCGGAGAGCGCTTTCTCATCTCGATCTCTTCTTACTGGCTCAATACCGGCCGGAATTTATACCCATAGATTAACATCCCTCGCTCATCACCATCCGAGCGCAGGCGGCGCGTGACCATTTCGACCGCCATGCCGATCTCTGGTTTGGTTTCTCCCAGGTCGGTTAGCTGCGCAGTCACCAGCGGACCCTCCTCCAACTTGACCAGCGCTACGGAGTAAGGGGCTGTTTCATCGAAACCGCTGGGGGCTTCGTAGATCGTGGTGTAAGAGTAGACTTCGCCACGTCCGGAAAAAGCATACCCAAT
>Ga0209777_10005687_pt1 | contig 14270 bp, 24 predicted proteins | sample FrelakmetHBP12HB_FD_187147 | JGI IMG/M metagenome (GOLD analysis project Ga0209777, IMG submission 187147) | Freshwater lake sediment microbial communities from the University of Notre Dame, USA, for methane emissions studies -HBP12 HB (SPAdes)... | ecosystem: Environmental > Aquatic >...
TTAATTGAAATCCTCCCGAATCAGCATAGAGTTTAAATCTATCTGGACATGGCTTGATGAAAGATTTTGATGCTCTTATACCAAAACTCCCATCCCCAGCGGATATCATACCGCAGTTATGAATTATTCCAGATTCTCCATCCCACCAATTATATTTTCCAGCCATGAAGAATACTGGAACAAACTCAAATTTTATATTCATTCCTTCACCTTCTTGCCAGTGCCTGGCATTTCGTCATCTGGTTTGATTTGAATCCAATCCGATTTAGTTTCCCCGTCTTGAGCGCAAACATGAGGCCATTCTCCACCAAAATAACAAGGACCTGCACCACAAGCCTTACAGACCCATCGTGGTCTACATCCTTGCTCACATTCACAATAGCCAGATAAGTCATCAGAGGGTTTTCTTGGACACTTAATTTTTCTTTCATCTGTTGTGAGTAAACATTTAAATCCTTTCATATATGGGCATTTTATATCTGCACATTTCCATTCATCGGAGGGCTTGGAACTTACATCCACTTCGACTTTATATATATCAACACCTGTCAACTGTCCGAAAGTTTTTTCAACAGGCTTCTTGTCGGCCTCCTTTGGCTTCAATCCTGGTGGTGTTCTTACAGAGCACTCGCCTTCATCACATTCATCACATTCACTTGATGTTTTATTGCAAATATTCCATTCACTTTTAATTAATGGATGCCCGTTAATAAAAGCATCTCTCTTTTTTAATTTAATTTCCATCCGCTTGTAAGATTCCACGAATAGCAGATAGACCTTTTCCCTGGCCTCACATTTTTTCAGTTCGGCTTCTTGTTCAACTATTTTATTTGCCATTCCAACCTTATCCATAATGTATTGTTTATTTGTTTGTTCGAGGTCCTTGATGTGGTCCTCTTGTTTGCCATTTAAATCGCTCAGTTCATTTGCTCTTTTTAATCGTGCCCCACTAAGATTGTTGAGTTCCTTGATATGTTTATCTCTTTCAGATATTAATGTGCGTAATTTTTTATAAGCCAATTCTAATTCTTCTCTTGACATGGTCATTTCTTAACCCCCTTTGGTTTCTTAATTTTAATACAGGGCTTATTTCCGCCTCTCTCAAAGCAATCTGCAATATAACAATCATCTGGGCATTTGCCATCTGTCCTTCCCCTTTCTATCATCTTGTCCAGTTGTGCTATGTATTCTTTATGTGTTATCAACTTCTTTTTCTTTTTCTCAAGTTCCTTCATCCTCTTATTATATTCCCAATGTAACTTAACCATCTTTCCATCCTTTACCCGATATATTCCATAATACCTTGACCCGTTATCTTTTTCTTGAGTATGAAATCTATACTTAACACCATTAATGTAAAAATCTGCATATGTTTCAGATGTTATAACTCCCATTAAACTCCTCTCCTTTTTCCGTAAGCATATATATGTGCTCTCGGTGAGAATCTCCATCCACGCCTTTTACAGATTTCAATTGTCTTTTTATCCATTTTTGCTAACTCTTCTGGAGTTGTTCCTGCTGACATTAAGAAAATCCTGTCATCTGTTAAGGGTGATGCTAACTCTCTTGCTTTTTCTATGAACTTTATATTACTACCATCGTATACCAACTTTATATAAACATTATTCCCTTCACAACATAATCTATGAACATTCTGGATTGTTTCTGACTTTGGTGATATTATGTAGTGTGTAAATAAGTTCATCCACACTTTGAGAGGAACATCCATATCAGTTGGTATAGTTCCGTTAGTTTCTAAATCTACATGACTGGGTAACCAATAAGGTTTTGATATCAATGACTTTATTTGGTTTGCCTGTAATGTTGGTTCCCCACCTGTAATTACAACAATGGTATTGAACCCAATCTTATTGATTGTCTTGTGAACTATTTCAGTGAAAGACATTTTAGTTCCTTCTTTTCTTGCATATGGTGTATCACAAGCAATTATTTTATTGCCAACCTTCCATTGGCAATCAAGATTACATCCTGCTGTTCTTATGAACACGGCAGGGATTCCTATACAAGGCCCCTCACCTTGTATGCTGTAAAAGATTTCAGATATTAATAGAGTTTCTTTCAATACATAACCACTCTCCTAACCTTAAATATTTCAATCTTGAATATACATCCAATTGGGATAACTTCCAACATGGTAGCATCCGAACCGTCATCAGTGCAGTATTCTTGTGATACCACAATACATTTATTTTCATTGCCTATATACCTTCCATAAGTTATTGTTGGTGGGATTGTTGTTATATACTTCATGAATTTATCATTAGGTATTTCCTCTTTTCTAATCTTGTCGTGGAGAGTAATATCTCTCCAGTGGACAGCAATTATATCTCCTTCTTTAATTTCTTTTAGATATATTACTTTCACACCTTTGATTACTTTGTCGACTTTCTTGCATGGCTTCTTCTTATCGGTGTTTTTGTGCGGCATTTTATTTTCCTCCTAAGTTTGTTTTTACCAATTATACCAAGCTTCTTTGCTTCTCTTTTTATAGATGGGTCAAATCTGGCTAATTCTTCAATAGAACAATCTTCAAAGTTCTTTTCTGGTTCTTCTTCCATACTTCTATTTATGGTTTGTTCTGCCCATGATGTTGAAGTTTCATATACTCTTACTGTTATATTATTAACTAAATCGTTTTGTGTCTTTTCCAGATAATCAGATATTTCAAGACATAGGGTCAGTGTAAACATTTCGGCTGTTGGTAAGGAAATGAAATTATTTAAACACTTGTGGTCATATCTTCTTATAACTTTCTTTAACTCCCCGAAGTCAACTAACATCCCATTAAAGGCATCTGGGTCATTAGTTGACACTAGACTTCCTTCTAATGTGACTTCCACCTTATAAGAATGTCCGTGCATTTCCCCACACTTTGGGTGTCCCTCAATGAGATGAGCACATTGTATTGTTTCTGTTAATCCTATCTTCATATTATCACCTACCTGAATCCTGCCATATCATCTGGCTTTGGCTGTTGTTCTTGCCTGAACATATTTGCGTTCTTGTCAGCCATTTGTATTCCAAGTATTGTGTATCTTATGCTTTTGTCAGCAACACTTCCTTTCTTTCTTGAATATGTTATTGTCATTATATCTATCCAATTCACCATTATTACTTTGTCCTTTGTTATAATCAAAGCATGCATGCCTTGTGGTACAACAGCAACATTCTTCATTTTGTTTGGTTTTTTCGTTACTCTATTGTTCCACACCACTTCTATTGCCATGTTCTCTTTTAAGAACTCATTCACATCTTTATCAGTAACATCATCTATTGCACTCTTATTATCAATCCTTTCTTGAACTCCATCGTTTGGCATATTTTCACCCCTGTTTTTCCTTTAACTCTTCTTCTTTCTTTTCTCTCTCTTGTTCTTGAATTGATTTATAGAATCTACAACGGCCTCCCATTCCACACTCTATTACTGAGTCATCACATTTAAATTTAATTAATCCATTTGTGATTTTTACAATCCATTCTGGTTCAATCATTATACCATCACAGAACCAATAATAAGGAAGGCATAGGTCAATCTTTTCTTCATTGAGAATCTCCTTATATAATTTGAACATTAAACTTCTGAATCTTAAACATGCTTTCTTTGCTTTGTTTGCCCCAGATTTTTCTTCTGCAACCGCAACCTTATACATTACTTCTGCAAGAAGACTTACTTCTGGGGGGATTTCTCTTACTAATTTATAAAATTCTTCTTTTGTTATTTTGATTTTCCTTTTATCAAAGAATTCGTCTGGGACAGGTCGTTCAATCCAATCCCATATAACTTTAATTCTCCTTTCATATTCTCTTTGACTGGGTGTTTTAACATCAGCAATTTTGTTCCATTTAATTTCTTTTATTTTTGGCATAGAATCCCTCTAAACAAATTGCATTAATGATACAGTCTTTTTCTTACCTATTACTTCATTAAGCTTCAATCCTATTGCCTCTACTATTGGTCCCAATGGGAGTTCAAAGCATCTCCTGATATGTTCATCCATATTAATTTCTACACCATCTGGAACCTTAGCATCAACATCAAACGCTACTACATCTGTTTGTGGTTTTCCTTTTATACTCTTGACATAGTAATATTTTATTTTTGCCCCTGCACCAAAATCTGTTCCCATGTTCATATTTGAATAGACTACTGCTCTGTAATGAATTGGATTCCCCTTATATTCTTCGCTTGACATTCTAATAGGAACTCCTAAATCTTCGATTGGGATTTTATTATTCTTTATATCATTATAACACTCTTTTATAAATGTTTCAACATTTTTAACATCTTCGGTTAATAGTCTCCAAAGTAATTCCTTTTGTATTTTTCGAGCATATGGTGGAGAAGATGAACGCTTAGCATCAAACCCTGTTATTTCAATGAGAGGGTCTATATATTTTCCTCCATCCCAAACTATAACCCCTGCATATCTCTTTTTCTTACCACCTTGGAACCATTTGGAATATAATTTCTTTAAGTCAACATGAAGCAATGATTCCTTTGCATTGAATTGTTTAATGAACTCAAGATAAGATTCATTTAATAATTTTTCAATCTCCACTGATTTTTTAATTATGTTTTCGTAATCTGATTTCTTATCATCAACTTTGCCATCAACATCAATAACATCAAATCTTGATTTTTCTCCAATCATTTGAACCATGACTGAATCAGTATCTCCATACAATACTTTAAGTCCCATATTTCTCGCTTGTTCTGCCGTCCACTTTACGTGCAATCTACCGATACCAGTGACATTGTTGAACAATACTCTGTTTGCTAACCTAAAGTGTTCATTTCCAAGAACGCCTGCTACTGAATTCATCACCCATTTGAACGCCTCCTGCTTTGAGAACGCAATATCGAACTCTGTTGTGCCTTTTGCATATTTTTTCATTTCTTTCTTCATTTCATCCCGAAGATTCATCATATTATCGAGGATTTTTGGGAGAACCCCACGGACATTCTTGATTGTATGAGTGTTGGTCCCAAAAGGAAGCTTAAATGAATCAGTTGTTGGCATCCCAGAGTAGATTGTTTCTGGTGATAGGTTAAAAGAGCGCATGATGTTAGGGTATTCTCCTTTAAGGTCAAATACAACAACATTATTGAAAATCCCTTTTACAGGTTCAAGAACTTCTGCACCTTCACCTTTAAATTCTTCTCCCTTCATATGTCTTGGTATAGAAGGTAGAACGGTTCTGGTTCCTTTTAGCATAAATATTATCATGTTTTCAACAATTCTAGTTTCCATATTTATATTGTCAAGAGTGACGCCAGAAATCTCTGATAGTGTTTGGTAATGTTTCAACACACCTGACTTCTTGTTCATTTCATACATAAGGATAACATCGACTATGTTATAAGCAGTGAATTTAGAAACATCATTTCTGTAAAGTGAATAGATTGGTTCTCCCGACAAGTTAAGTTTTCCTGTTCCAAGTTCTTTATTGGCACAGGTCTGTAAACTATTTGATTCCAGTTCTCCATGATGAGTTCGGTAAAGGGTTGCATATCCGAACATGAAATCGAAATGGGACATTCCAGGTGGGTATTGTATTTTATTTTTCTTGAATCTCTTTTCAAGATATGGAAAATCATAGTTCCAACCATTCCAAGCAACAAGAACATCAGGCGCATGAGGACCTGTCAAATACTTCTTGTAGATGGTCAGGAGTTCCTTCTCTCCATTACAATATATTATCTTAATCTTATAATCTGGAAATTTGTTCTCCTTCAACACACTAGAAACCTTGTCTGCGATATCAGGGAAGTTGCTTCTCATTGGGTGTGGTTGAGTGTTTAATAATACATAGCATATATTAAAATCTAAATCATATATTGCGATTGATAATACTTCACCCTCTGCTACATCTGGAGTCCATCCACCATGTGAGTTATCAACTTCAATATCCATAAAGGCGAACTTTGGTAATACATCACCAACAGAATCCGAAGGTGTTACTGTTTCTCCTTCTAATATGACCTGACCTTTTATTCCATAGTCGTATCTAACTCTATACTCATATAGAATATCTGCCTCATAATGGTCAAGACCTTCTCTAACTCTTGGGACATTATAAGGAAAGTCTACATTAATTCTTTTAAGAGGAAGTCCGAATATTGATTTATAGCCTGCTTCAACTGATATAATTTCGGGTATTTTAGGAACATTTGTGCTTTGTGGAACATAAAAGTGAGGCTGAGTTCCTTTTAGAATAAAGGATACTCTTCTTCTATCCTCTGCCCTACCATGTAGATAAACTTTCAACTCATTGTTATCTACACTATAGGTTATGTTTGTTATTACTGCTTTCATGTATCTCCACCTTTCACATCAAGAACATCAAATCTATCAACTACTCTATCATCTTTTAAATCTTTCTTATCAATATTTATGTCAAACTTTATCTTTTTCATAAAATTTATGAAATCAAATAAATCTTTCCTGTCGAGTATCCATATGATATTATAGCCATTGTCCTTATTGATTTTATAATTCCAATTCTTTTGCCATGACTCTGGCTCTTCTGCTATTGCATATAATCTTGGTTTTCTAATTGCCGGATATACTATATTTATATCTCCATCTTGCTCAAGAATTGTTATTTCTCTTTTGTCCTTTAAGCATTCCTGTATGAGCTTACATACAGGGGCTTTATCTCCCCTGAAGTAATTCTTTAACTCGTCTTCGGAATCTCTATCGAAGAGGTCATAACTTAATCCAGACTCGGTCATGTAACTACCTTTTCTATCTTTATATCAGATGGGTGTGTCACCTTCGTTCCACATTGAGGACAGGTATAAATAACATCTTCACCATTTAGTACCTTATCCTTTACTACCTCTCCCTTTATTATTGTTTTACATTTGGGGCATTCCATTTCAAATGAGTTCGTATTTCCATTTCCCACAATGTTCACCTCCCAATTAATCGTAAGAATTCATCTCTTGTTACTAAGTCTTCATATGCACCAATATACCATGATGTTATTGTTGGCACATTAGCAACACGAACACCTCGAAGAGCTTCACACATATGTTCTGCTTCTATTATTACTATGACTCCTAATGGCTTTACTAAAACATTTAATTTATTTACTATATATTGTGTCAACTCTTCTTGCGATGTGAATCTTGCCGACCAATGTTGAACTGCTCTGATTATCTTGGATAATCCTAATTTTTGTCCATTACATATTAACCCAACATGACATTTTCCAACATAAGGAAGCATATGGTGAGCACATATCGAATATATTGGTATATCTTTTCTTGTAACCATTCCCTTATATGTTGTATCAAATGCTGTTGGCTTAAAATCTTCTTTCTGATACCCTTTTGTCAACTCAAGCCATGCTTTGGCAACTCTAATAGGAGTTTGTTCCATTTCTGAATCTTTACTCCAATTAGGGTCGAGTTCGTTGAGAATATTCTCAACATGAACTGCTATTCTATTTATCTTTCTCACGTCCTGCGTCATTCATTTTCACCAACTTTTTGTTGTAATCATAAATTATTTGGTCATCATCTTTCAATAGTTCTTGTTCCTTTTCCTGTTTAATAGAAGTAACATCTCTTTTTCCATTCAATCTATCTATGATTTTCTGAATCTTTTCTGGTGAACCTTTAATTATTATCCTATATCTTTCTCTATTGTTCTCTTCAACCTTTGGATTCTCTATCGCTATTGCCATTGCGGTTGACTTTGGGTCTTTTATTACAACAATAGCAAATCCTTTATTAATCATTTTTTTTATTTCTTCTACGCTTTTATCTAAATCATCGAACTTATCAAGGGTCGGACTCAATTTTCGGCACCCCCTTTATTACTTTTTGTTTTCTCTTGCTCATCATTATTCTGTATGCTGAATAATACTTTAGATACTCTTCCTGCTTTTCTGGATGTGTATCGGGTCGACAGTCCTTTATCTTTGTCTTGAATGCTATTACTATCTGTTCTATCGTTGCATTTAACTGAACACCCAGAATATTAGCCGCGTCTACATCCCTCATTTGAACAGACTCATACATCATTCTCTCAAGCTTCGTGTGTTCTTGTGGTGGAGCGAACTTTTCTAATGACTTTGCTATTTTCTCTCCATGTTCCATAAGTTCATTAACATCTCCAATAATATCTTTTACATCATCCATAAAGTCTTCAATTGGATTCTTCTCCACTCTTACTGCCCCTCTAGTCGACCTCGACTTTCTCCTAACCAATGTTTTTTTCCTCACCATAAACATCACCTCTTTTTCTTCTTAAGTTCTATTTTCTTATTATCTGATTTAGTAATCTTAACTCTTGTATGACCAGGCCAAAAACCTCCACTAAGAGCGATTCTTGATATCTTGACTGGCTTTCCAAACATCTTCACTAAATCTATAACTATATCTCCCTTTTTAGATTTAACTTTCTTGACCATCATCATCACCTCTTCCTATATTTTTCGTTGTAAGCTTCATCAAGACTAGAAAAATCTGGATGCTTCTTCTTAACTTTTGCTATTGCCTCATGGATTGTTCTTGCCTTAACTTTCTCAACTTTAGGATTCGAAACACTGAACTTAACTACCCAATTCTCATACTTAGTCATCATGTCACTTCCCATTCAAATCTTCAATATCATCGACATTATCAGCATATAATATTCTTCTGATTTCTTGGTCTAAGTCAATTAATGCCATTGTTAATTGTGCTTCGCTTGCGTTCTGAATTTCCTTCTTTAACTGATTTATCGCTAACTTATATCTATAAGGTAATTCTCCTTTGTATAAATGTGAAATCAATTTCTCAACTATTCTTATAACATCATCGTGAATTTGTGTAATAAAATCACCTCTACTTTTTAACATATAATATATGTTTATTTTCATCTGAAGTGACTTGTAATCCACTATCTAATAAGAAATCTTTTATTTCTCGTAATAGAATAGTCTTACCTTTTGATGGTACACTCTTGAAATGGATTTCAACATCAAGGTCATTTTCAATATAGTCAGGGAAAAGTCTCTTTGCCATGTCTATCCCTCCACTTTTTTTGCGTTCTTTATGGCATGATAGAAAGACCAAACCATACATCTAATTTGAATCCTTGGTGTTCCACGAAGAGCTAATCTGAAATCATATTCAGCAATCTTGGATATCAATGCTGGCTTAACCTTTTCTGGAATTTCGCTATCATCTAACAATTTCGCCAACAACTGATATACTATTTCTCTTGCGTCTATCCCATCCTTTTCCATCAACTCAACAACCTTCTTATCTGTTGTCATGGGATTTGTTGAAAGCCCTCTATAAATAGCATCCCACTGAATTGTAGAAGAATCCTTTGATATTTTCTTGACAACATCTCTTGTCACTAATGGTATAGTCACTAATTGAGATAAGAAATTAAGAGCATCTCTTGGTTTTCCATCAACTGCTAACACAATGTCCTTGTATGCGTCATCTTCTATATTTATCTTCTCGTCAACTGCAACCCTTCTAATATATGATTCCATCAACTCTTCTGATAATTTGCCAAAGAACATTGGCGAACATCTTGAACGGATTGGTTCAATTACGCCTTCTGGTTCATTAGATATGATTATGAATCTTGTTGTTCCATTGTGCTCTTCTATTACTGCTTTGAGAGCCGTTTGAGCGTCAGAAGTCATCTTTTCTGCTTCATCTAATATCACAATGTTAATAGAGTTCATAGGCATAGATGAACAGAATTCTTTAATTCTTGTTCTAACAACTTCTATTTTTCTGTCATCTGAAGCATTTAATTCCATACACCCATATCTCTTCGGACCGAGGATTTCATTGACAAAAGCCCTTGCAGTAGAGGTCTTTCCTGTACCGGGTGGGCCAAAGAAGAATAGGTTTGGGAATTGAAAAGTATTATCTTTGAACTTTGCAACCAAACCTTTCAACACTGTTATATTCATTTCTTGGCCGACCACTTCAGAAAGGGTCGAAGGTCTCAGTTTTTCCGTCAACGGCTTCTCCATCTTTAATTCCCCCTGTCCTTTTTGCATTTACATTAGCCTTAATTTTTTCTATTGTTCCATCGCTGATACCACATATTTCCTTAAGTTCTTCTGGGCGATTCATCAATACATCTATAATAGTCCTTACATCTCCTTGATACTTATCAGCAATGTCTTCTGCCTTCTTCATCCCTACTTTGAATCCACGAAGGACATTAATAGCGATATCATCTTCATTAAGGTGTTGAGTTCTTAACATCCTTTTCATCCCTCTCTCTTTTCCATCAAGGGATTTTTCGGCTATTTTCTCCATTATTATTAACATCATTGTTTGATTATCACAAAATATTGGTGGACAGCCTCTTACTGATAGACTTGCTATTGCCCCCAATATATTAGGAAGCATATTTTTGTGAAAGGTCTCTTGTGATTTCATTATCAAATATGTTAATGACTTTTCTACAACTAAGAATGGAAAGGGATATGTGTCCACCATTTCGTCTATTTGTGATAACACCTGATTGAAATTCAGGAAATCATCTGATTTCCTTTCAAATCCAACCATATCATCATAGACATAATCGCCTACCTCAAGTTTTTCCATTATACCCCCCTTCTTGATAAAGTAGTCGATTAATTCTTGTGGTTCACGAATATCCACTTTCCATCCCATCAGCATCACCTTTCCATACATTCATCACATACATGCCTTTCAAGATAAAAGGCTTGTCCATTATACATTATTCTGTAACACTCGGGCTTTATATGATGTGCTTTTGTAACTGTCCTTCCGCATACAGTGCAAATGTATCCTCTTTCGCCATCGGATACTATCTTACCGAGAGTTCCATCAGGTAATGTTAATGCACCCTCTGACTTCTTTGCTTGTGGTGGCCAGTTATCTTCAATAGCATCTGGATATTCGCTTTCTTTTATTGCTTGTAATAATCCTATATCCACACCCGGTCTCTGATGACTTGGATGATTACAATCTTCACCCATTAATCCTTTAAATATTATTACAGCTCCAGCGTCATCTCTAAACTTTTTACATTCTTTTGACCCATAACAACATTGACAGTGACGATGAACACACAATATTGTTGTTTCTCCATCTGTGCAACCTCTCATTCCTGCCATATCAATCACTTGTCCTTTGATACTATTTTAACTTGTGGATTTACTTTCAACCAATCTCGTTGAATATAGACATTTAGAACTTTTATATGTTTAGCATGACTTACATGAACAATAAGACAAGCATCACAAATATCGCATGGAGCTCCATCACAAAGGACTTTGAATGTTGCCTCATTCTTACATTCTGCACTATTACACTTCATATTAATCACCCGTATAATCCATTTGTTTTTTCTTCATCTTTCTTCTTTCTTTCTTCTTTCATTTTTCCAAATCTTTCCATAGCGGCTTTCTTGTGTTTTTCCTCTTTATCTTTACAATTAGCACAATCCCCGTCACATCCCATTTCTTTTTTATGGGCTTCTATCATTTCTGGACTAACAGGTCCAAAACCTATCATTTGTGCTCCAATTATCATTCTCATTACTCTTTCTTTTTCCAAATGGTCTTCTTCATGGTTATAGAATTTACCCATTTCAAAGATTAATAGAATCTTTTCTGTTTCATTATATTTTTCTGAATTTAGAATATTCTCCATCACTATAGTAAACATTCTATTCAGGTCTTTAACAACATCCATGTCTTTATTAGAATCTACATATTCTACGAAGAAATCTTTTAGAGCTGATAATAATTTTGTGAATTCTTCACTAGATACTCCCATATTCCTTTCGACAGCTTCTGTTCCTCTTTCAAACTTCCATTTAACCTTAACTTTCTTCGGCATTTTTTTTACCTCCCGAACAAAAGACACTCCTTACCTACACACTTTAATCCCTTATCACACAATTTCTTGCACGAGTATGATTTATATTTTCTTCTAATAGCATGGTCAACATAATATCTTCTATCATCGGCATTTCCTTTATCATCCCATTGAGCGTAATTCGCTATCTTATCTACAAGCGTTTGTGCTTCATCTATTGAATAATCCATGAAATTTAATAACCCCATCAATGCCACTCTTGTTTCGTGTTCAGGATGGACTGTTAATAGGTCGTTTAATACACACCTCTGAACTATTATCTCTTTAAGATAACTAACAAAACTATCCTTTTCCATAGAAATAGAGGAGTGATAATTAGGTTGTACCCCAGGTATTTCTAAAAAGTCAGGGGCATGGTCCGACTTACCACTCCTCACGAGATTATATAAATCATTCAAACTTATTTCGCTTCCTTTTGTTGTATATGTTCCGAGCCTAACAATCGGATTTTCTGCTAATTCTATAATGGATTTAATATCAGATAACATATTGACAGGTATTGGTATACAACTTTTTTGACCTTTCTTGTTGGTTAATGGAACTCTATGTAATCTCTTTGGCTCACAACATTTCATATCTACTGATTTTAATTTAAGAGATACTACAAGACCTCTTCCTATTTCTTCATATCTTCTTGTGAAATTATCAGGATTATCCATTTCATTTTTAATGTGAATGTAAGTGTGGAATGATTTATTGCCCGAATGTAATACTGCCATTCGGATTCCGTGTGTTTCAGCAAATTCTAACAATTTCAGCATATCTGAATGGGATATTGATTGTTCGAGAATCTTTGGACCCTTACCCTCAAACTCTACAAATACTTTCTCGGCAATAATGGAATCTCCATTGTGATATCTATTCTGACTCATCCATACAGGATTTGGTCCATTATTCAACATCTTGATATTCAATAACAATGTATTGATTGAGTTAACCCTGAATTGCTTTGGAGATGCTAATGCCCTTTCCATGCCATCCATTTTCAATTCTTTAAGTAGATTTAGATAATCATCTATTTTCATTTCTAATTCCCCCTTGTCTATGACAATAGCATGGGCATCTCTTTGGGTCTGGACAATCTTTATGGAACGCTTGCCTACATTGTTTGGTTGGTTTAGAAAGAGAGTCGTCAAACAGTTGTTTATTTTTTTTATTTTGACGACCCATCTTTCCTCACTCTCTTGGAATCGCTGGGGCTATTATGTATTCGATTTCAACTACTGGACTCTTTGACACTAACTTGGCTGGATAATTGCTACCCAACGAAACCTTCATCTTCCCGCCAATCTTCAATACTTCCCTGATGGTGTCATTGAAAGACGAAGAGAACTTTTCATCCCCTCCCGTCCCCTTTGCCAAACTTGAGGCCAAAGGAAATCCCATTTCGTTTCCATCAGAAGCAAAATCTCCAATCTTTGCTGTTAGAACGCTTCCTTCATATACGAATTCAAATCTTGGAGAATCCATATCTGTTGCTGTAATGGCCTTGGATAATATCTGCTCAATGACCTTTGCGTCAATTTCTAACTCAACCAAATGCTTATCGAATTTTGGAACCTTTGTGGTATCCTTTCTATCTCCTACTTCGGGCAACTTAAATTTGACATACCTCTTTGCCCCTGTAAATGTTGCTATGGCCCCATCAAAGGTACCTGTTATCGGTCCAGCATCAGGAAGGGCATCTATTGCTTTCTTTATCTTTTCAGGACTTATTGTTATATCACCCTCTCCTGTTACTGTCTTTGGTATCCATGTTGCCTTCATTATAGCAGTGTTATCTTGTGCTATTTCTTCAACATGAACCTTCTTGTCCTTATCAATAGAAAGGACTACATTCGTCACTATACTTCCAGCGGATATTTTATCCAGAAATTCTATCCATTCAGCTTTCGGACTTCCTATAACTATTACCATATTATCTTACCCCCTTAAAATGGATTTTCGTTATCAATAGCTTGACCTATTACTGTCGGAGACTGAACTACTGGCTCAGGATTCTGTTGCTGTTGTGGAATTGCCCTTCTTACAACTTCGTGATTTTCTTTTTGAGGAAGGTCTGGTAATTGAGAAAACAGCCTTTGGAAATTGGGTCCAGTAACATCTACCTGCACACCAACATCCTTTATGAATGTTGGTCTCTTGCTTGATAAGACCCTCACAAAATACTTTTTCTTTCCCAAGTCCTCTCTTGCATAAGCATGTAGGACTATATCTGTTTCTAACAATACAACATCAACCCACTTCGGGTGCTTCTTTCCTGCTACTGTCTTTTCATTCTCAACAATTTCAGTAACGAATTCAAGATATGTTGTATATATTATTCCTCTTCTTGCCGCGTTCAGTGCCTTGTTGTGAATTGAACGCA
>Ga0209777_10005688_pt1 | contig 14270 bp, 11 predicted proteins | sample FrelakmetHBP12HB_FD_187147 | JGI IMG/M metagenome (GOLD analysis project Ga0209777, IMG submission 187147) | Freshwater lake sediment microbial communities from the University of Notre Dame, USA, for methane emissions studies -HBP12 HB (SPAdes)... | ecosystem: Environmental > Aquatic >...
GCTACGCCTAGACGTCGTGCAATCTCAGCCGCTGAAAGCCCGATCTCTTCCATGCCGCGTCGTGCGATCTGGGCACGCGCTTGGCTTACCTTTGACCGCCGGCTGCCGTTCTCAAGTTCTTTCTGGCTGATCTGCCCTTTTATGCATTCTTGCTCGATGATCTTTGTCAGAGTTAGTCCTGATTTTTTGAGCTTCATTTGCCGAAGCAACTTGTCTTCTGCTTCTTTGATAACTTGGTGCACGAAATTACCGTTCCCAAGGATCCGCTCGTCCGTCTCTCTCCTCTGGCCTTTCCGTCTCAAGGAGAGGACATTGGACCACCCGCCGAGACTCCGAACAAGCCCGCCGCCGGAAAACTGTGAATCGTGGCCCTGATTCATGCCTTCCTGGATAAAACGCCTATATTCCTTTATTGTTTTTCTTTTCGTGCCTCCGAACTGTTCCAATACCGTTGCAGTATCCATCCATGGGTATTTTGCCTTTTCGATAATAGACCGATGGCCGCTCCATGGGTATTTGTCCATCTCTGTCATCGTCTGGATGATCTTTGCCCGGACGGGGTTAAGATGTATGTATCGAACGAGGGATAGGAGATAATTGTCCTCGTCGCAGAGTATGGATTTGTACCGGTTCTCGAAGAGATGTCCCCTCCGGCGGTGCCTGCGGTTGAAGTATTGGGCGTACCAGGTAAGAAGCTTCCTCATGACGGCTGATATGCCGCTTTGTCCGCTTCGGAAAAGGATATGAACATGGTTGTCCATGAGGACCCAGGCGTAGACGGAACATTTTGCGTCCTGAATGTTTTGTCCGAGGCGTTCAAGGAACTGGGCTTTATCCTTTGTGTCGCGGAAAATGTTTGATTTGTCGATTCCCCGGACCATGATGTGATGGAGAGCACCGGGGACATCTAATCGGGCTTGGCGCGGCATGATTTCATCCTACTCACTTTTTGCCGCCCTGTCAAGTATTTTGCAACGTAAGTAACAACGTCCCCAATGCTATTCTGGTCCTGTCAAGTATTTTGCAACGTAAGTAACAACGTCCCCAAAGCTTGCTCTGCCCAAAAACTTTTCAGTTATATACCTCACGCCAGTCCAATATCACCCCGGCGGGAGGGGCTAGGGCAATCGTCAAAAAGGCATTAATGCTCGATGTAACCGTTGCGGTGGTGTTGCCTGTTGCGCTCCCCGTATCCAAGAGACCATCCCACACCGCAAACCCGCCGCCATTGCCTGACGCCGTTCCCGCGTCGGACCGCTCGGTGATGTTCATCAGGTTCGCATTTGTCTCCGCGCTGAACATTGCTCCTGTTCCGGAGATGTCCCGGGCGACGGCCTGAACGATCAGCTTATTGGGCCCTGACGTGGTGACGCCGGTTACCGTGACAGAGGTGCTGGCTGTTGCCTTGACCCCGCCCCCGGTGATGTTCCACGGATTGCCGGTATTGGCAACGCCCCGGTAGGTGATGATCTGAGCCCAGACGTGGTTGCCGGGGTTAGTTACTGTTGGAGCAGTCATTGCGGTTGAGGTGGCCCGCGCCCAGCACACGGTAATTTGTGTTCCATTGGTGCCGGAACCGGTTGCCTGCGGACTGTTTGCTAACGCGGCGAACCCCGTTGGAGTTGTCACAGCCTGACCTCCGCAGCTCTCAATAAAAAGCAGCGCAATATCGTTTATTACGTGAGTTGGCCAACCCACAGAGTATGATGCTGCGTTGCCGCCGACTGCTGTTCCTGCAGCCCGGTAAGCCGGCGCTGATGTAACACTTGCCTTTACTATCCGCTGGGCGCTTCCGACCGTGCCCGTGGAGGTGATGATATACTGAAATACGGTTGTTGACGTCCCTGACGCATGCGCGACCCCTGAGGTGTTTTCAAACCCCCGTACGCAGCCGGTAAACGTCGTCGCGGTTTTATTCGTACAGTATATGAATTCGCTGTCGATCCTGACCACACCCGGGACGAGAAATCCCGTGGTGGAACTGACCGTGATCGTTGTGTCGCCTGCGGCAACAGCAACGGTGACCGTGGTAGCGGTGTAGACGGCATTTCCTGATGCGTGTGCTGCAGCGACGGTTCCGCCCTGCGCACGGGTGCAGCCCGTAAAGGTTGTGGCCGTAGTCCCCGTATAGTTTATCTGCTCGGCGTCGATAATGATGCGGCCGGCGGTGGAAAAGCCCGTCGTTGAATTTACGGTGACGGTCGTGGCAACGTTCGTGAGCGCTGCGGTGAGATACGCAGGGGTGCCAACCGTGAACGATCCCGCTCCGAGTGTTGTCGCAGCGCCTGCGGTGGAAAAATTGGGGAATATGCGGTTCTGCAGAATATATTCAGCACCACCCTCGGCTACATACAGGGCCTGGCTGGACTGCAGGTCATTTATCGACGTGAAGTTGCTGGTGCCGATGAGCGAAACGAACATCACGCCTATGAACGCCAGAATCACGATGATGAATATGACGGCGAAGAGCGCTACGCCCTTTTGATTGCCCTGCACTCCTGTTTTTTCCTCTCGCCGATTCACCTGCTCACCTCTTTACCCGTGCATTCCTTAAAAGTTCCGCGGGTGGACGGTAGTTTGCATGTAGATGCTCTCCGCATTCTGCGTGGCGGTAAACTGTATCTGAACCAGCCAGAGACTGGCCGCAGCCGCAGTAGCCGCTCCAGTCTTATCGAGATAGGTGAAGATATTTCCTCCCGGGCCGGTAATGTTTGTTGCCAGCGTCTGCCATGAAACCGCATTGTCTTCTGTACGTTCGATATTACCGCCATTCAGCCGAAAGCCCATTTGCAACCCGTTGATGTCGTTATATCGAAGCGTAGTCCCGGTCATGGTGGGTATGTCTGCAGCCGTGCTGCTCCTCATGAGCCGTATCTCACGGGCCATCCGTTCCATGGCAAACCTGGCCTGGTAATGAGCATTGCTTCGAGACTCTCCACCTGAGTATGCACTGATCCCCTGCATGATGATCGTGGCACCAATGGTCGCAAGTATCCCGACAAGCACGATAACAATGATGATCTCGATAAGGGTGAAGCCCTTCTCGTGCTGGGTGCGGAGCGCGGAGTGCAGAGTAACAACTTTCGCCTTCCGCCATTCAACTCCCACCTTTTTTATTTTCAGGACTATGCTTTTTCTCACCTTCTCAGCTTCCCATCTTCTTAACTTCGCATACTCACCGGGCCTTCTTAAGAATTTGTCACCAGTCCGTCGAGGGTTACGCTTCCGATGGCGGCATTGGTCACTGTCACTTTTACGTGTGTATAGCCTGATGCACAGCCGCTGGCCCCCGGCGCGACACCATTGTCCGTATTCAGCGCGCCCGCGTTTACACAAAATATGGTCACACTGCGGTTAAAGCCGGTTACCGGAATATCCGCGGGATAGTTGCCGGGTATAATATACGCAAACCCTCTTGCGGAATTCATGCTGTCCCCTATGATCGTATCCATCTTCTCCTGCGCAAGGGCGATCGCCTGATTCAGGACGACAGGATTCGCGCTCCCCTTGATGGCGGTCGTAAAGACCGACAGCACACCTACAACCGCAATCGAGAGCACCACGAGAGTGATGATAATCTCAATCAGCGTGAAGCCGTCCTGACTGTTCTTTACCCGGTATCTTAGGCTCCGCATACCGCACTCCATAGTCAGTTCACTGCCCCGGTCTGGGCCGTAATCGCCACCTGCTGGCTGCCGGGCGAAATCGTGAGAGTAGCAGCAGCTGTCGGCGTCCCGAGGGCGTTAAACTCAATGTATCCTCCTGCCGGTGTACTTACCGTGATACCGGCATAGCTTCCCGTATTCAGGGTAACGATTAAGTTACCGCCGCCTGCCGGATCCAGGGCAATTTCCCCTGCCTCTCCCCACGTCCCGTTGCCGTTCGCATCATTCACGACAATATAGCCGCTCGCGGGCGCACCGCCGCCGCTCCCGTTAAAATACACCCGGTACCGTTTATTCCCTTCCATTGCCAGATTTTGTGCATAGCGGATATCCGCACGCAGCTTGTCGACAAACGCCCCGGCCTTCGTGCCGGTCACGTCGCCCAGCCTCGTTGCTGCGAATGCGGCGATAATGCCGATAAGCACGATAACCATGACGAGTTCTGTGATGGTAAATCCTTTACGGTTCATTGTGATCAAATTATAACAACGCCGCCCAAGCGCCTTATAGCAATTGCTAGAGACTATGATTGATTAAGAGTAACGGGAGTCCCATACTATATATATAACCCTATACAAATCCAAACCCTTTTATAAGGAGGACTCCCATGGAAAAAAAGTACTCAATTTAAAGCATACTGTCAAAGGAAAAGTAATTGCTTTCGGTATTGATGTTCACAGACTGTCCTGGCAGATAACAGCACTTGTAGACGGAGAAGTCATCATGGCCATCACGATTTCAAAGCCGGATTACCCAAAGCTCAAAGCACTGTTTAGCCGACTACAGGACAACACACTGCGCGCAGCCTATAAAGCAGGCCCTGCCGGGGGCACAACCTTAAATTATTGGGAAGAATTAATCCCCGGGATACCCCCTTAGAAATTATTAATCCAACCGTATTCTACATGGCCTCTCTCATCTTAAATAATTTTAAAAACTCACCTTAAATTATTCTATGCCTGTAGATTTTTAACTATCCTGATAAATTATAGAAAATAGTTAAAATATTTCTTGACAATATGTTGTGGAATTATATATAGGCTTTTATAATGTTAAGTAGGCATATTTAAGGTTCTATGGATCATCTTGATACTTATGTGACTATTCATGAGGCAGCTAAGATGCTCGGAGTGTGCGAGGCGACGCTGCGGCGCTGGGACAAACTGGGAAAGCTCAAAGCAGTGCGGCATCCCATCAATGGCTATCGCCTTTATAAAGTCGATAGTCTGAAAAGCCTGATACGCACGGCAGTAGGCAAGAGGCAATAGGCAACCCGCCTTCGTCCCGGATTTGGGACTACGGCGGGCAAGCAGGCAATAGAGATATATAGGCTGAGACTTAGTGCATGGCCGCTAAACTGTTTTCATTTTCAAAAAAAGCTGCGCACTCGATAGGGATCGAGCTCGGCGGGCATACCATAAAGATGATTGAGACCCTCGGGGCTGGCGGGAGGGTGCAGCTGTTAACGTATGGTATAGTTGAAATTCCATCCGCAAAACAGGGCAAAGCATCCCGGGATGCAGCTGTCATTGCACCGCTGATTAAAGAGCTGCTGGCTCGCTGCAGCAGCTCCTCCGCAGACATTTATTTTTCCGTTTCCGGCCCCTCGGTCAGCCTGCAGCGCATAAAACTGCCTCCCATGCCCGAACAGGAGATACTTGCTGCGATACGCTGGCAGGGGAAAAAATATTTCCCCTTTTCTCTGGACGAGGCCCGGGTCGTCTATAAAAAAATTGCCGGTCTCTCTGCAGAAACCCCTGACCTTGAGCTTATAACCGCAGCAGTGCTGAATAAGTTCATGGACCAGGAGCTTTCTTTGCTGGAGCAGGCCGGTTATTCAGCAGCGGGAATTGATGCCGTTCCCTTTGCCCTGCAGTACGCCTTTCAGCTTATCGGTGACCAGTATCATGACAAGACGGTTGCCATGCTTGATATCGGCGCTGAAGGGACAACCATTGCCATTCTCAGGAATGGAGAACTGCAATTTGCCCGCGAGATCACAACCGGCGGCAATGATTTTACCCGGGCTCTTATGGAGCCGGTCGCGGTCGAAGGAAAACACTTTGCCTTAACCTTTGAAGAGGCTGAAGCAATCAAAAAAAAATACGGCATTCCCATGGGCGGCGGCCTGGAGGTAACCCCGGAAGGGCTGCCCCTGTCAAGAATTATGTTTATAATCCGTCCGGTGCTTGAGCGCCTCAGCACTGAAGCGCTCAGGTCATTTGATGTTTACAAAGCCCAGGGGCGTGAGAAGCGTGTCGATACGATTCTTCTCTGCGGCGGCGGTGCCGGTTTTAAAAATCTTGCAGCATTTATCTCCAGCGGGCTGGGCATCGACGGCACTCTCTTTGACCCGTTTGGCGCGCTCCTTCTTCCAGGTCATCTGCAAAACGACAGTACGTTTCAGCAGCATAAATCCCGCCTCTCAGTGGCGCTGGGTTTGTCGGCGGGACGCTGCAGGGATATAAATTTTCTTCCGCCGCAGCCCGGTATTCTGGAAACGGTTCAGCTCCGCACCTGGATTCCGCTGCTTGTTTTTATTCTATTCTTCTCCTCCCTCGCGACAATGTATCTGTATTCATACCGCTCGGTTGCAGTTTCCCGGGAAGAGCTGCGAAGCAAAGAGTCCCAGCTATCCTCCTTGATGTCCTATATGCAGGAGACGATTCGTCTTAATGAAAAAAAAGAAAATTTAAAACAGCGGCTCTCCCAGGTGCCTGACTTTTCTTTTGAGCAGCCTCAGTTCTCGGAAATCCTCAGTTCTCTCACGCGCACCCTGCCGGATAATACGGTGCTGCAGAGCATCATGCTGGAAAAGGATGCTGCCAAAGCTCCTGCCGCAGCACCAGCTCCAGCTGATAAGGAATTGGTCATGAAACTCCGGCTGGAGGGGATTGTGTTTGGCGATGATTCCCGGGTGATGGAAACCCTGGTGCAGATAACGGGCAGTTTAGAGGAAAGCCCGTACTTTCAGAAGGTGATGCTGGTCTCATCAGAAAAAACGTCTGATTTCGGCATGCCGGCGGCCCGTTTTGTGTTCTCGTGTCCGCTGGATATGAACGCATTATAGTCTATCTCTAAAATGTCATTCCCGTGAAAACGGGAATCTATAATCAATTAAAACGACTGGACTCCCGCTTTCGCGGGAGTGACAGATTGGCCATTATTATTAGATGTTCCCTATAGTCTATCAGGGCAGCAGATGAAGATTAAACTATCACCGCGCGAAACAATCATCTCGCTCACTGCATTGCTGGTGGCGCTGTATTTCATATTTGATTTTTTCCTCTACAGCCCGAAACTGAAGGAGCAGTCATCGCTGAAAACAGGGATATCATCACTTGACCAGAAACTGCAGGAGACCGCAGCGTTTTTAACGGGCGGCACGCAGGTCGCTGCCGACATCAGCAGGCTGGAGAAAAAGCTTTCTTTTTATGAGGAGAAATTTTCAACCAGAGAAAGTTTTGTCCAGTTTCTGGAACAGCTCGCGCTCCAGTGTCAAAAACTCAATATGGAAATTATTTCCCTCAAACCAACAGAAGATCAGACGGTAACGGCCGACGCCACCCATGCCCAATACCGGCAGGTTTCAATCGATATACAGCTGCACAGCGATTTCCATACCATGGTGCGCTTCATGCAAGCCATGGAGCAGCTTCCAATTTTCACGATCGTCAATCAACTTGAGATACGAAGAGATGAAAAAATGCCGGTGGTTACCTGCCATCTGGTATTAAAAACACTTATTTCTTGAAATAAAAACAGGTTTTCATGGAAACAGTACCATGACGCTGAAACAGGAAAATTCAATAATTCTTGGAATCTTCACCGCGCTGTTTGTGATACTGGTGAGCATCAGCATTTTCACCATTCCCCTGAAAAGTAAGCTCGGTTTTTCAGCTCCCCCGCAGATCGGCGCTATGCAGGCAATGCAGGGCATTCATGAAAAGAAACGGGTGAATGCCCGCCCTCCGGGTTTTCAGCCCGGGGAGAAATTAACGGTCAGTGGATGGGGCAGGGACCCGTTTGCCTCTTCCTGGCTGAACGAGAGCAGCCCGGCCGCGACGGCTACTGCCGCCATGAGCGAGGAGGGGCTTACGGTGACCCTTATTTTGATGAGTGAAACAAAAAGAATAGTCGCTATTAACCATAAGATTTACCAGGAAGGCGACATGGTCAGGGGCGAGAAAGTAGTAGCCATCAAGCGCGATGCCGTGGTCCTGGAAAAGAACGGAACGCAGCGCTTATTGCCCTTGCCGAAGAGCGTTGTTCAATTTTAAGAATAAGAAGTCAGGGGGAAAAGATGAACCAGGACACGGAGAGTTCCTCTGTGTCCTCAAAAAGAGTTTTTATAAAGCGATATAACTGTGTGTGAAGCACAAGTGTTGACCTGTTGAAGAGCACGGGATAAGAGAGTTGGTTTGCTGATACATTTTAACGTGAACAGGCTAAGGGTAAGGGAAGGGATAAAGAGATTAATACAATAGAGGGCACAGAGGGTGGTTAACAGACTTTTTATTAACTTATTGAAAATATATTTTTTCTCTGTGTTCTGTGGTTAATTTTTGACAATACGAAAACAATGTAGAGGAGACGTAACAATGGGGAACCCACAAAGCACCCCGCGATTACCTGCAAAAACATTATTGAATATATGGCAGCAGCATACCGGGATCACTGTTTTTTCGTTGCTCATTCTTTTACTCTGCAGCTGTGTAACACCCCCGAAAAAAGCAGAAAAAACTGCCCAGCCGATGCGCAAAGCTGAGACGCAAAAGCCTGAGCTCAAGGAAATAGTGATGCCGCAGAAAGGAGCCTCCCCGTTTGCGGCGCAAAAAGTTTATACCCTGCAGATGCGGGACGCAGACATTCAGGACCTGCTGCTGGCCTTTTCACGGGAAATTAATGCCAATATTGTCGTGGACCCGAAAATTGTCGGCAGGGTTACCATTGACCTGAGAGGGGTTACCCTGGAACAGGTGCTTGATGTGATTTGCGGCCAATTAAATCTCGAATATAAGCGGGAGGGCAATTTAATCAAGGTGTTCAAACCATCCCTGGATACGCGGATTTTTTACCTTGACTATATTACCACCGTGAGAAAAGGTAAAGGGCTCGCTTCCGGCGGCATTGGCGGAAGATCTTCATCCGGTTCAACACAGGGTTCAGGTTCTGGAACCAGCGCTGGCTCCACCAGCGGCAGCGAGCAGACCAGTGCAGGATTCAGTGAGGTGACCACTGCAGATGAATCTGATCTGTGGAAGGACATAGATAAGGGGCTCCAGAGCCTCAAATCACCGGATGGGGCGATTATAGTCCATAAAACATCCAATACCGTACTGGTAAAAGACTACCCGGCACACATAAGAAAGATTGCAGAATACCTGGAACTGGTGACCGGGTCTGTCCAGCGGCAGGTACTGATTGAGGCGCAAATTATCGAAGTGTATCTCGACAACACGTTTCAGGCAGGCATTGACTGGGGCTATATCCAGAGTTTGCCCCAGATGAGTAATTTATCATGGGGTCTTGCAAGCAATGGCGCAAGCCCCTGGGTGGGTTACCCCGGCTCAACGAATAGCGGTTCGAGCAGCGGCGGTTCAGGAACCAGCGGCCAAACTCAGTCTATTCCGGGCGATTGGAAGGTAAAGCCATTCGGCGGTGCTTTCCGCATCGGCGGGCCTGACCAGATTGTGGCGCTGAATGATATTATTGAAGCTCTTTCCACGCAGGGCGATGTGAATATTATCTCCAGCCCGAAAATTTCAACACTCAACAATCAGCCGGCAATCATCAAGGTTGCCCGTGAAGACCCTTATTTCCAGACCACGCGCCAGACCGTTAATGGTGAGTCCGATACCACCACGCAGGTCAATTTTATAAGTATCGGAGTGGTTCTGGCGGTAACACCCCAGATAGGATCGGACGGCACTATTACCCTCACCATTCATCCCAGTGTTACTGATAAGGTGGGAGAGGCAACATCAGTGCAGGGTGACGTGGTGCCGATTGTTGATGTGCGTGAGACAGACACGGTGGTGCGTGTCAATGACCGGCAGACAATTCTTTTTGCCGGGTTGATGCAGAACAAAGTTACGGAAAACGTAATCGCAGTCCCTCTGGTGAGTGAAATCCCCTGGCTCGGGTATCTGTTCAAGCATACCTCCCGCGAGGTACAAAAAACAGAGCTGGTGATCATGCTCACCCCCAAGGTTGTTACCAGCGAGAATATGCGGGAGATAGCGGCTCCGGAGCAGCAGCGGCTTGAAAAATTAAAAAAGGAAATTTCGCATTAGCGGTTTTGTATTAAGCAGTGACGGATGGTTAGCGTGCAGTGCTGAAAACTTCAACTCCTTAACTCCGCAACTCTCAAACTCTTTAAGGGTGACTGTTCATGTACATCCAATTTTACGGCCTCAGTGAACGGCCCTTTTCCAATGTCCCTGATACTACCTATCTGTTCAAAAGCAGACAATACCTCGATGCCTATAATCAGCTTCTCTACGGGATCCATGCAAAACAGGGCTTCATGGCCCTGGCAGGAGATGTGGGCACGGGCAAAACGACGCTGTGCCGGTCGCTCCTCCACGCGCTGGAGGGCAAGATGGAGACGGCCCTTATTTTCAACCCGCCGGATACCTCCACCGCACTGCTCAGGACCATACTGCAGGATCTGGGGCAGCAGGCTTCCGGCACATCAAAACAGGAATTTCTGGACAGCCTCAATACCTATCTGCTGCAAAGCTCTGCTCAGGGCAGGGGGGTGGTTATTATTATCGATGAAGCCCAGAACCTTTCTTCTGAGGTTCTGGAAGAAATACGGCTGCTCTCAAACCTGGAAACCGAAAAAGAAAAGCTGCTGCAGATTATTCTCTCCGGCCAGCCGGAACTGCTTAAAAAACTGTCGAAAACAACCCTGAGGCAGCTGTACCAGCGCATTGCGGTATGGGCTTATTTGAAGCCCCTCAGCAGAAAAGATGTCAGTCATTACATCTACCACCGTCTGGTGAAAGCCGGGGCCAACGGCAGCATTACCTTTGCGTGGGACGCCTTGCAGAATATCTCCCGCGCTTCCGGCGGCATCCCGCGCACCATTAACCTTATCTGTGACAAGGCGCTGCTTGCCGGGTATGTTGCGCAGAAAAAAAAGATTACCGGCAGGATGGTGCATGAGGCTATAAAAAATTCTTCCGGGGATCACACCGCAGAATCTGCCGTACGGTCCAGCCCCTTCTATGCACTCATCCTGGGGATCTGCATCAGCGTATTCCTGCTGGGAATAGTGCTGCCGCAGGACGGGGTGTTTCTGCAGCGTCTGCTTCGGCCCGTCGCACTGGATGATCACGCGGGGATGCGTTATGCACGGGCAAAGCTGCCTGATGCGCTGCTGGCCGCTGCCCCTCCGGCAGCTGCCCCAACACCGGCGCTCGCGGCAGTCCCTGTGCCGGAAACGATTGTCAAGCAGATGAATGTTTCCCGCAGCGGCGCGTTTGACGGCGATGGTGTCCTGCGCCAGGACCAGGCCGGTGAATGCGCACCGGAGGCGCTTGCGACGCTGCTCGTGCTCTGGAATGTGCCGCAGGACGTGCTGACGAGGGAAGTGCAAAAACGCAGCACAACTCCGTCATTCAGCTTTAGTGATGTGGCGCAGATCTTCGGCCTCGCGGTAACTTCTCTGGATATCACGCTTAATCAGATCAAGCGGCTTGATTACCCCTGTATTATTCCGGTGAGTGATCCCGGGTATCGCTATGTGGTTCTTGCCGGCATTAAAAATGATCAGGCCATCCTGCTTGATCCTCGGCGCGGCAGAGTATCTTTTTCGCTTGAGAAGCTTCATGAACAATGGAAGGGAAAAGCTTTTTATGTATGGAAAGAGTTTATGAGCATGCCGCCGCTGCTGAAGCGCGGGGATGTGCACCAGCAGGTTATCCTGCTGAAAGAAAAATTGAACGCAAACAAATTTTCCCTGCATAAGCCTTTTACTGATGTTTTTGACAGCCAGATGGGAAAAGCGGTCAAAGCACTTCAGGCACAATACGGCCTCAAGGCAGACGGTATTATTGGCTGCAATACCAGGATGGCATTCTACCGCATGGTTTATGGTGATCAATTGCCGCATCTTGAGATGTGAAGAAAATCGATTGAGGAGCTAATTATGAGCCTCATTGAAAGGGCTCTCAGACAGTTGGAAAAAGACAAGCATGCGGTCAGCTATGGCGCTCACCCCGGAATGCCGCAGCCCGTTGCCGCAGAAGCGGTATATGAAAAAGCGGATGATGCTCCCGCAGAATTTTTTAATGAAGAACACGAGGAGCCACGCCCAGGGGAAAGGCGCCTTATAGCAGGCATGGTGGTTGTTCTCGGGCTCGTTGTCGCAGCCCTGTGGTATATGCAGCAGGGGGGACAGCAAACACCTCCACCTGCAGCCCCGGTACCAAAGCTCAAAGCCGTGCCGGTCACGGTCGCTCATGCCACCGGCAGCGTTCCGGCTGTAGAGACGGGTGTTGCTCAGCAAGCGCAAAAAGACGAAAATAGTGGCGGCGCAAGGAGCATAAACCGGCAGCAGCCGATGGCCGCTGGTGTGCAGACCGAGGTATTAATACCCCCGGCTTCTCCCGCTGTGCAGGAAGATGCCGACAGGCTGAAAAGCAAACGCCTACCCCCTGCGCCTGCAAAGCACCTGCTTCAAGATGCTCCGGCGATGCAGCAGCCGGCCGCCCGGACGGTACCGGCAGTGCCAACAGCAGGTGCCTCTCAGCAGCAAAGGAGTGCAGCAAAAACACCGCGCCCTGACGTTAATGCAGGCGCTGCAAATCTGCTTCAGCGTGACGCAGAAAACGCCGATTCATTAAATAATCAAGGGGTTCTGCTCCTTGAACAGGGAGCTGCTGCGCAGGCCCGGGACTATTTTGAAAAGGCGCTGAAGCTTGCACCTGACCATGAGAAGGCGTTAAATAATCTCGGGCTGAGCCTGTATGCTCAGGGCAGAGTAGAGGAAGCGCTCCGCTATTATCAGCGTGCCCTGAAGCTAAATCCGGATACTATAGAGACCTATGTGAATATGGGCATTGCTTTGCGCAGCAGGGGGGATTATGCACGGGCAGAAGAGGCATTTCAAAAAGCACTCGCGCTTGACCCGGCACATCCGGAGACTCTGTATAACTATGGCTTGCTGCTGAAGGATATGGGGCAGCAGGAAAAATCCCGTAGCTGTTTTGAGCAGTTCTTAAAAACCGCTCCACCTCATTTGCAGGGGGTCGCAGATAGTGTGAGAAAGTATCTGCGGGCTCCTTCTGACAGGGAACAGTAAGACAAAGGATACGTTTGTGGAAAAAAGAAAACTACTCGGGGAAATGCTCATTGATGAAGGGCTGATTACCGCTGAACAGCTCAACAAGGCAATCGTGCAGCAGAAACAGTCCGGCCTGCGTCTTGGTCAGTTACTGATACGCATGGGGCTGGTCACGGAGGAAGGGATTATAGCCACCCTTGGTGATCAGGCAGGGATTCCCTATGTCAACCTGGATAATTACATCATTGACCCGAAAGTGATAAGCCTCATACCTGAAAGCCTGGCCCGCTCCAGCCTCATCATCCCGCTGTTTAAAATCGGCTCGACCCTTACCATTGCCATGGCTGATCCCCTCAATGTCAAAGCAATAGATGAGGCACGCAGGAAAGCCGGCTGTGAGGTGGATATGGCAGTGTCTACCGAGGAGCAGATCAGACGGGCCATTGACAGCTATTTCGGCCTTTCATCATCTATTGAAGATATTGTCAAAGAGGCCATTGAAGGTGACCTGAAGGTAACCGTGGAAGGAGCCGGGATGGAGGCGGGTTTAGAGGCACCCATTATCCGCCTTGCCAACCTCATCATTTTCCAGGCAGTGCGTGACAATGCCAGTGATATTCACTTTGAGCCTGACGAGCACAAACTGGGGGTCCGCTACCGCATCGACGGCATACTGCATGAGACCGTCTCACCTCCCAAGCACCTGCAGGCGGCACTGATTTCCCGCGTCAAGATAATGGCAAACATGGATATTGCGGAAACGCGCGCACCGCAGGACGGCGGGTTTCAGATAAACGCTGATGGCCGGGCCATTGAGTTTCGCGTTTCAAGTTTTCCCACCATTTACGGGGAAAATGTTGTGCTGCGCATTTTGGACCAGTCAAAGAGTGTCCTGAGTCTTGAGGACCTGGGATTCTCGCCCGACATCCTTGAGCGGTATCAGAAACTGCTGGCCAGCCCCTACGGCATAATTCTGGTGACCGGGCCGACGGGGAGCGGCAAGACCACGACACTCTATGCCGCGCTTAATTCCATAAACAGTATCGATAAAAATTTTATCACCATCGAAGACCCGGTTGAGTACCGGCTCCCGCATATTAGGCAGACGCAGGTCAATCCGAAAGCAGGAATAACGTTTGCCAGCGGCATGCGCTCCATATTGCGCCAGGACCCCGATGTTATTATGGTGGGCGAAATGCGTGATGTCGAGACAGCGGAAATGGCCTTTGAGGCAGCGCTGACCGGGCACCTGGTATTCAGCACCCTGCATACCAATGACGCGGCAGGAGCGCTTGCCCGGCTGCTGCACC
>Ga0209777_10005689_pt1 | contig 14263 bp, 8 predicted proteins | sample FrelakmetHBP12HB_FD_187147 | JGI IMG/M metagenome (GOLD analysis project Ga0209777, IMG submission 187147) | Freshwater lake sediment microbial communities from the University of Notre Dame, USA, for methane emissions studies -HBP12 HB (SPAdes)... | ecosystem: Environmental > Aquatic >...
CCGATCTGATACTGCGGCTGGTCGCCCAGGTGCCACTTGCCGATGCACATGGTGGCGTAGCCGAGGGGCTTCAGAAGCTCCGGAATGATCTTCTCGGAGTGGCTGAGGCCGACGCCGCTCACGGGGAACAGCACTGCGGGCATGCTGCACCGCTTGGCGTAGCAGCCGGTCATAAGGGTCGTCCGCGACGCCGTGCACAGGGGCGCGGCATAGAAACTCGTGAACCGCGTTCCCTCGGCCGCCATGCGGTCGAGGTTGGGCGTGCGGTTCTTCTTCGACCCGAACGGCGCGATGTCGCCGTAGCCCATGTCGTCCATGTAGATCATGATGAGGTTGGGCTTGCCGCCCGCCGGGCTGCCGGCGGCGGGCGTTTCGGCCGCACGGGCCAGGCGGTCCCATCCGGGCAACAAAGCAACGCCCGCTCCGGCGCACGCCCACTTCACGAAACCTCTGCGAGTAAGGCTCATGGGTTCCTCCGTTGGCTCTCGTGCCGCCGTCGTCCGGCTATTTGCCGCCCTCGTTCTTCTTCTGCCTCGCCTTGGCCGCCTTGGGCTTTGCATTCTGCGGCGGATTGGCAAAGAAGTCCAGGTTGACCTCGGCCGGCTTGGGGTTGGCGACCTCCAACGGCAGCGTGTCGCCGAAGCGTTTCTGCTCGGCGGCCAGAAGGGCCATGAGTTCTTTCACTTTGTCGGCATGGGCCGGGGCGCCGGCGATGTCGTTGATCTCATTCGGATCGGCCGCAAGGTCGAAAAGCTGCGTTTTATTGACCTCGGGGTAGCGGATGAGTTTCCACTGCCCGCGTCGGACGGACCGCTGAACGCCCTTGTAGCCGAGGAGGACCGTGTCGCGGACGCCCTCGGCCTTGCCCTGCATGACGCCGAGGAGGCTTTTGCCGTCGATGTCCTGCGGGGCCTTTGCGCCGGTCATCTCGCAAATCGTCGGGTAGATGTCGAAATGGTACGCGAAGGCGTCGGACGCCTTCCCCTGCGGCACGCCCGGCCCGGCGAAGATGACCGGCACTTTCATACAATCTTCGTAAAGGTTCTGCTTTCCCAGAAGGCCGTGGCTGCCGATGGCCACGCCCTGGTCGCCCGTGAAAACGATGATCGTGTTGTCCAGTTCGCCGATGTCCTTGAGGGCCTGGAAGATGCGGCCGATCTGGGCGTCGAGGCACGTGATATCGGCGTAGTAGTCGCGCAGTTCGCGGCGGACGGCCTCCTCGGTGCGCGGCCAGGGGAGGAGCTTCTCGTCGCGGACGAACATCTCGCCGTTATCGAACGGATGGAACGGCAGGTAGTTGGCGGGCAGCGGCATCTTGGCCGGGTCGTACTTATCGAGAATCTCCTTGGGGGCGCTGCGCGGATCGTGCGGGTGCGGCGGCGCAAGGTGCATAAAGAACGGCTGGGCCGTGCCGGCGTCCCGCTGCTTCTTCCACTCCTGGAGGTACGCGATGACGCCGTCGGCCATCTCCTTGCCGGGAACAACGCTCTCCCCCTTGCGGTCGTCGAAGTTCTCCGACTTGAAGACCTTCAGGACCTGCCCGTCGTTGTTGCCGGCCTTGCCGAGGAAGAACGTCGAGTAGCCAGCCTCGTTCATCGTCTTCGGGAAGTTCTGCTCCTGCCACCGCTCCTTGAAGTCCGGCTCCAGCCACGAACGCCCCCTGAGGATCATCTGCCGCGCGGGCAGGCACACCGCCCCGCTGTATCCGCCCTGGCAGTAGGCCTGGCGGAAGGTAAAGCCCCGCTTGACAAGCGCATCGAGGTTGGGGGTCTGGATGTGCGGGTTGCCGAGGGCCGCAATCGTGTCGCCGCGCTGGTCGTCGGTCAGCAGCACGATGACGTTGGGCCGCTTGGCGGCGGCCCCGGCCTCGGCGGCTCCTGCCAGATGCGACAGGGCCAGCAGCCCTGCCGCGGCGCCCGTGGCCTTCAGAAAATATCGACGATTGATGAATGTACGCATCGCGGTCTCCTTTATTCGCCCAGCGTGATGACCACTTTCTCGATCTTGCCGCGAAACTCGTTGGGCGCGGCGTAGTCGCCGACCGTGCCGTTCTCGTCCGAGCCGACCTGGAGGCCGTCGGCCGGCATGCGCGGGATGAGGCCCGGGGCCTTGCCCGAAGCAGCCCGTTTGCCGCCCACGTCAATCGTGATCGTGCCGTCCTTGGCCAGGCGTGCAGCGACTTCCACCGGCCCAGGCGGGAGTTTCTCGGGCGCGGCTACGGCGGTAAACGCGCTGCCGTCGCGGACGGCCATCATCAGGCGCCCCTCCTTCAGGTAGAGGCTATAGCCGACGTTGCTGCCGCCCTGGGCAACGACGACGCCGTCGGCCGCCTCGGGCTGGATTGTGGCGGAAATATCGATCGACCTGCCAACAATGTTCGGCGCGCGGGCGCGCGGCAGGGAGTCGCCCTGCTTCAACTCGAAGCGTTTTTGTTTGCTGAAGGTATCCGCCTTATCTTTGCCGTCCCACGGCCACGGGACGGCCTTGGCCCGCTCGGCCCAGGCCTGCCAGAGGGCGGCCATTTCCGTCACGCGCTCGGGCTGGGCGGCCGCAAGGTCATGGAGTTCCGTGCGGTCGGCCTCCATATCGTACAGTTCCCACGGCCCGTGGGCGCCCTTGGCCACGAGCTTCCACTTGCCGACGCGCACGGCGCGGTTGCCCTCATGCTCCCAGTAGAGGCCCTCGCGTTGGATGGGTCTGCCCTGGAAGGCGGGCACGAGGCTGCGGCCCTCGGGCGGGGTGATCTTCGCGCCCTTAAACTCCGCGGGGTACGTCGCGCCCGCGAGGTCCACGCACGTGGCCATGATGTCGATGAGGTGCCCGGGCTGATGCTCCAGTTCGCCGCGGCGCGAGATGCCCGCGGGCCAGTGCGCAACCAGCGGCGTCGAGATGCCGCCCTCGTGCACGAAGTGCTTGTAGTAGCGGAACGGCGTGTTGGAGCAGTTGGCCCAGTTGATGCCGTAAGAGATGTACGTATCTTCCGGGCCGGGCATGATGCCCGGGCCCTGGAGGGTGGGAATGCCGCGGCGGTTCTGCTTAGGGATGACGTCGAGGCGGACGGCATCGAGCGGAATCTCGGGCAGCGTCGGCTTCTCGGGCCGGGTCATCTGGCCGCTGCGGCCGATGGCCTCCTGGCAGGCGCCGTTGTCCTGGAGGAAGAGGATGAGGGTATTTTGGAACTGCCCCTGCTTTTCCAGCTCTGCGACGATGCGGCCGACGCCCTGGTCGAGCCGGTCGATCATGGCCGCGTAGACTTCCATGCAGCGGGCTTCCCACTCTTTGTTCTCGACCTTGCTCCAGTCGCCTTCCTGCGGCGAGAGGCCCCACTCCGGATGGATGAGCCCCAGTTCCTTCAGCCGCTGGAACCGCCGGGCGCGCACAGGCTCGTACCCGCCGTCGTACTTGCCCTTGTAGCGGGCGATGTCTTCCTCGGGGGCGTGCATCGGCCAGTGCGCGGCCGTGAAGGCCGCGTACAGGAAGAACGGCCGGTCGGGCTTCTGCTTCACGTGCTCCGAGATAAAACGCGCGGCGTGGTCGGCGATGGCGTCGGTGTAATAGAACCGCTCGGGCTTGTACTCGGGATCGGCAAAGGGCGAGATCATCGTGCTATCGCGCGTGAGCGTGCCGGGGTCGAAGTAGTTGCCCGCGCCGCGGATGGTCCCGTAGTAACGGTCGAAGCCGCGCGCCAGGGGCCAGTTGTCGGTCGGCCCCTTGTCGGTGTCGTAGCGCGTAACGTGCCACTTGCCAACCATGTACGTGGCGTAGCCGGCGGGCCTGAGAACCTCGGCGATGGTGACGGCCCGGTGGCTGAGGTCGCCCTGGTAGCCTTCGAGGCCCTTGTCCTCGGTCATGTGTCCGACGGCGGCCTGGTGCGGATAGAGGCCCGTCAAGAGGCTGGCCCGCGTGGGGCAGCAGCGGGCGGTGTTGTAGAACTGCGTGAAGCGCAGGCCGCGCGAGGCCAGGCCGTCGAGGTTGGGCGTGCGGATTTCGCCGCCGTAGCAGCCGATGTCGGAGTAGCCCATGTCGTCGGAGAGGATGACGATGATGTTGGGCCGGCGGCGCGGCCCGCCCTCCGCCCCGTGGAGCGCGCGCGGCAGCGTCAGTGTCATCGCCCCCAGCCCCGCGGCCATCAGAAAATCGCGTCGGTTCATTGACACCCTCCTTTTCGGGCCGATCCGGAGTTCCTACAAGCGTTTCACGCCTTTGCCTTTTTCTTCTTCTTAGGCGCGGCGGCTCCCGAACCGTCTCCCGCGGCGCCGCTCGCCTTCTCCAGAACATGACACCGCTCGGCCCAGGCGTCCCACTTGGCGGCCAACTCCTTGGCCTTGTCGGGCATCCGGCCGGCGAGGTCGTCCAGTTCGGTGCGGTCTTTGGCAAGGTCGTAGAGTTCCCACGCGCCGCCGCCACCTTTGCGCACAAGTTTGTAATCGCCCACGCGCACGGCGGCGTTGCCCTCGTGCTCCCAGTAGAGGGCGTCGCGCTGGATGGGTTTGTTGGCAAACGCCGGCACAAGGCTCCTGCCTTCCATCGGCAGGATCGGTTGGCCGTTGAACTCCTTCGGATAGGCCGCGCCGCCGACGTCGACGCAGGTGGCCATGATGTCGATCACGTGGCCGGGCTGGTGGCGCAGTTCGCCCCGGGCCGGGATGCCCGCCGGCCAGTGCGCGATAAGCGGGGTAGCTATGCCGCCCTCGTGGTTGTAGTGCTTGTAGCGGCGGAAGGGCGTGTTCTCGAGCGTGGCCCACGACTGGCCGCATAAGACCGTGGAGGCCGGCCCGCCTGGCGGGTCGCCCTTGAGGGTGCCGTTCGGGCCGCTTTCGGAGTTGCCGCCGTTGTCGCTCAGGAAGAGGATGAGAGTGTTGTCGAGCACGCCTCGCTTCCGGAGGCCCTCGACGAGGCGGCCCACCGAGGCGTCCATGTGGGCCACGACCGCCGCATAGATGGCCATGATGTGGTCGAAGCGGTCTTTCTCCTCGGCCGAACACTCGTCCCACGCCTTGACCTCCGGCGGCCGGGGCGACATCGGCCACGCCTTGTCAACCAGGCCAGCCTCGATCTGCCGCCGGCGCCGTTCTTCGCGCAGCTTGTCCCACCCGACCATGTACTTGCCGCGGAACTTCGCGATCTCCTCCGCCGGCGCCTCCAGAGGAAAGTGCGGCGCATTGTGCGCAAGGTACAGGAAGAACGGCTTCTTCGTCGGCAGCGACTCGTCGACGAACCGCAGGGCGAAGTCCGTCCACAGGTCGGTGGTGTACCAGTCCTTCGGGAGCGCAGGATCGTCCTTGACGAGTTCCTTGCCATTGAGGAACAGCTTGGCCCTGGGGTCGCCGGGGTAGTAGAAACCGCCCGCCGGGGCGTTCAGGCTGCGGTCGAACCCGCGGCCCCACGGCGTAACGCCGTGCTCCTGCCCCACGTGCCACTTGCCGGACATGGCCGTGAAGTAGCCGCCGCCACGCATAACTTCCCCGAGGGTCACGCACTGGTCGTTCAGGCGTCCGCGATAGCCGGGGGTGCCATTGTCCTGGGTCATGTGGCCGACGCCGGTCTGGTGCGCATAGAGGCCCGTGAGAAGCGACGCCCGCGTGGGACAGCAGCGGGCGGTGTTGTAGAACTGGGTGAATCGGATGCCACGGCCGGCAAGGCGGTCGAGGTTCGGCGTCGGGATTTCGCTGCCGTAACAGCTTATGTCGGCCCAGCCCATGTCGTCCACGAGAATAACGACAATGTTGGGTTTCTGCGGCGCGGCGGCCTCGGCCCCGCGGAGCCAGCGCGGCAGGGCCAGTGCGGCTGCGCCTGCCCCCATCGCCTTAAGGAAATCTCGCCGATTGAAGAATTGCATAGCGATGCTCCTACTGTAGCGCGGGGGGTTATCCCCCGCGTGTTTAGCGCCCGTACCGTAGTGTGGCACGGCTGGCTTGTCCAGCCGTGGGAAACACCGCGGGCCTCCCGCCACGGCTGGACAAGCCAGCCGTGCCACACCCGCTACTTGCGGGGCCGTCAAACACGCACTCTTTGCGCGTTACTGCTTCTTGCCTTTGCGGCCCTGCTTGGGCGCTGCACCGGGGTCGGTCGGCCCGCCGCCAAACTGTTTCCAGTAGAGTTCCTTGAACGGGTTGACCTCGGGGCCGACGGCCGTTTCGTTTTCCAGGCACGGCAGGACCTCGTCCCACCACTTGTCGTAAGCGGCGGACATCTCCTTGATGACGTCAGCGTGCTCGGCGGCGATGTCTTTCGTTTCGCCGGGGTCGGCCTTGAGGTCGTAGAGTTCCCACTTCGCATCGCCGCCGCCCTTGCCGGGGCTGACCATGTTGTAGCGCGGGCTGCGGACGCTACAGCCGGCGTACTTCGACTCCGCCGCCTTGCCCTTCGGCCAGCGGCCGATGTGGGTGAAGACGTAGCGGTCGGGCCACGCGGCGGCAGAGTCGGCAAGGAGCGGCGTGAGGCTACGACCGTCGAGTTTGGCGGCCACGTCGTCGGGCACCTTCGCGCCGGCCAGTTCGGCGAGCGTCGGGAAGATGTCGCGGTGGCAGGCGAGTTTGTCCACCACGGCGGGCTTCAAGGTGCCCGGCCAGCACCAGAACGAGGCCGCGCGCGTGCCGCCGTTGTAGGGCGTATTCTTGCCGCCGCGCATTCCGGCGTTGAAGAATTTGACGCCGGCGGTGCCGCCGTTATCGTTCATGAAGATGACGAGGGTGTTCTTATCGATGCCCCACTCCTTGATCTTCGCCAGCAGGCGCCCGAGGTTGTCGTCGATGTTGGTGATCATGCCGAAGAACTTCATCTCCTGCGGCGTGAGGCCCATGCCCTCGTACTTCTTCTCGTATTCTTCCGGGCAGTTCAGCGGCATGTGCGGCGCGTTGGGCGTGATGTACGCAAAGAACGGGGCGCCCCCTTGGCGCTTCTCGTCCAGCCACTTGATTGCCTGGCCGAAGAAGACGTCGGTGCAGTAGCCGTCGGTCTTCTCAAACTTGCCGTTGTGGAGGATCGTCGGGCTGAAGTACGAGTTGCCCGGCACGTCGCCGCAACTGCCCGGGTAGCTCTGGCCGATGCCGCCGCAGCCGTGGATGAACATCTCCTCGAAGCCGCGCTTGTCGGGCCAGTGGTCGGGCTCATCGCCCAGGTGCCACTTGCCGAAGATGCCGGTCGTGTAGCCGGCGGACTTGAGGACCTGGGCGATGGTGGTCGTCTTCAGGCTCATCCGCTCCCGCTCAGCAATGGTATGCGTGACGCCCGACTTCATCTCGTGCCGCCCGGTCATCAGCGAGCACCGCGTGGGCGAGCACGTGGGGCTGACGTGGAAATCCTCAAAGCGGACGCCCTCAGCGTGCATGCGGTCCATGTTGGGCGTCTTGATCTTGGGGTTCCCGTTGGCGGCGATGTCGCCGTAGCCCTGGTCGTCGGTCAGGACGATGATGATGTTGGGCCGCTTGCCGGCCAAGGCGGGCTCAGCCGCGCCCAGCCACTTCGGCATCGCGAGCGCCGCAGCGCCTGCGCCAGCGTACTTCAGGAAGTCCCGTCGCGTGGGTCCGTGCATTTCTTTTCTCCTGGCTGATGTTCGCGCGGCACGGGGGCCGCCGCTATTCTTTGGCCTTCTTGCGTTTCTTTCCTTGGCCGCCCTCTCCTACGGCGGCGGCAGCAACAGGCTTGGAAAGTTCAAAGCGAACGTCGTTCTTCTGCGGCGCACCGGGCGTGCTGCGCCCGTTGTCGATGTACTGCTGCATGAGTTTCGTCAATCGCTCGGCTATCTCCGGGTTCGCGGCCAGCACGTCCTTGGTCTCGCTGAGGTCGTCCTTCAGGTTGTAGAGTTCGCGCTTGCCGCCCCTAAAGAAGATCAGTTTCCACGGCCCCTGCCGGATGGCCAGGTCGCCGACCGACGACTGGTGGACGGTGGCCTCGCGGACGGGCCCCTTGGCGGTGCCGAGGAGGTGCGGCAGGATGCTTACGCTGTCCTCGCCGGCGCCGTCGGGCAACTTTTCGCCCACGATCTCGGCGCACGTGGCCAGGAGGTCGTTCAGGCAGACCGTATCCTCGCAAACCGTGCCCGGCTTGATCTTGCCCGGCCAACGGGCGACGAACGGTTCGCGGTGTCCGCCCTCGTAGATGCTGCGCTTGGAGCCGCGCAGCGGCGGATACTCGCGGCCCTCGGCGCCGTTGTCGCTGGAGGCGATGACGAGCGTGTTCTCGGCAAGGCCGGTGCGCCGGAGCGCCTCCAGGATTTGGCCGACCACCCAGTCGCCCTCAAATATCCAGTCTCCGTAGGCCCCCTGCCCGCTCTTGCCCTCGAACTCCTTGGCGGGGACGTGCGGCGTGTGGGGAATGCTCAGCGGCTGGTAGATGAAGAACGGCTTGCCGTCCTTGGCCCGCGCATCGATGTACTCCACGGCCTTCTTCGCCATCAGCGGCTGAACCTCAACGGGCTCATACGTGCCAAGGACGCGGTCGTTCTCGATCACCGTGCGGATGCTGCGGGCCTCCGTGTAGCCGCAGAAGACATCGAACCCGCGCGTCGTGGGGCCGTCGGCCACGGGCGTGCCGGCTTTGGCGGCGGCCTCCTTCACGTCGCCCCAGTCCATGCCCAGGTGCCACTTGCCGAAGCACGCCGTGTGATAGCCGCGCGCCTTGAGCATGGAGGCAACCGTCATTCGCTGCTTCTCGATAATCGGCCTGGAGTTGAAGTTGAGCACGCCGAACTGGCCGATGCGGAACGGATAGCGCCCCGTCAGCACGCCGTAGCGGGTGGGCGTGCACACGGCCGCAGCGCAGTGAGCGTCGGTGAACTTCACGCTCTCCTGGGCGAGGCGGTCGAGGTTCGGCATCTTGAACGGCGAGTCCTTGCGGAAAACGGGCGGCTCGCCGTACCCGAGGTCGTCGAAGAGGATGAAGATGATGTTGGGCTTGGCCGCTACGGCAGCAGGAGCGGCGACGGGCGTCTCGCCGCAGGCCACCTTCGCCCATTTCAGAAGCGCGAGCGCAACCGCGCCGGCGCCGAGACCCTTACAGAAATCGCGGCGGTTCACGTGAGCGTCTCTCCTGTTCTTTCCTTGCTCGCAGCCGACCATCCCTCATTGAACCCGATATGCGCTCAAAGCGGCTTGTCGGACAAGTGCTTGCGGTATGCGTCGGCGAGCGGGTCGGCCGTGCGCTGCATCCACGCCATCAACTCGCCGCGCATCTGCCGGACATTATCCTTATGCCTCGGGTCGCCCGCCAGGTTATGAAGCGCGTCCGGGTCGGCCTCGAAGTCGTAGAACTCCTCTGGCACGCGGTGCAGGAGCATCTCGACGCGGTCGGCCACGGGCTTCTGCGAGGCGGCCGCCTCCTTCATCGCCTTGAACGTAAGGCCGCTCATCGGCTCGGCCTGGTAGGTCGTCTTGCCGTCCGACCACGCGTTGAAGATGTAGCCGAAGCGGCTCGTCTGGAGGCACCGCATGGGGTAAGGCTTCCGGCCGGCCGTATCGTTGTAGCATGTGAAAACGCGGTCGCGGCCGTCCTGCTTGCCGCCGACGAGCAGCGGCAGAAACGATCTGCCGTCCATGCCTGGCGGTGGAGGCAAGCCCAGGGCGTCCAGGATCGTCGGCATGTAGTCGATGCCCGAAATGAAGTTCTCGTCCACAACGCCGGCCTTCACCTTGCCCGGCCAGCGGACGATCCACGGCGTGCGCGTGCTCGTGAGGTAGCAGTTGCTCTTGGCGAAGGGCATGGAGATGCCGTTGTCGCTCAGAAACATCACGAGCGTGCTCTCTTCCAGCCCGGATTCCTTGAGCGCCCGTAGCACTTCGCCCACGGTCTGGTCGCAGCGGTGCGCCGAGGAGTAATACTGGGCCAACTCCTTGCGCACATCGGGCAGGTCCGGCAGGAAGCCCGGAACGGTGATCTCCTCGGGCTTGTAGATGCGGCTGGGCTGCGGATAGCGCCCGGGGGCAAAGGTTTCGCCCTCCTCCGCCGGCTCGGCGGCCTTGGCAGCGGCCCCCTTCTTCGCGGCGCGGCCGCCACCGCCCTTGCCCTTCTCGGCATCGCTGCCCGCGAACGGACGATGCGGATCGTGCGAGTTGGCCATCAGGAAGAACGGCTTGCCGGCCTCCTTGGTCTGCTGGAGGAACTCCTTCGTGTAGCGGTAATAGATGGCGGGGTCGCGGCCCATGCCGAGTTCGCCCTGGTCGTGCTGGAAGTCCCACGGGAACTTCTCCGCCGGACGCAGGTGCGTGACCTTGCCCAGGATGCCCAGGTGGTATCCGGCGGCCTTCAACGATTCCTGGAGCGTCGGCACGTCCTTGTTGATGGGGTAGAAGCCCACGGCCCCGTTACGGTGCGGGTACCGGCCGGTCATCAAGCACTCGCGGCTGGGCTGACAGACGGCCACCGTCACGTGGGCCTGGCGGAAGCGGACGCCCTCGGCGGCCAGGCGGTCGATGTTCGGGGTGATGTCGGGCACCTTGCAGCCGACCACGCCGGGCGTATTGTAGTTCATGTCGTCGGCGGTGATGAAGAGGACATTCAGGCGGCGCGGGGCATCGCCTGCCGCCCAAAGCCCGCAGGGCAGCGCCAGGGCGGCGGCACTGCCAGCCGACCACATCAGAAAGTTCCGACGGGTGATCGATGGCATCTGCGCGTCCTTTCCGCCGCACAACCAGGGCGGCCACACGGGGCCGCCCCTACAGTAAACGCGGAGCCGGCCCGTTTGTGAGGCGGGTGGCTCGCCGCGGCGAGTGCCTCAAGCGGCGTCTGGCTCGTCACTGCAACATGGCCACGCAACCAGCGTGGCCATGCCACCCGGCTACGCAGACCTACCGGCCACGCGGGGCGCTGCGGCCCTCGGCCTTGTACTTTTCCAGCAGGGCCTTGAGGCGCTGCACGATCTCGGGATGCTCGGCGTACAGGTTGCGGCGTTCGCTCAAGTCCTGCGTGACGTTGTAGAGTTCGCCCGGGAAGTTGTGCGGCTTGTAGCCCCGCTCCTCTTTGAGCCAGTCGGGCTCCTTGTTGTCGTCGCCGGTGGGGGCGTCGATGAAGACCCAGTCGCCCTGGCGTATGGCGAACTTACCGTTGCAACTGTGATGCACGGTGGCCTCGCGGATGGGTTTCTCCAGTTTCTCGCCCAGCAGGGCCGGCAGGATGTTGTAACTGTCCTCGGCCGCATCGTCCGGCAGACGGACGCCCAGCAGGGCCGCCAGCGTGGCCATGAGGTCCACTTGACAAACGATTTCGCTGCTCGTGGCGCCCGGCTTGATCTTGCCCGGCCACCGGGCCATGAAGGGAACACGGTGTCCGCCTTCCCAGGCATCGCGTTTGACGCCGCGCAGGTCGCCCATGCTGGCGTGGCCATACTTTTGGATCCGCTCGTAGGCGCCAACGCCGACCTCACCGGCCACCTCCGGCCCGTTATCACTTGCGAAGATAACGAGCGTGCCGGGGGCGAGGCCCGTCCGCTCGAGCGCATCGAGCACCTGCCCGACGGTCCAGTCCACCTGGGCCACGAAATCACCGTACGGGCCCGCGCCGCTCTTGCCTTGGAACTCGGGCGTCGGCACGATCGGAAAGTGCGGCGCCGTGAGCGGGAAGTAGAGGAAGAACGGTTTGTCCGGCGTCTTCGCTGCCGCCTCGACGTAGGCGACCGCCTTCTTCGTCAGGGTGGGCAGGATCTGGACGAGGTCCCAGCCTTCAAGCATCAGGCCGGGGACGCCGAACATCGTGCCCGGCTTGGAGATCGTGGGGATGCCCAGCGTGCGGTCGTTCTCGATGAAACAGTACGGCGGGTAGTTGGGCACGTCGGTGCCGAAGTAGGTGTCGAAACCGCGCGTGGTGGGCCCCTCGGCAATGGGCTTCGTGAAATCGATCTTGCCGCCCGCCTGCTTCTTGGCGCCGCTCTCCTCGGGAACCGTGCCTTTCTTGCCGGCCGGCGCAGCGGGCTTGCCGTCGACCGTCGGCCACTCCCAGCCCAGGTGCCACTTGCCGATGCACGCCGTCTTGTAGCCGGCGGACTTCAGCATCGCCGGCACAGTCAGGCGCCCTTCCTCGATCAGCGGCTTGCCGTATGGCCCGAGGACGCCCTTCTTCAGCCGCGAGCGCCAGCAGTACCGCCCGGTCAGGATCGCATACCGCGTGGGCGTGCAGACGGCCGTGGGGGCGTGGGCGTCGGTGAAGCGGAGGCTCTGCGCGGCCATGCGGTCGAGGTTGGGCGTGGGGATTTTCGACTTGGGGTTCTGGCACCCGAGGTCGCCGTAGCCCATGTCGTCGGCGAGGATGTAGACGATGTTGGGCTTGCGGCCGGCGGGAGCGTTGGAGGCCGGCGATTCCGCGGCCGCAATCCAGCGCGGCAGGGCCATCGCCGCGGCACCCACCCCGAGAGCCTTGAGAAAATCGCGACGGCTTGCAACGGTCATGAGCGCTATCCTTTCTTCGCTTTCGCCTTCGGGGCGCTGTACTGTTTGGCGAACCATCCCTTGGACGCGACGGCCGCCTTGCCGTCGGCCGGCGTCTCGGCGACCCAAGCCGCAAGGGCCTCGCGCAACTCTTTCTCGGCTTGTGCAACTTCGGGCTTGCCCGCCAGATTGCAGAGTTCCTGCGGGTCCTTCTCGCGGTCGAAGAGCATGTCGCCGAACGAGCGGTAGTCGTGCAGGCGGCGCGGCGAACCGTCCGGCGGCGCGGGAGGCTCCTGCCACACGGCCAGTTTGTACCGCTCGCCGATGATCGCGATCTGCGACCAGTTCTCGGAGACGGTGAACTTCCGCCCGACCGGTTTGCCCTCCGCCAGCGCAGGCACAAGCGACCGGCCGGCCAGCCGGTAGCCCTCGGGGCGCGGCACGCCGGCCAGGTCGAGGATCGTCGGATACAGGTCCACGAGTTCCACAAGGTCCCTCGATACGATCCCCTGCCGCAGGCGCGCGGGATACCGCACAATGAGCGGCACGTGGAGGGTTTCCTCGAACACGTTGTGGCCCATCGCCGCCTTCTCGGCCATGCCGTGGCGGCCGACGAAGTCGCCGTGGTCGGCCGCGTAGATGACGATGGTGTCCTGGTCGAGGCCCAACTCCTTGAGCGTATCGAGGATCGCGCCGACGTAATAATCGATCTCGGCCACCAGCGCGTAGTAGCACGCAATGTAGGTGCGGTAGAGTTTCTCGTCCTCGGCGGCGAGGCCCAGGCACCAGCCGCCCTGGCGGCTCTGACGCAACCGCTGGAGCATCGGAGGCAGATGCTCGGGCGGCTCGCGCAAACTGTCGGGCAGGCGGATCTTCGCGGGGTCGTATTGCTTGGCCCACTCGGCGGGGGGCGTGTACGGCTGGTGCGGACGCAGGAAACTGCACCAGAGGAAGAAAGGCTGGCCGGGTTTGCGCTTCGTGCGCAGAAACTCGATCGTCTTGGCGGCGGTGTACGCCTCGGCGGTCTTGTCGGCCGGCAGGTCCGAAACGTGCGACATGAGCGGCGACTTGTTGCCGCCGAAATCGTGCTCGTATGCCGCGCCAAGGCCCTGCGCCCGGACCCACGTTTCGTAGTCTTCGTCCGAAACGTCCTGCTTCGGATTGATCGTGGTAGCCGAAACATCCCACGTGTCGATGGAATCCTTCGGCCCGCCCGCCTTCAGGTGCCGCTTGCCGAACGCCGCCGTCTGGTACCCCGCGGCCTTCAGCACCGTCTGAAGAGGCTTGACGCGGTCGGGAAACGCGAGCGGGTCGCCGTTCGTCAGGACGCCAGTCGTCCGCGGGTACAGGCCCGTGAAGATTGAGATGCGCGAGGGCACGCAGATGGCGTCCTGGCAATACGCGCGGGCAAACCGCGTGCCCTCGCGGGCGAGGCGGTCGAAGTGAGGCGTCCGGACTTCGGCGTGACCGGCGCAGCCGAGGACGTCGGCATTGTGCTGGTCGCTGAAGAGGAAGAGGATGTTCGGTTTCTTCGCGGGCGGGGCGCCGGCCTCAGCCGTATGCTCACCGTGCGGCAGCGCCAGCGTCGCGGCGGCGCCGAGGCCGAGGGTCCGCAGGAACTCACGTCGTCCGATTCTCAGCATGGTTGGTTCCCCAGGTCCGTTCGCCCTTATTTAACTGACATTTCCCATTGAATCTGAATCCTCCCTGATTTCCGCAGGGAAGCAGATGCGCAGTCACACCCATCGAATCCCCGTCTCTCAGCCCCGCGATCGTCGGGTCTGGGTCGCAATGGGGCGGGCCTTCACGCCCTCCAGAAGCGGCGACTTCCGCTTGGCCAGCCAATCGAGCAGCGCCGCCTTCAGTCGTTCAGCTTCGGGGTGGGCCTTCTCGACATCGCCCTTCGA
>Ga0209777_10005690_pt1 | contig 14262 bp, 11 predicted proteins | sample FrelakmetHBP12HB_FD_187147 | JGI IMG/M metagenome (GOLD analysis project Ga0209777, IMG submission 187147) | Freshwater lake sediment microbial communities from the University of Notre Dame, USA, for methane emissions studies -HBP12 HB (SPAdes)... | ecosystem: Environmental > Aquatic >...
CGATCTCGGTCTCGGGCTGCAGCCGCATCAGGTCAACGACGTTGACGACGCGAACCTTCACGTCGGGCAGATACCGGCGCATCAGGTCCACGGCGGCAAGGGTTTCGAGCGTCGGGATGTCGCCGCAGCAGGCCATGACGACGTCGGGCTCGCCGCCCTGGTCGTTGCTGGCCCAGTCCCAGATGCCGATGCCACGGGTGCAGTGCAGGATCGCCTGCTCCATCGTCAGCCAGTTGGGAGCCGGCTGCTTGCCGGCAACGATGACGTTGACGTAGTTGCGACTGCGAAGGCAGTGGTCCGTGACCGAGAGCATCGTGTTCGCGTCCGGCGGCAGGTAGACCCGGATGATCTCGGCCTTCTTGTTCACGACGTGGTCGATGAAGCCCGGGTCCTGGTGGGTGAAGCCGTTGTGGTCCTGGCGCCAGACGAGCGAGCTGAGGACGTAGTTGAGCGAGGCGATCGGGCGGCGCCACGGGATGTCGCGGGTCACCTTCAGCCACTTGGCGTGCTGGTTGAACATCGAGTCGATGATGTGAATGAACGCTTCGTAACAGTTGAACATGCCGTGCCGGCCGGTCAGGAGGTAGCCCTCCAGCCAGCCCTCGCACTGGTGCTCCGAGAGGACCTCCATGACCCGGCCGTCGGGTGAGAGGTGGTCGTCGCCGGGAACGGTTTCGGCGTCCCACGCCCGATCGGTCACCTCGAAGAGCGCCCCGAAGCGGTTCGAGGCCGTCTCGTCCGGGCCGAACATCCGGAAGTTGTCGGGGTTGCGGGCCATGATGTCGCGCACGAATGTGCCGGCGACCTTCGTCGCCTCGGCGATCGAGCCGCCGGGCGCCGGCACATCGACGGCGTAATCGCGGAAGTCGGGCATGATCAGCTCGCGCAGCAGCAGACCGCCGTTGGCGTGCGGGTTGGCACCCATTCGACGCTCGCCCTCGGGTGCGAGAGCGGCCAGCTCGGGCCGGAGCGCGCCCTGCTCGTCGAACAGCTCCTCGGGCTTGTAGCTGCGCATCCACGTCTCGAGCAACGCCCGGTGGCCGGCGTTCGTCCGGGCTTCGTCGATCGGGACCTGGTGGGACCGCCACGTACCCTCGACCTGCTTGCCGTCGACCACCTTGGGGCCGGTCCAGCCCTTGGGCGTCCGAAGGACGATCATCGGCCACTGCGGCCGGCCGGTCGTCCTGGCTGAGCGAGCGGCCGACTGGATCTCGCGGATCTCGTCGAGGACGGTGTCGAGGGTCGCGGCCAGCTGCTGGTGAACGAGGGCCGGGTCGTCGCCGGTGACGAAGTAGGGCTTGTGACCGTAACCGATCATCAGGTCGCGAAGCTCGTCCTCGGGGATGCGGGCGAGGACGGTGGGGTTGGCAATCTTGTAGCCGTTGAGGTGCAGGATCGGCAGGACCGCGCCGTCGCCCACCGGGTCGAGGAACTTGTTGGAGTGCCAGCCGGTCGCGAGCGGCCCGGTTTCCGCCTCGCCGTCACCGACGATGCAGCAGACCAGCAGGTCGGGGTTGTCGAACGCGGCACCGTAGGCGTGCGAAAGCGAATAACCGAGTTCTCCGCCTTCGTGAATGGAGCCGGGGGTTTCGGGGGCGACGTGGCTAGGGATGCCGCCCGGGAACGAGAACTGGCGGAAGAGCTTGCGGATCCCCTCCTCGTCCCGAGTGATGCTCGGGTAGAAGTCCGTGTAGCTGCCTTCGAGGTAGGTGTTGGCGACCAGACCGGGGCCGCCGTGCCCGGGGCCGATGATGTAGATCGCGTTCAGGTCGCGGGCCTTGATCTCCCGGTTCATGTGGACGTAGACCAGGTTGAGGCCCGGCGTGGTACCCCAGTGGCCGAGCAGCCTCGGCTTGACGTCGGTCGCCTCGAGGGGGCGACGTAGAAGCGGGTTGTCGAGCAGGTAGATCTGGCCGACGCTGAGATAGTTGGCCGTGCGCCAGTAGGCGTCGATGAGGCGCAGCTCTTCGGTCGATAGCGGCCCTTTGGCCGGGGCGGCTCCTGCCGGTCGAACTGTCATGCCGCTGTCAGCCATTGTGATTTCTCCTTGGCGTAGATGCCGCTCCCGCTTGCGTTCTCAACCCCAATCTTGAACTTGTCGGGGCGAAGTGTCAGGGAGCCGTCGCCGCATGTCTGCCTCGGCTACGTGTGATACTGCGGATGCCCGGCGGACCAGGTCTGCGAACTGGAACGGGCCCACGCATGGAGAATCTGTGAATCTCTTCGGGAATCCTGATCGGAGAATTGTCGGCGCCTTGTCTTTGCTCGTCATGGCCATCAGCCTCGTCGTCACCATCGTCGGCTGGCGGGCCGGTTGGCCAAAAGTGATCTGGTCGGTCGCCTCGGGGGTTCTCTGGCTGGGCATCGCCGGTTCGTATTACGCCCGCCGGATGCGCGCGGGACAGATAGTGTGGGCCTGCTGTCTGGGGGTGTTGTTTCTGACCTACTCCTGGTTGATAGGCTGACGGTTCTCCGGCGGAGCGAGCCCTGGAGACCGAGGTTATGGGGTAGGTTCCACACGGCGGGCGGATTGGCGCGGTCGCTTGACCGCCGCGGGCCGCAGGGCGCCCGGCCAGAGTGGGCCGCCGCCGCCAGGCGCCCGGCCGCCCGGCCTCCTCGGCTTCGCGCAGAGCCGACTGCCTCCAACCAAGCGTGCTTGCCGTTTCTGCCAGATTCACACGGGGGTAGCACGGTGCCGGGTTTTCGACCCCGGGGCTCAAGCACCCGGGCCGGTCGGGTTCACAGCGGCCGGGAAGACGGCTCGCCGATCGTAGAGCGGGTCACAGCGAACACGCCGGCTACCTGGCGGCAATGTCGAGCCGGCGTTACTCGGCCTCCTGCTGCCCGGGTTAGCAGATGGCTGGACTGCCGGCGGCTTCGGGAGCGGCTTCGCGGGCGGCTTCCGGGCGGCTCCCCCCGGCCACGGTCCTTTTCACCAGAGGCCGATCGACCCACGGCTGAACCCGACCCCAGCCGGGGCGGCCCTCTCAGACCTCGAAGCGGTCGCCCTCGGTGACGAGCTGGATCGGGCCTGCGAACTCGGCCTGAGCCGCTGCCAGCGTCTCGCCCCGGGAATGGCCGGAGAGGACGTGGGTGAGCAGCAGGCGCCCGGCGCCGCCGGCTGATGCAACTCGAGCCGCGTCCGCCGAGGTCAGGTGTTGCGCGGCCGGAACGACCGGTCCGGCCCCGAACGATGCCTCCGACAGCAGCGTGTCACCGGGCCGAACGAGCGGCTCCAGGTCCCCTGCGCGGCCGCAGTCGCCCGAGTAGACGAGTCCCGCGGCCGCACCGGGGCCGGCCGTTACGCGGACGGCGTAACTCTCTTCCGTATGAGCGACGCGCCGAACCTCCACGACGAACGGTCCCAAGGTGCGGATGCCCTCCGATAGACCCTCCACATCGAGCGCTGCCGCGGCAAAGCCGACGCTGCCGTCGAGCGCGTCGAGACGGTCCTCGAGGCCTGCGGGGCCCAGGACGCGAACGCGACGCGCCGGCGCGAACTCCCACCTTAGGTAATGGCGGAGCGGCACCAGGTCGATGAAGTGGTCCGGGTGGAGGTGGCTAACCAGGACGGCACTCAACGTGCTGGGTTCCAGCGCCGACGCCAGGTTTGAAAAGGCCCCTTGTCCGAGGTCTAACAGGAGAGCGGCGTCACCGGCCCGCACCAGGTACGACGAGGCGGCCGAACCGGGGCGGTCGGTGTAGGCCGGGGCGGCGCCGAGAACGATCAATTCCATGGGCCTAGCGTAAGGGTCGGGCGCGTTGCCCGGTTGCCGGCCACGCGTCACCCGCTCGATCGGGTCGCCCGGCGAAACCGCTCAGGCAGCAGCAGGTCGCCGCGGTCGACGGCCCGCTGAAGCGTCAACCGGTCGAAGCCCGCGGCGGCCACGATCTCGCAGGCCTCCTCGAGCCCGAACGCGAAGCAGTGAGGCAGGTGAGAGTCCGATCCCACCGTGACCCGCTGCCCGCCCAGCTCGCGGAACCGGGCCACCACCCATGGCCCGGGGTAGGTCTCCCCGGTCGGCTGCCGCAGCCCCGACGTGTTGACCTCCAGGGCCGTGCCGCTCTGGACGAGCGCAACGAGGAGCGCCTCGTAGACCTCGGGAATGGCGGCATAGTCGGTCGCAGGGAACCACCGGATGAGGAAGCGTTTGACCATGTCCAGGTGGCCGAGCGTGTCGAAGAAGCCGCTCCGGATCGCCAGCGCGACTTCCGCGAAGTACGGCGCCACGGCCTCCGCGAGCGTCTTGCCCTCGACGAACGAGGCGATCCGGGTTCGGTCGTATGGGCCGTCGGCCATGGCATGGACCGAGCCGATGACGTAGTCGTACGAGTGCGCTTCGAGATGCGCCCGTATTTCGTCCTCGTAGCGGCTCTCGTATGTCAGCTCGACGCCGAACCGGACCGTCACTGTGCCGGCCCACCGTTCGGCTGCGGCTCTGATCATCCGCTCCCGGCTCGCGTAGTCGGCGTATTCGTAGGCCGGCGCGCCGGGCATGAAGTCGAGATGGTCCGTGATCGCGATCTCACGCACGCCACGCTCGGCGGCCCCGGCACAGTAAAGCTCGAGCGGGACGGCCGAATCAGGCGAGAGCTCCGTGTGCAGATGTGCGTCGAGTGGAACGTCGAACGCCTGACCGGGAGGACGCCGACTGCCCTCCGTGGGCCCCTTCGAAGCGCCCACTAGGCTGAGACCAGGCCCATGTCGCGGCCCACCTTCCCGAAGGCTGCCAGGCATTTGTCGAGCTGTTCCGTCGAATGCTCGGCCGTGACGATCGTTCGAATCCGCGCCCTGTCGAGCGCGACGGTCGGGAAGACGACGGCCTGGGCGAAGACGCCCTCCTCGAACAGCCTCCGGCTGAAGCGAAGCGCCGTGGCGGAGTCGCCCATCATCACCGGCGTGATCGGCGTCTCCGAGGCGCCAGTGTCGAAGCCCAGCCCGCGCAGGCCACCCTTGAAGTACGCCGTGTTGGCCCAGAGGCGGTCGATCAGCTCGGGTTCCTCCAGCAGCACGTGGATCGCGGCCACGCACGATGCCGCGACGGCCGGCGGATGGGAAGTGGAGAACAGGAACGGCCGAGCCCGCTGGATCAGCATCTCGCGGAGGGCTTGACTGCCTGCGACGTACCCGCCCAGCACGCCGATCGCCTTCGACAACGTCCCGACCTGGATATGGACCCGGCCGTGGAGGTCGAAGTGGTCGACCGTGCCGCGGCCGTTCCGTCCGAGCACGCCGGAGGCGTGGGCGTCGTCCACCATCACCGCCGCGCCGTACTCCTCGGCCGCGGCAACGATCTCCGGCAGCGGCGCGATGTCGCCGTCCATGCTGAAGACGCCGTCGGTGACCACGAGGATGAGCCGGTACGGCCGCCCGCCGGCGTCGGCCCGACCCTTTTCGCGGGCCTCTCGCAGGAGTCCGCGCAGTGCCGTGATGTCCTTGTGCGGAAAGACGACCCGCGGCGCCTTGCTCAGCCGCATGCCGTCGATGATCGAGGCGTGGTTGAGCGCGTCCGAGACGATCAGGTCGCTCTCGCCGGTCACGACCGGTATGACGCCCGTATTGGCCGTGAAGCCCGACTGGAACGTCAGGACCGCCTCCACGCGCTTGAACTCGGCCAGCTCGGTTTCAAGGCGCTCGTGGATGGTCATGTTGCCGGCGATCGTCCGAACGGCGCCCGAGCCGGCCCCGAAGTCGCGGGTCGCGGCGATGGCCGCCTCCTTGAGCTTCGGGTGAGTGGCCAGTCCGAGGTAGTTGTTCGACGAAAGGTTGATCAGCTCCGCCCCATCGACCACGACCTCCGCCGCCTGGGGCGAGCTCAGCACCCGCATCGGGCGGTACAGGTTCTGGCGCTTGAGCTCTTCGATCTCGTCGGCCAGGAAGCCGAGCGGATTCGGGTTCGGGCCCGTGGCCGTCATAGCGCGACTCCTTCTGACTCGATCGGTCCGGTGCTCATCGATCAACTCTCGCCCGGCAGCAGCACGATCTTGCCGGCTATCCCCTGGGCCAGCAGATCGAAGGCGTCGGCGTAACGGGTCAGCGGCAGCTTGTGGGTGATGATCGGGCTGACGTCCAGGCCTTCGCGAAGCAGAGCCGCGGTCTTGTACCAGGTCCGCCACAGCTCGCGGCCGGTGATGCCGTACACGCGGACGCCGCGAAAGATGATCGCGTCGTTGAGATCGAGCGTCACGGGTCGCGACGGCAGGCCCAGCAGGGACACCCGGCCGCCGTTGGTCGTCATCTCGAAGGCCTGATGGATCGCCGACTCGGCGCCGCTCATCTCGAGAACCACGTCCACGCCGGTACCGCCCGTCTCGCGTCGAATCTCGGCCACGACGTCGCCTGCGCCGTCGAGCACGCAATCGGCGCCCATCCGGGCGGCCATCTCGCGGCGGTGAGGCATCACGTCCGTGGCGAAGACCCGCGCCGCCCCGGCGAATCGGCAGATCGCCACGGCCATCAGCCCGATGGGACCGCAGCCGAGGACCGCCACGCTGGCCGTGGTGATTTCCTCCACGAACGTGGCAAAGACGGCGTTGCCCATCGGCTCCTGGATCGCGGCGATCTCCGGGCTGAGCCCCTCGCTCGGCCAGGCGTTGCGCTCGGGCAGGCACATGTACTCGGCGAATGCGCCGTCGGCGTCAACGCCCAGGATCCGCAGGTTGGCGCAAACGTGCTCGCGGCCGGTCCGGCACTGGTAGCAGGTCCAGTCGACGAGATGGGTTTCGGCGGCGACGCGGGTCCCGAGGGGCACCGCGCCCGTGCCGGGTCCGTGCGCCACGACCCGGCCGGCCATCTCGTGACCGAAGATCCGCGGCAGGTACTTGCCCAGGCGGCCCTGGGCCCACGGGTCCCAGCGGTAGATGTGCAGGTCGGTGCCGCACAGCGACACCGCCTCGAGGCGGATCAGCACCTCGCCGGGGCCCGGGCGGGGGACGGGGACTTCGCGCAGTTCCGCGCCGGGTTCCGGCCGCGTCTTGACGAGGGCCCGCATCGTCTTCGGGATTCGCAGGTCCACGGACGTGGCCGCGGCAATGGCGGCCCTGGTGCTCGCCGCCGCTGTAGCGTTCGGGGTGGCGGGACCGGCCGCGGCAGCGGTCGCCGCGGCCGCCCCGGTGGCGGTCGGTTCGTGCGACTCGGTCATCTTGATCTCCGGGCACGCGACTCGGTCGGTGACCCTGCAGCTGTCTCCGACATGGTATTTCCCGCCTCCATGAACAGCGCCGCCGGGGACCCGGCCGGCGCTTGGCCCACATCGTCAGTTATTGGATTCGTCAGGCTTCCGATGCTCTCGACCTCGACCTTCACGAGGTCGCCCGGCTCCAGGAACACCGGCGGCTCACGGAAGACTCCGACTCCACTCGGAGTTCCGGTGACGATGACGTCTCCCGGCTCCAGCGTGACCTCGTTGCTGATGATGGCGATCAGGTCGGCGACGCTGAACAATAGGTCCGACGTGTTGCCGTCCTGCATCTGAAACGGGTTGCCTGCATAGGGCCCGGAAAGGGCCGTCCGCCAGCTTCGGACGCCGAGACCCCGGCCGTCGCCGAGCTCATCCGCCGTCACCAGGGCCGGCCCGAGCGGCAGAAACGTGTCCGAGCCCTTAGCCCGGAGCCACTGGCCGTCGCCCCTCTCGCCGGGTCGGAGCGCTCTCGCCTGGCCCTGCCAGTCGCGGGCCGTCACGTCGTTCGCGGCGGTGTAGCCGGCGACGCAGCGCGCCGCTTCAGTCGGGGTGACGCAGCTCGCCCGCCGTCCGATCACGACCGCCAGCTCGGCCTCGAGATCCAGGGCATGTGTGCCCGCCGGGTGTCGTATCGGTGCCCCGTCGGGCGTCACCGCGTTGGCGAACATCGAGAAAAGGGCTGGCCGCGCTGGGCGCTCAAACCCCTGCTCGCGGACGTGGTCGAGATAGTTGTAGCCGACGCCGATGATCTTGCCCGGTCTTGGAATCGGGGCGGCGAGCCGGACCGTGAGGGGGTCCAGCGAGGCCGCTTCCAGCGTCCCGTCGGCCGACACCTCGAGGGCATCGCGAACCGCACCGGTGCCGACGTCGTACGCCAGGATGGCGGCCAGGTCCATGCGAACTACCCGGTTGGGAAGGTACCCCGGCGCCAGCCGGGCCAGGGCCCCAAGAGTCAGCAGCCGGCCACTCGCCAGCACGACCGCCGGCCGGTACGCGGCTCCCGCAGACTCGTCGTCGGGCCCGGGCCTGATAGTCACCAGTCGCATCGGCTAGCCTCCATCTTGGCCACCTCACCGGAACGGGTCGCCCGATCGCGGAGCGCACGCTCATTCTCCCACGGCTCGAACTCTCCGGCCTTGTCCCAAACCGGGGGCCGGGCTGCCGACCGGTCAGCCGACCCGGCCACGAGCGGGCCCCGCCGACGGGCCCTCGGATTGACAGCCACACCGGGGCTGGATAGCGTGCGAGCCTCGGAGAATTCCGCGAAGAGGGCCGTCAGGCCCGGGCCGAGAACCGTGGAGGATCGGTGGAAAGGACCAGGCGTCCCCGCATCGCCGACGTGGCCACCGAAGCCGGCGTTTCCAAGACGGCCGTGTCATTCGCCTTCAACAGTCCGGAGCGGCTCAATGCCGGAACCGCCGCGAGGATTCGAGGGGTCGCCGACGCCATGGGCTACCGGCCGCCCTTCTCCGCGCGGACCCTCGCCGAGAAGAAGACCATGACCATCGGAATGCTGACGCCAGAGGGATCGAGCGTCGTCTTCGGCCATCCGTTCTGGGCGGAGCTCTACGCCGGCGTTGCGGCCGGGACCGACGGGGCCGGTTACGGGCTCCTCCTCCTCTCGCCGCTGAACGGCTCCCTCGTTCGGGCTCTCGGCCGGGCCACGGTGGACGGCTTCGTCGCCGTCGAGCTGGCGGAGGATCGCCCGGAGATGGAGCAGATCCGACGGGCCGGTTTGCCCATGGTCCTGGTCGACGGCGCGGCGCTGCCCGAGCATGCCTCGGTCGAGTCGAACGACGAGGTCGGCGCCCGATCGGCCGCCCGACACCTTCTCTCGCTCGGACACCGCGAGTTCGTCGTCATCGGCATCGAACCGCCGAGCACCTCGGCCTCCTTCGAGACGGCCGGCCCGGCCGAAACCGTAACCTCGCGCCGCCTGACCGGTTATCGCCAGGGACTCGAGCTGGGCGGCGTGAAACTCCGCGACGACCGCTTCGTTGTCGGGCCGGCCAGTTTTGACGGTGGCGTCGCCACGTTCCACCGCATCTGGGAGGACGGCCTGCGACCGACGGCCATCCTGGCCATGAGCGACACGATGGCCATCGGCGTGATGTGGGCCGCCCGCGAAGCGGGCCTTACCGTGCCCGAGGATTTGAGCGTCGTCGGCTTCGACGACCTGGAGATCGCGGCGCATTCGAATCCGCCGCTGACCACCGTCCACCAGCCCATCCGGCAGAAGGGCGAGGAGGCCGGCAGGCTGCTGCTGCGGATGATCGCCCGGCCGGACCTCGATCGGCCGGAACACAAGATCCTGCAGACCCGGCTGATCATCCGGGGCTCGACGGCTCGAGCGCCGACCCGCGGGCGGGGTGCGGTCGGGGCCTCTGGAACGACAGACTTCGGGAGGCGACTCCGGCCGGGAGCGCCGTCTCGTTGACCGGGTCGGTTCACCTGGGTGCTACCCCGGCTTCGGCCCCGGACTGGGTCCCGGACGCAGTCTTCTACCAGGTATTCCCGGACCGCTTCGCCTCCAGCCGGCGTGTACCCAAGCCGGGCGGCCTCGAGCCCTGGAACGCGCCGCCGACGCCGCACGGCTTCAAGGGCGGCGACCTGCTGGGCATCGCCGAGCATCTCGACGAGCTGAGCGAGCTCGGCATCACGGCGCTCTACCTGAACCCGGTGTTCGCCTCGGCGTCCAACCATCGCTACCACACGTTCGACTACGACGTGGTCGATCCGTTGCTGGGAGGCGATGCCGCGCTGCGGGAGCTCCTCGACGCCGCTCATGCCCGCGGCATGAGGGTGATCCTCGACGGCGTCTTCAACCACGTCGGCCGGGGCTTCTGGCCGTTCCACCACGTCCTGGAGAACGGCGCAGGCTCGCCCTATCGCGACTGGTTCTACCTCGATCCCGACGTGCTATTGGGCAGGCGCGGACTGATCGCCTATCCGGGGCGCACCGAAGCCGAGGCCATCGTGCGGCTGCAGGACGGGCGCGATCTCCCGGGGTCGAGCGGCGGCGATCCGGTGGTTGGCCCTCGTGGCGGTTCCGCGCCCGGCCAACCCGGCACCCCTTCCCAGCGGGTTCTCGGATACCAGGCATGGTGGGACCTGCCGGCGCTGCCCAAGCTGAACCACGCGAACCCGAAGGTGCGCGAGTACATCTACGGCGTCGCCGAACGCTGGATCCGCTTCGGCGCCGACGGCTGGCGCCTGGACGTGCCCGAGGAGATCGGCGAGCCCGGTTTCTGGGAGGAGTTCCGCCGCCGCGTCCTGGCCGCCAACCCGGAGGCCTACATCGTCGGCGAGATCTGGAACCCCGCCCCGGAGTGGCTTGCCGGCGACCGGTTCCACGCCGTCATGAACTACCCGTTGACCGAGGCGATCCTGTCGTTCGCCGGCGCCGGCCGGCTGGATGAAGAACTGGTCGCAAAGACCCCCGAGTACCCCGGGCACGTTCGGGCCATCGACGGGCCCGAGTTCGGGCGGCGGCTGGCAGGGGTCATGGCCGCCTACCCGCCCGAGGTGGCCTCGTTGCAGCTCAACCTGCTCGACAGCCACGACACGCCGCGCTTCATGTCCTTGGCGGGCGGCGACGCCACGGCCCTGCGCCTCGCAACGCTGATCCAGATGACGTTGCCCGGCGCGCCCTGCATCTACTACGGCGACGAAGTCGGGCTGGAGGGGCGTGAGGATCCCGACTGCCGGCGGGCCTATCCCTGGGATCCGGCCGGGCAGGACCGCGGGCTCCGCGATTTCGTCGGCGGCCTGATCGCTCTCCGGCATTCCCATCGAGTGCTTCGGCGAGGCCGTTTCGAGCTGCTGGGAGCGGAAGGTTCGGCGGTCGCGTACGGCATGTTCGACCGGGAAAGCTCGACCGGCGGGCGATTCGAAGTCGGCGGCGGCCCGCCGGACGGCTCTGCCTCGGCCGGCCGAGCGATCGTCGTCATCGTGAACGCCGGCGACGTGCCGGCCCGCCTCAACGTCGAAATACCCGAACCGGTAGGCCGCTTCGCCGAGCAGGTAAGCTGGTCGGGACGCGAATGGCGGACGACGTTCGAGGGGCGGTCGCTCGATACGGGGGCTCTCGAAGTCGAACTGGCGGCCCGTGAGGGAGTGGTTGTCGCGGTCGCGCCGCTCTAGGAGGATTCATGCCCGACCTGTCCGTTGCGTTGCCCACGGCGGAGATGGAGGACGCATTTCTGCGCGTCGTCGATGTCGAGGGCAAGCTCATGGCCGTGCTCGAGGATCTCGGGCCGCTGGCCGGCCGCGACGTCATCCTCCTGGACGCGGGCCGGGGCTTTCGGAAGCGGCAACTCGACGAGATCGGGGCGCGAGTCACGGCCGTAGCATTGCCCGATCCGCGCGACGAGGCCGCCGCTTTGGCCGTCGTCGCCGGGCTTCCGGCCGGCGAGGCCGAGGTCGTCGTCGTCCCCTGGTCGGAGCACGCGACGCCGGGTTCGGCGTTCATCGCCGAAGCGGAGCGCCGGCTGCGGCCGGGCGGCCGCCTGCTGGTGGTCCACGACTACGGCCGCGACGACGTCTGGTCCCTGCGGCCGGATCTTCGAGCCCGCCAGGTGGAGTGGAGCCACCGCCGCGGGCCGTTTCTGATCGCTGGTTTTCGGGTGAGAGTCATCCATTGCCGGTGGACGTTCGAATCGACCGACCAGGCGCGCGACATGCTCGAGGCCGGATTCGGTGAGCTGGGGGCGGACCTGGCCGATCGGCTCAAGCGTCCTCGGCTCGAATACAAGGTCGCCGTCTACCATCGATCCGCCGCGGGTCCGTCCCGGCCGGGGGAGGAGCCGCTCGACGTCGCCGGCAGGGTCGGCTGACGGACGTCTGATATGGCTTGCCGGTCTGCGCCGGTGAGCGCGGCGCGCCCCGCGCCGCCGAGCGCGTCGCGCCGCCCGCCCCGCCGCCCGGCTCGTCCTCCCGGCGAGAATCGTCCTCCCGCCGAGCGCGTTTCGCCTGATAACCTCTGGCCATGAGCGACGACTCGCGGGACGTCCAGAGCAAGTTCGACCGGCCCGCGGTCCCCCTGACCGGATTGCCCAGGGCCGCTCTCCCGGACGCGCCGACCGTACCGGCCGTCCCGGCCGCGCCGGCCGATGCCGCGCCCGTCGCGCCCGCCTCGCCGGCAGCGGCCCCCGTGGCGGTCCGGGCTCCCGCCGCCGAACCGGACGCCGAAGACGACGCCGACGAGGATGAGGACGAAGACGAGCTCCCGCACACGCTTGCCGACCGACTTCGCCGCCTGTCTCCAGCGCTGGTGATCCTGACGGCCGGGTCGATCGGGTGTCTCGTGTTCATGGCTCGGGCGGTGACCAGCCACACTACGCCGGTCGCCGTGCTCATGAGCGCCGGGGTCGTGACCGGCCTTATCTTCGGCGCGGACAGCGTCATGTCGTCGATCGCCACCTACAGGGCGAGCCAGAACGGGGAGAGCGGTCGGGCCGTGCTACTGGCCCTTGTAGGCGGGGTTTCGGCGGTGATCTGCGCGGGTGCTTTCGCCGGAACGGCGGTCATGGTCCTGGTTCTCAACAGCTGACGCGGCCTACGGCACCGACCCCACCGGCCTCCGCATTGCCCACTGGCGGCCGTACATCCGCTGCCCCGGGTTGCTCTCAGGGCGGCGACTCTCGTCCTGCTACACTCCCGTTCGCGCCGCGCCCCCATCGTCTAGAGGCCTAGGACACGACCCTTTCAAGGTTGAGATCAGGGGTTCGAATCCCCTTGGGGGCACGCCTGTCTTGAGTCGCGACATCGGTTACACATGAGTCGCGTCATGTGTGACACCTGTGCTCAGCCGGTTTCCCCGGACCCCGGCCATCGGCCGGGGTCTCGTCGTTGGTTGCGCCAGTAGCCCTTGTCGGGTTCGATGCGGTGGCTCGAGAGGACCTCGCCCGTGTCGAGGGCGACGACCGTGACCTCTCGCTCGTCGACGATGGCGAGGACACGGCGGCGGGCGTGGACTGCGCCGACCTTGAGGTGATATAGGCGGCCGCCCCGCCGCAGGGTCAGGGCGCCCCTGCCGTCGGTGACGTCGTAGCGGAGGCGGAAGTGGCCCCGCCCGCCGGAGCTCGACGGCAGCGCCTTCGGTGTCGCCCGGTACGCCTCGCCGGGTGTCGCCCGGCCGACCGCCCGGTGCGGCCGCTGCTCGTTGTAGGCGAGGCGGAAGGCGTCGAGCTGTGCCTGGAGCCCGGCGAGGCCGATCTCTGCTGGCCGCTGCCCGAGCCAGCGCTTTAGGGTCTGGTGGAAGCGCTCGATCTTGCCCTGGGTTTGCGGGTGGCCCGCTGCCCCGTTCTTCTGGCGGACCCCGAGCCAGGCGAGCAGATACTCGAAGCCGTTGCGTCCCCCGGTGAAGCGCGACGTGTAGACCGCCCCGTTGTCGGTGAGCGTGGCCGCGGGCCAGCCGTGGGCGTCGCCGGCCGCGGTGAACGTGGCCACCACGTCGTCGCCGGCGACACGCCGCAAGGCCGAGCAGGCCAGCAGGTAGCGGGAGTGGTCATCGAGCCAGCTGATGATCTCGACCTCGCTGCCGTCGGCGAGGTGCCAGTGGGTGAAGTCGGACTGCCAGACCTCGTTCGGCGCGGCGGCCTCGAACCGGATCGGGGAGCTGCGCGGGCGCTTGCGCGGCTCGGGCACGACGAGGCCGGCGGCCCCGAGGATGCGCCGGATGGTCGAGGTCGACGGAACGGTCAGGCCCTCGCGCTCGAGGTGCCAGCCGATGGTGGCGGGGCCGGCGTCCAGGCCTCGGGCGACAAGGTCCGTTCGGAGTTCGACGATCCGGTCGCGCACGGCGCGGGAGGTCCGGTGCGGGCTGACATGCGGCCGCCGGGACCGCGGCTCGAGGGCTTCGAGGCCGCCATCCCGGTAGCGCCTCAGGAGCCGGTGCAGGTGGCCGCGGCTGATGCCGCACTGGGCTGCCGCGGCGGTTACGGACAACTGCGCTGAGACGACCTTGAGGACGGCCACCTGGTGCTTCGACATGCAGCAGACTGTCACGCATGTCCCGACTCACCAGTCACCGATCAGGTGTCACCTATGTCCTGAACTCAGACACCCTTGGGCGCACGCC
>Ga0209777_10005691_pt1 | contig 14262 bp, 12 predicted proteins | sample FrelakmetHBP12HB_FD_187147 | JGI IMG/M metagenome (GOLD analysis project Ga0209777, IMG submission 187147) | Freshwater lake sediment microbial communities from the University of Notre Dame, USA, for methane emissions studies -HBP12 HB (SPAdes)... | ecosystem: Environmental > Aquatic >...
AAAGAGCGCTACGAAGCGCGCGGGAGCGACCGCGCGCAGAACCAGAGAGAGAAAGAGAGGACGCAGCATCCCAGCCCCGCTCCAATTTTCTCCGGCAAACAGTAAACTACCCGAACGGCGTGGCGAATGCAAGGGGGATTTGAAAAAAATTAGGGTTTGGGGTTTGGGGTCGGGGGATGGGGTTGGAGGGATGCAGATGGAAGCACCGCGCGGCATGAACGCCGCGACTAGGGAGGTGATTCTCTCCCCCGTCCGAACTTCGCCAGTTGATAGTGATCGCTCTTTCCCAGGCATTCAGAGCGCGCCCCTGATGTTCTTGTGGTGGGCGTGCCCCGCGGGGCGGCGGATGTCGCGGGGCCGCGTTGGGGATGTTCGGGCGATGACGGGGTGGTCGTGGGAAAGCGGGGGTGCGGCTGCGGAGATCGACGAATAGCGAGTGGCGAAAAAGCCGTATGCGAACCTTGAGCCGCCGGCGCGTCGGGAGTAGGATTTACACGCCCGCATTGGAGTGGGCGTTGGTTGGGCACGGAGGCCCGTTTATGTCGCGCAATAGTCGTCGCAGTTCCGCTGGCCAACCTACTCTGCGATCGCGCCGCGCCCCGTCGCACCGCCGACGGCGAACGCACCGCTCAGAAAAACGACGAGGGAGGTCTTACGCTCCGTTCTCCGCTATTACATCTGCCGAGACCTCCCCGACGCCGACACCGCAGGCCAATGATGTCCGGGCGGTCGTCCGCGTCTCCCGGCCCGCCATCGCAGCTTCGCTTCTCATTGGAGCGGCAATCGCACTCGTCACAATCGGGTTGGCGCTGCGCCTTCGCCAATCTTTCGTACCTCAACCTCCTTCCGCCGCGACGGGGGTAGTCGCAGCGCTTTTCGCTCTCGCCTTCGGCGTTCGCGCTCCTCAGCGATTAACCTATCGCTATGCCATCGCCGCATGGAGGCGCTTCGCTCAGGGCGCCGCCGCGCGATTCGACCTTGCCCCGCTCGTGGGGCATGGCCCGGTCGACGGACAGCTTTGCTGGATGGTGCTCGCGGTGGTCGCACTCGCTGCGGGAATAGCCACGGCTCTGATGCCGCCGACGGTTTCGCTTTTTTCGCACTTCTATGCCTGGCTGCACACTCACTTCCTTTGGTCGGCAGCACCGTTTGCCGTCTTGCAACTTGCCTTCGCGCTTGCGGCGTGCCTCATTCCCTGCGCAGCGATGGGCTTGGCTGTCGCATTGCTCCACGTTCTTTACTGCCCAGACGCGGAATGGGACATCCGTGCCTCCGCCTATGTTGCTATCGGGGCGTCCGCCGGATGTTTCGCTATTGCGCTGGCCGAATCCGCAGCCCTTCCGCCCGATTCCATCTTGCTCGCCGCCTCACTTCCATTGCTTCTCACCGCTCTGATCGCGTCAGCGATGGCTTCGAAAAGGGCGTCTCCCTCGTCGAATGGACAGACCTCCCAGGAATCGATGCCGCCAGTCTCCATCGACAGTTGGCCTGTGTTGCTCCGCGCCGGCGTCGTCGCTATCGGCGGTGCGGCGGCCTTCGCGATGACCGTCTGGTCACAACTCCAAGCCGCCGCCGACGCTGGCGCATTCTTCATAGTGGCGGCCTCCCTTGCCTCGCTGGCGATCGGCATAATTGTCGAACGCGCCGCGGGGCGCGGCGCAGCACGCAACGTCGGCGGATTCGGCGTGGCCTACGCCATCGCGGGAATCACAATCGCCCTTGGCGCGCTCACTCTCTTGTACGGCCGGCCCATATCGACCCCGCTTGCAGTGCTCTTGGTCGGCTGCGCAGTCGCCGCTGCGGGCTATTGTTTGTCTTATGGCCGCGAGGCGCTCATGGCCCGCGTTGCCCTGCGCTCCGCGGTCAGCGCCCTGACACTAGCGCGGCTCATGTTCTGCGCCGGCGCTACGATTTGGTTCGCCGCGCCGCCGGCTAATGGAGTTTTGAGCGGACCCGCCACCCTGATCATTCTGGCCGTCGCATTGGTTGCGCTGGGCGGAGTACTAATCCTTCACGAGCCGAACTATGACCCGGCCTCCCGGCGCATCCGACTTGTTGCGGTTTTCGCATCAATCGTCGTTCTGGGGCTGCTCGTCCCCCTCGCAACACGGTGACGGTGCCAGCCACCCGCACCCTTCGCCCCCATGCAACCCTTCACACTCTTCAGCCTCTTCTCATTCTCTGGGCGAAACGCTGCCCGACGTTGCTACCACGCAGTGAGGATTAGCTCCGACAAATCAAGCTCGGACGTTCGACGACCGATAACCATGCAGCCGGTGATGTGACGGACGACTCTGGCCGACCGTGTCGCCTTCGTTCGCGCGCCACCGCGTCAATGCTATTAGGAGCCTGAAATGAGATATGGCATTCTTCCGAACCGACAATCATCCAGTTCAGTTCTGCTGCGCGCAGCCGCCGCGATCGTCGTCCTGCTTACTTGTCTGCGCGTTTGGATTGGACCTTTTCAGATTTTGCCCGAGGCTCGGGCGCAGATTCCCGACGCTGGGCTGCAACGCAAATTGTTGATCGAAGAGGCCCAGCGCACAAACCTGCTGCTATCGGACATCAAGCGGATTCTCGAATCCGGCAATCTCAACGTCCGCATACAAGGTGCCGATAACCAAGTGAGAAGCGAGAAGTGAGAAGACTGTTGAAGGTGATGGTAATTTAGTCTAAGTCTTCACTCTTCTAACTTCTCAATTCAATCTTCGACTTCCACGCGCTCCCGGCCCTGATACGGAATGCCCGTGCCTGAAATGAACCGCGTTCGACGAACGATGATGATCGCACGCCGAAGCAAGAAAGTTTCATCCGCGAATGTGCGGCTCGCGCTGATCGCGGGGGCAGCGCTGTGTGTGTTGGCAGGCCCCGCGACCGCTCAGGAAAAATCCAACGCCCCGGTCGTTCCGCCCGATAACGGCGCGCATGTCGCGGTGACACCGCGCGGCACCGTCGAGCTGCACGTGGCCGATTTGCCCCTCGCTACCGTCTTGCAGATGCTCTCCCTCGAAGGCAAGCGCAACATCATCGCGTCGCCCAAAGTCCAGGGAAAGGTCACCGCCAATCTCTACAACGTCACCTTTGAGGACGCCCTCCAAGCCGTCCTCGTTGCCAACAACGCAGGATTTCGCCAGACGGAGAACTTCATTTACGTCTACACCAAGGACGAACTCGCGGAGCTTGTCGCGGCACCCGGCAAGCAGGCGGTCACCCGCGTTTTCGCGCTCAGCTACATAACCGCGACGGACGCCCAAACCTACATCACCCCCCTGCTGGGCAAGGACGGCACGGTCGCTATCTCCCCTCCCGCCGCCAAGGGACTCCAAAGCCAATCCCAAGAAGGCGGCGGCGACGCCAACGTCACCAGGGACTTCATCGTCGTAACCGCACCCCCTCAGAACTTGCGAGAGATCGAACGCGTGCTTCGCGAGACCGACGTCCGTCCGCGTCAGGTCCTCGTCGAGGCTACGATCCTTCGGGCCCAGCTCAGCGACGACAACGCCCTGGGCATCGACTTTTCCGTTGTGGGGGGGGTCGATCTTGAGGATTTGGGCGCGACTTCCACTGGAATCAAGAACCTGGCGCTCGGCAACCTGCCCACAAACCGCTACGAAAAGTTCAACGCCATCACCTCAACGGACTTCACCAGCAAAGTTCCCTCGGGCGGAGTCACCGTCGGCATCATCAAGGACAAGGTGGCCGCTTTCCTTCGCGCCCTCGAAGATGTCACCGACACCACCGTCCTCGCCAATCCCAAGATCCTCGCTCTGAACAAGCAAAAAGGGCAGGTCATCGTCGGGCGGCGCGATGGCTACCTCACCACCACCGTCACCGAAACCCAGGCCATCCAGACCGTCCAATTTCTCGAAACCGGCACGCGGCTCATCTTTCGTCCTTTCATCGCCGAGGACGATTACGTTCGCGTCGAACTTCATCCGGAAGACAGCGTCGGCTTCGTCAATGCCCAGGGGCTTCCCTCCGAGCAGACCACCGAGGTGACCACCAACGTCGTTATCCGCGACGGCGAGACCATTCTGATAGGCGGATTGTTCCGCGAGCTCACCACCGACGCCCGCTCCCAGGTCCCGGGGCTTGGCAGCATTCCCGGCGTCGGACAACTATTCCGCTCCAACAACGACTCCAGCTCCCGCGAGGAAGTCATCATCCTCCTCACTCTCCACATCGTGAAGGACCAAAACGCCTACGTCGACGCCTCTAAGCAAGTCTTTGAGGACCTCGAGCGCACCCGCATCGGGCTTCGCCAGGGCCTGATGTGGCACGGACGCGAACGCCTAGCCCAGTCGCATTACCAGAAAGCCGCCGCTGCCGTCGATGCCGGCCATCCAAACCTGGCCCTCTGGCACGCGGACCTGGCCATAAGCTGTGACTCGCGGCATCTGCCCGCCATACGCTTGAAGGAAAAGATCATCGGTAGGCGCGCCTGGGAGGAAGATGGAACAGGCACGCGGACATTCATTCACGAGTTGATTGCAAAAGAGAAAGGCTACCCCCTCCCGCTCTTCGACCGGCCAGCACCGGAAGTGAAAAGTCAGAAGTGAGAAGTGAGAAATCGATCGGCGTCGCGCTGCGCCGTGACCCGACGTTCTTCAGTCTTCTAACTTTTCACTTCTATCTTCGATGAGGGATACGAATAATGATGACCCTACGACGCATGACAATCGCCCTATTCACAGCGGTGGCGTCGCTCGCTCCCCTCGCCTGTCACCGCCCCGCGCACACCGAAGCCAAGGCCGAAGCTCGCCTGCGTTGGAGCGAGGCCCGTGGCCGGGTCAAACTCCAACTAGCCCGACAGCAGTTCAACCGCGGGCAATTCACCGACTCCGTTAAGACGCTTGAAGAAGCCCTCAGCCTCGACCCATCCTGCGCTGAAGCCTACGCCTTGCTAGCCAAGTCCAACCTCGAACTTGGCAAGCCTGCCACCGCCGAACACCTCGTTGACGCCGCGTGGCAGCTCGACCTCGACGCGCCGGATTTGCATTACCTGAAAGGCGTCCTTCTCGAACAGCGCGAGCAGTTCGCGCCCGCGCTCGCCGAGTACGAAAAGGCTCGCCTTGCGGACGACGGCAACGTCGATTACTTCATCGCTGCCGTCGAGTGCATGGTAGCGCTCGACCGAGCCGCAGAGGCCCTGAAGCTCCTCGACGAAAACGTCGAACGCTTCGACGACCAGTCCTCCGTGGCGATCCTCGGAGCTCGTATCGCGGCGCTGCTCGGCGATACTGATGACGCAATGCGGCGGTACCAGAACCCGGCGATCACTGCCGCCCAAAGTCCCCTCGCCGCCCAGGAGCTTGGGCTGCTGCTGGCCCGCGCCGGCAAGTGCTCGGAGGCGTTGCGCGTCCTAAGCCCGGCGCTAGATAACTCCACAAGCTCCACCGCCGACACTGGCGCCCTGCGGCGGAGCATGGCCTCATGCCACCTTGCCCTCGGCGAACCTGCTCTGGCCCGTGCCGTCCTCCTCGACTACGCACGAGAGCACCTCGACGACGTGCCGGCACAGGTGCTTCTCGCAAAAGCCGCTCTTTCCACAGGCGACTTCCTTACCGCACTCAGGGCGATTGACCTGGCCCGTCGGCCTACGCCGAACGATCACGACACCGGCTTGCTCCTGGCCACCATTCACTGGCGGCGGGGCGACCTCCAGTCAGCCGAATCCGTACTCAACGACCTTCTCGCCGCCGACCCCTACGACGTGGATGCCTGGTGCCTGTTGGGGGAGGTCCAGTCCAGCACCAACCGCCCCGGCGAAGCTCGTGAGGCTTTTGAGCGGGCCTTGGCCATCGACCCGGAATCGCGCTGGGGGGCGGCCGGGTTAGGCGTCACCGAACGACCATGATTACTCAAACTGAGCGGTTTTAGACCCGCAGGCGACGTAACCCTTGCGAGCCGCGAGCTTCAGCTCGCGCGGACTCGGCTCTCCAAAAGACGCCGGAAATTGGTTCGAAACTCCGCGCGGACTGAAGTCCGCGGCTCGCTGAATCGAAATCGGTCAGTTTGAGTGATTACCAACTCATGTCGGCCGCGACAAGGCGATTAGCCGGTTGCTTGCATTCTCGGTTCCGATCGCCGTTTTGCTGCCGTCCCAGACCAAGAGCTTACGGGCCGAGCGGCACAACTTTCCACGTGCCCCCCTTTGCAGCGGAGGTTGCAGCGAGTAGGCTTTGTCCGCCGCCGATACGGTGAGCGTGACGGTAGGCGATCCGCATGTTTGGAGATGCGGCTGAGACCGGCGAGGCGGTACCGGCCAATTGCAGCCGCGCATCCTTAGGATGCCGCAACGAGTTTTTCTTTGGTTATGGAGCAGACGATGAAATTCCGAGTTCACACATTCGCTTCGGGTTTGATTATTGGATTAGCGATTTTTGCGGCGCCTGTGCGGGCCAGCGACGGGGACGTAGAAGCCCTCATGAAGATGATGCCGGCGGGATTTCCTATCTCCGCGGTTGTCGTGAACTTCGAGAAGCTCGACAAAGGCATCATTGCGTTCGGCAAGACCGTCGATCCGCAAAGCGAATCGAGCGGAATGCTGGTCGACCTGAAGAAACAATTAGGCGTCGCGGAGTGGATTGATTTCAGCAAACCGGTGGGCTTCGTGCAGCCTAAGCTCCAGGGCGGAGAACCAGTTCTTTGGGCAACCGCCTCCAAGTTCGAGGATAAGGCTAAGTCTCTTCCCAACGCCAAAGAAGAAGAGGGCGTGTGGTTTTTGCCTTTCGAGGGAAAGGACGATCTCTACGCGGTGGTGCGCGGCGACCTGATTATCGCGGGGAGCGACAAAACGCTCCTGATGTCGGCGGCGAAGGTGGAGGGCAAGACCTTGGCGGACGAGCTCAAGCCACGGATGGACTTGCTGACCAATCGCGATGCGATCGTGCATCTCAATTTCGAGCCCATCCGACCCATGGCCCTGGGCGGGATGGCGCAGGCGGCGCAGATGGTCCCGATGCTTGCCATGATGAGCGCCCAGCAAGGCGGAATGGACCCGGCGGCGCTGACTGCGGTCATTTCCGCGGTTATTGACGGCGCCAAGAGATTTGTCGAGCAGGCGGCATTCTTCGACATCGCCGTCGGCGTAAGCGGAAGCGACATAGATGCGACGATCGCCTGCGGGTTCAACGACGGTGTGATCAAGAGCTACCTGGCGCAGAACAAACCCGCTTCGGCGGCGCTGCTTGCGGGTTTCGAGGATCAACTTTTCACGCTGGCGATGGGGTGGAACGTTCCGGGCAAGGAGTCGCCGTTTTTTGATTACGTTTTCGATAAGATGCAGGCCGCCGCTCCCGCGCCGGCGGCAAAGCCCGCAGGGGAAGGGGCGGCGCCGGATGGCGGTGCGCCGGCGGCGGAGAAGTCGGCCAGCGCCGAGAACGACGCGATGAAGGAAACCATGCAGATTTCGCGGGACCTGTACCGCAAGATTGAGGGGCAGAACATGCTGATAAACATGGCCTCGAAGGGGATGATCAGCAAGGGATACTACATCGGGGAAGACGCTAATTCGATTGTTGATCTGGCAAAGAAGACGTTGATGAAGGCCAATCCGCTGGCCAAGAGTCTCAGCGGAGGAGTGACCTACGAGGCCGGCGAGTCCAAAAAAATCGGCGGCGTCGCAGTGGACCAGTTCTTGGTCAAGCTCGATCCAAACAATCCCGCAGCAACGCAAGCGGCCAAGATGTTTGGCGAGAATCTCAGCATTCTCGTGGGTGTCGCGGGCGGGAACGCCGCGTTTCACATGGGCCCGGCCGCGGACGCGGAGAAATTTTTTGGCGGAAAAGTGGAGAAGCCGCTGGCGTCGGGCCAGTTTGTAGGCGAGGCGCTGAAGGCTCTTCCGCAGAAGAGGAACGCGGTGGTGCTGATAGATCCGGCCGGAGTGTTGCCGGCGTTGGCCCCTCTGCTTGGGATGCCGACAATCGCGGAAGTTCCGCCGGGCCCGCCGGTAGGTCTTTCGGTGTTGCTTTCCGGCGACTACGCCCGGGCGGATGTGCATGTTCCGGCGCGGGCCATAGGGCGGGTTATCCAGGCGGTGTCCCCGCAACCTCCGATGTGACACTGTGTGGCACTTCGCGAGCCTGTTAAACGGAGAGGCGAAGCCTGGAGGGTGCGGTTCGAGGCAGTGAAGGATGGACGGCGTGGTTTGGGGGCGATCGGCGATCCTGGTTGTCGCGGGAGTCAGTTGCGCGGCGTCCGCATGCCGTGCGCCCGGCGAATGGGCGCGATTGGTCAAGGAAAACCAGTCGCTTCGCGAAGAGAAGACCCGCCTGGAGCGCGGCGCTTGCGAGCGCGACGCAACGATCGAATGGTTGCAGAAGCAAATCGAAAATCTGAAGGGGTTCGCTCCCGATAGACCTGCCGACGCCTTCGCGGCCGTGAAGCTGGAAATCGCCAGCCTTTCCGGTGGGGCGAGCTACGACGACAAGCCGGGCGACGACGGCATCACCGTGTACCTCCGCCCGCTGGACGCGGACGGCGATGTGGTGAAGGTCCCGGGACGGATCACGATCCAATTGCTGGATAACTCCGCGCTGGGTTCGCCGCGTGTGGTGGGGGTCTGCGATTTCAATGACATCAAAGAGCTGCGGAAGCTGTGGTACGGGAAGCTGGGCTCGCAGCATTACAGTCTGCGATGCCCGTTCCCGGCGGAGGCTGTGCTGCCGGAGTCGCGCAAGCTGCTGGTCAGCGCCGCCTTCGTGGACTTTCTGACGGGGAAGACGCTGACCGCGAATAGAGAAGTGAGCTTTGCGGTGCCGGCGGGTTGACGGCGGTCCAACACTTGGCGCAAGCGTTTTGGCGGGCTATACTTATCGCAGTGAACGTTAATCATTTTCCGATTCAGAACGCCGCGAATGGGGCGTAGGGATTGACGAGGCTGGATCATGCCGCGGCAACAGGCTCAACAAACCGTTGACGATCATCAGCAGTCTGGTGGAGGTCCGGCGTCGTGCGCGGCCACCAAACTTGGGCGTCCCGCGCACAAGCCCAAGAAACTCCCGCCTTTCAAGGTGCTGCTCCATAATGACGACGTAAACACCTTCGAGCACGTGATCCAGTCGATCGTCAGTCTCACGACGCTCACGCCGCAAGAGGCGGTATTGCGGGCCATAGAGGCACACGAGGCGGGGCTCGCCCTTCTGTTGATGACGCACCGCGAGCGGGCCGAACTCTACACCGAACAATTCACGACGTTTGGAATTACCACAACAATTGAACCGGCTGAAGGATAGCGCATCGGCACAAACGCATCCGCAGGATCGCTCCCTCCAGGCCGCCCCCTTCATTGGGCAGGTACACGCCCGCAGCATGAATGCTGCAGCTCGGGTTGTCCCGCGGATGACTGCGGTGGAACGACGCGCAGTCTACGCATTGCCCGCATGGGCGCGGGTTTCTTCAAGGCTTGCGGCGCTGCTGGCCGTGTTGATGTGCTTGGCTTGCGGAGCGACCTTGCGATAGCCGAGATACTGCACGATCTCGAACACTTCCGACCAGGTTGGGAAGGGACGTTCGTTGACCCTCTTGTACTCGTCGATGGCCATGATGAACTCAAGGAGCTCGCCGGTAATCTCGCCTTCTTCGGCGGCGCGGCGCAGGTCGCAGCGGCGACGTCCGGGCCCGCGACGGCGGTCCATGCCTGAGCGGCGATCCTCGGATTCGCCTGGGCGGCGATCCTCGGACAACGGATCACGTCGGTCGGGACCTGAATAAGTCGCAGCCATGTGCAATCCATCGACCGCAGCAACCAACGTCTTGACCTGACGAAAAAGGAATGTGGGGCCGCCGATAACGCCCGCACGAATTAAGGATTGGGGTGAGTTGCAGAGAACGGACCTTGCCTGGGCCTCACAGCGGAAGGCACTATCCGACTACTGTATTTGGGATCGGATGTGCGGCGGCACATAGGCAAGGGTCATTCGTCGTCTTCGTCGGAATCCTCGTCATCTTCAAAGTCATCGGTGTCATCGGGGAAGAGTTCGTCGTCTTCTTCCTCTTCCTCCTCTTCTTCCTCTTCGTCATCATCGTCGACCATGTCGTCGTCCTCTTCCCAGTCATCGACGCTGACGACGTCGGGAGCCCCCCAATCCGCCAGATCGTATTCACGCCTGCCCAATGGCACGAGCAATCCGGCGCGCATCATTCCATCCGCGCCGGCGCCGGCCCGCACCCGCTGCATGACGACCCCTTCCAGCTCACAAGCGGGGGCTTCCCCATCACCGCCGAACGCCGCCGAAACGGATCGTTCCGCGAAGCCGCCCGATCCGCACCGCAATACGACGCACGGCGCCCGCTTGTCATCCACCAGGACCACCATGCCGTCTCGCCCGTTTTGTAATTCGAATTTCCGCATGTTGATGACCCCGTCCCTTCAAAACACCCACAAAACCCAGGTACCGGCCGGTCGCACAACAGAGGCGCCCGGAAATCGAGCAGGCCGGGCGGCGCCTTACGGTCGCGCCGCGAGAGCGCGGAGAGTCTATTACGGGTTCCATCGGCGTCAAGAGGAAAAAATCTGTGTTGCCAACGGCATCCACAGGGTATGATCCATGCGGGTTACATCAGCTTTGAAGGCGAAGTGGAGTCATACCATGGAACAGGATCAACCCCGCGCCGGCCAAACGGATCGCGTGAACCCTGTGTCGGAATCCAGGCGAACGGCGGCCGCCCGGCAGGCGGAGACGCCAATCCAAGCGGACCCCGGAATCGCGGCGGGGTCCCGCGACACTGTCGAGATGGTGCTATGGGCCGGGCGGACGCACTGGAGGCACTACGTCGGACGGATCATATTGTGGATCCTCGGAAACCTTCTGGCGTCCGTTCTGGTCGGCTGGCTGACCTCGCGTGTCGATTGGCTGACCTCGGGCGGTGCGGTGTGGATTGTTCTGGGGGTGGTATTTGTCTCGGGCGGGCTTGTTCTTGGTCGCGTCGCATTGCGGGTGATGGGCACCTACTTCCGCCTGACTACGCAGCGACTTTTCATAGAAAGGGGCATCCTGAGCCGGACAATCGACCAGTTGGAGCTGACTCGCATCGACGACGTGCGGGTGTACCAGACGTTGCTTGATCGGATGTTCGATATTGGGAGTATTACGCTGTTGACCACCGACGTCACGGATCGCGTGGTAACCATCGATGGCGTGAGAGACCCCGGGCGGGTATCCGAAGCTGTGCGACAGCAAATGCGTGCATTACGTGGCAAGTCACTTTTCGTCGAGACACTTCAATAATTTGCCGCCGACTCGTGCGTTCTCAAATAAACGAGGCCGCTGGATCGCCTTGTTTAGCTTCCGGCTGTCGGTCCCCACCGCCACCCATCAGCATTTTGTTCCCCACGGCGACCCAAGCGGCCTTCGGTACGTTACGTTGGCGTTTCCCTTTTTGTCCCCCTTACTCAACCTGCTCATTCTCCCCCGGGCGTGCCGGCATCGACGCTCTTACGGTTGTCTTACCAGCCGGAGGCTGGGACAGCCGCGCGAGCGCGACGCCGGGCACGACCTAGGTGGGAGTATGAAGGCAAATTTGTTTCCCCAAGGCCCATTGAAACACAGTTTAATGTCCTGGCCAGGACCGCAATTTTCCGCGCGAATACAAGCGATCACCGCCCGCCACGGGAATAACGGGCGCGAGGAGGCTACAAAAAGCGCGGACACAAACTCAGTCTAAGTTTGGACGAAGCAGGAGGGTCAGCGATGGAATGCTGTTGAATACGTTGTAAGAGGGCGGAACGATTCGGTATCGATATTGGGTATAATCGTTAAGGCGTATAATCGATATTAGGTCTCTATCCGCTCACCTTACCTGCCAAAAAAACACTACTCGTCCGGTAAATCTAATATACACACCTTTGGACACAAGTCAAGGCCCTTGAGAAAAATTTTTGTAACTGACTGTCGTTGAAGAAGTTACGGTCATCCAAGGTGATCCCGAACTCATCCCCCAATCAGGGCGTTTCCAAGAAATCGCCGTCCAAACGTGCCTGAAAGCCTGTTTCTAAACCCCTCTACCATGTGGAGGAGAAGAATTAGGGGGTGGGGGCGAACCTTATATCAGATCTCGAAAAGTCGGGGTTACAACGGTCCTGGTCGGCTGCCGTCCTTCCACAGTTCCTTCCGGCGTTACGGCATGTTTGGGGTGGCGATGGGCGGCTGCTGCTTGCACCCGTTCGTGGTAAGCCTCCGATATCTTCCTGGCCGCGTAGCTGACGTCGTCGGTCACCTCGCATAGCGACAGGTCTGATTTGCCGATAAACGAGTTCCGTTCGACCAGATTCTCGCGCATCCAGGTCAACAATGGCAACCAGTAGTCGGTGCCGATCAACAGCACCGGGAACTTCGCGGACTTGCCCGTCTGGATCAGCGTCATCGACTCGAGGAATTCGTCGAGCGTTCCCAGCCCGCCCGGAAAACACACGAAGGCCTCCGCGTATTTCACGAACATCACCTTGCGGCAGAAAAAATACCGGAAGTCGAGCGACACGTTCTGATGCGGATTGGACGTCTGCTCTTTCGGCAGGAAGATGTTGAGCCCGACGCTGACGCCGCCAGCCTCGGCCGCACCCTTGTTGGCGGCGGCCATGATCCCCGGCCCGCCCCCCGTCACCACCGCGAACCCATACGCGACCAATTCACGGGCGAGTTGCTCTGCCTTTTGAAAATATGGATCGTTGGGCTGCGTCCTGGCCGATCCGAAAATCGAGACTGCCGGTGATATACGCGACATGGTGTCGAATCCGTCCACGAACTCCGCCATGATGCGGAAAAGCCGCCACGTGTCGTCGATATGCGATGGCTGAATAGTTTGTTGGGTAGACATAACGAGCCATCCTACCCCAAGGAATCACCCGGATGCAATCGTCAATCCGGGCCACAGGCGGGATGCAATCCCCCGGCGCGCCGGGACGACCTTTCCTGTGGCCCACCCAGCCCCCCAAGGCGCTAACCGGGGACTTTTAAGGGAAAGCCCTAGACCTACAATGGCGGAAACGAGCGGAGAGCGAAACTCATGACGATCATCAACGGACATTTTGACGGTCAGCGAGTGGTTTTGGATGACCCCGTTCCGGCGGACATCCCCGCCGACACGCCGGTCCGCGTTGTGTTTGAGGGCAATTCGGCGGAGAGCGTTCTCGACCGGACCGCCAAGTTGGCCGGCCCGAGTGACCTGCCTCGGGATTACTCTCAGCAACACGACCACTACGTCAAGGGAACGCCGCGCAAATGACGGCGACCTTCATCGACACGTCGTTCTTGTTGGCGATGGTGCTCTAACCGGATGCACATCACGAACGAGCCCTTGCGTGGCGACAAAGGATTCCCCCACCGTTTCTGACAACGGAGTACGTACTGGTCGAACTCTTGGACGTGCTCGTTCAGGTCCCCCTTCGACCGCGCGCGACACGCACCGTGGAAACATTGCGATCCGATGACCACGTACGCATCGTTCCCGCTGGCTCCGCCCTCTTTGACGAGACGTTCCAATAATTCAAGACCTACGGCGATAAAGCCTGGGTCCTGACCGACTGTATTTTCTTCGTCGTGATGCGCCGCGAAGGAACCCGCGATGCCCTGACCAGCGACCACGACTTCGAGCAGGCCGGGTTCCGTGCCCTTTTACGGACCGATCCACCCTGACGCAACGGAAAGGAGCAAGGTCATGTTGAGTTACCGTTGTAGAACGCGGCGCACAGCGGTCTACCAGCCCTTCGCGCGCTGCACTCGACGTTGGGATAACCACGAAGGACACGAAGAGCACGAAGAAAAACCCAGAGAAACAAAATGGTGAACAGCGTGTTGAAAAGCCGATCCAACGGAACAAAACAACCCGTTTTTTCCCTCTTCGTGTCCTTCGTGGTGAGTCCACTCGCCGTTCGCACTTGACATTCGGCGGGCAAATTTCGTAAACTGACGGTCACGCAATCTGTCGGCGGATGCGACGGCTGGGAGAGGGGCTCGACGACTCACCTGATTCTGCGTCGAGCTTGGGCCGGAAACCGCAGCGCCGCGCTTTTTGTGATGTAATCACCATTTCGACGGCTTGGGCCATTCCGTGCCGGGTCGTATGAGGGTTCGTTGTTTAGGAGGATCACGTCGTGAAGCGAAATCTATTGGCTAGGAAACTGAGGGCGTTTGTAAAAAGTCCTCTCCCCCTTAGTGCTCTGACTCGTAAGTTCGGTGACGTATTCATGTTGGCCTTCAGGCAACGGCCTTATTCTGGTGCTGCTCGTGCCCGGCGAGCTTGACCAGGAGTTCGTCCAAGTCC
>Ga0209777_10005692_pt1 | contig 14262 bp, 12 predicted proteins | sample FrelakmetHBP12HB_FD_187147 | JGI IMG/M metagenome (GOLD analysis project Ga0209777, IMG submission 187147) | Freshwater lake sediment microbial communities from the University of Notre Dame, USA, for methane emissions studies -HBP12 HB (SPAdes)... | ecosystem: Environmental > Aquatic >...
TGATGTTAGAAGATGAATGATCCTCCGGCAGGAAAAAATTAACTGAAATAGGTTTTACGGCAGAATGAAAATTACGCGAAACAATTATTCGTCATCACGAGAAGCCGTTAACCCGACAGGCTCCTAGTTTTTTTATAATATTGTGAAAATCGATAATTAAAGTGCAAAAAGAGGTATTTTTATTGTTATATTTTGCAGGTTTGATTAAATTAGATGATATTATTCCAATTACTTTGTGATAAATAGATTGATTGTGAAAGAATTGAGAAATGTTTCTGAAAAAGGCCCGAATGAGAGAAATTGTCCTAAAATAAGTATAGTTACACCCAGTTATAATCAAGCGCGTTTTCTTGAAATGACAATGCTATCGGTTCTAAATCAAGCATATCCGAGCCTTGAATATGTGGTAATTGACGGAGGTTCAACTGATAATAGCGTAGAAATTATCAGACAATATAAAAATCACTTGGCATATTGGATAAGTGAGCCAGATTTGGGGCAGTATGATGCTCTGAATAAAGGGTTTGCCAGAACAAATGGTGAAATAATGGGGTGGATAAATTCAGATGACAAATATACAACATGGGCTTTTCAAGTGGTGTCAGAGATATTTTCAACGCTTCCTGAAGTTCAATGGATCACAACTCAATACCCACTTACATGGGATGAATATGGTCGGGCAATGCGTTGCCGATATCAAGACGGATACAGCTATAAGGGTTTTTTCAGAGGAGAGAACCTGCCAGGAAGAAGCACGCTTAGCACGGGATGGATCCAACAGGAATCAACATTCTGGCGTAGATCTTTATGGGAGCGCGCAGGTGGCTATATTGATAGTTCTCTTAGTTTTGCTGGTGACTTTGAACTCTGGGCTAGATTTTATCAACATTCTGAATTGTATGGGGTAAATACACCGCTTGGAGGATTTCGTAGGTATGGGGATCAGAAGTCAGGAAATTTCTTAAAAGAGTACATTAAAGAGGCTGAAAATATTTTATCTAAATATGATAAAAGTTATAGAAGCAGGATATTTACTTACTTTATAGAAAGAGTAGCGCGTATAGTACCTTATCGTTTCAGGCAGATGGCTATAAAACATCAACTTATTTTGCCTTATAAGATATGTGTTTACGATTGGGCTAATCAACGATGGATGATATTAATAATATAGGATTTACAGGAGCATGAATGGCTATTATAGATAAAATAATTTCTTAAATATATTTCTAAATATCTATATTTCCTTTTTAACCTAGAATTAAAATATTGGCTATTTGTAGTCATTGTATAAAAAAATAATTATAATCACTACTGTCCCAATGTTAATTGAATAAATTCAATTGGTTACGGGAAACCTCAATTTCATCTTTGTACTCGACGTTCGTTAGCGCCTATAAAATGGGCGTTTTCTCGGAAAGCGTAACGCTCAAAATCTGTAGAATTGTGTAGACGCTTTCTTCCAGTTTCGGGCATTTTTCATTTTAGAGAGAGGCAAATAGATGCTTATTGCTACCAATTCCCTTCTCCAACACCGGAAAGAGAGATTCCCAGAGATTTTAAAATTCGGTTCTTGACATTTCAGTGTGGGTAAATTACGAGGCTCCCAAGATACGGAATCGCTGCAACCCATTGTTTTGTAAGGGAATTTCTTAATGAATTCCCCAAGAGAAGACAAAAAGTCAGCAATATCAATGACTTATGGAGACATGGAATCGTACATTGGTTGTAAGTATCTGTTTCTAAGGGCATTATTTTTCATTTCGCCTTCTAGGCATATGCTATTAGTAATCATTCTAACCACACAGAAATGTCATGATCCAAAAATTCAAATCGATAAATCGCATTTATTGCTCTTTCCCTTGAACTTTCGCTAACTTACGCTACAATACTAATCAAACGTTGGGACAGTAGTGAATTATAAAATAGCATAAATTTAGTTTTTCCTGGATATTTTTAGTGTTGATTTGAACGGACGGAAAATGAGCGAAGTTGTTATTTCGATAAGGCGAATTGGAAAAAGATATAAACTTGGTGTTACACATAGTAGACCTAATTACAAGGCTCTTCGTGACACAATAGCTGGTATTTTTAATACTTCTATAAACTTCTCCATCAATAAAAAAAGCATCGGTGAAAAATATAATAATCAATATATTTGGGCATTGAAAGATGTCAGCTTTGACGTGCTTGAAGGAGAAGTTATAGGTATTTTAGGTAAAAACGGGGCCGGCAAGAGTACTCTACTTAAAATTCTGAGCTATATAACTGAACCTACAGAAGGCGATATACATATAAAAGGTCGAGTAGCCAGTCTGCTGGAAGTTGGAACCGGTTTTCATCCAGAATTAACTGGAAGAGAAAACATATTAATGAATGGTGCAATCCTTGGAATGACTCGCGCTGAGATAATGAGGAAGTTTGATGAGATAGTTGATTTTGCTGAGGTGGAAAAATTTATAGAAACACCGGTTAAAAGATACTCATCAGGTATGTATATACGATTGGCTTTTGCAATAGCGGCCCATTTGGAGCCAGAGATACTCTTGGTGGACGAAGTACTGGCAGTAGGGGATGTGGCCTTTCAAAAAAAATGCCTCGGGAAAATGGAAAGTGCGACAAAGTCTGGCCGGACTGTGCTATTTGTTAGTCACAATATGGCGGCTATTAAGTCACTTTGCCGCCGTGGAATATTACTTGAAGGTGGTCGGATTAGTGATATAGGTTCTATAAAAGAAATTGTTGATTCTTATCTAAGTAATTCATTTATAAAAAAGGAAATAAACAATTATGTTGTTCCAATATTTAATAAATCTTACGGAATTGGGATCACTGATCTTTCAATAAAGCTGGAACCAGATAGTGGTGGAAAACTTCTATTAGAGATAGAGCTTGAAGTTCAAGTTGAGCAACGCCTTAAAAATATAGGTGTTGGATTATCGCTTATTTCCACTAGTGGAGTTAAAGTTTGCATTCTTGGCCCCGCTGTTACAAATTATGTTATTAAAGAAATAAGCGGGAATTGTCGCTGTGTGTTGTATTGTAAGGAGATAGATAAATATCTGGCCAGTGGCGACTATATAGTGAGTCTATGGTTATCAAAACCAAAAATAGAGTACCTAATTAAAATAGAAGAAGCGGTACAAATAACCATACCACCCAGAGATGTCTTTTCAAGCGGAATGTACTTTGAAGAGCGACAGCATGGCATTGTGCCTTTACCGCTTAGGTTTTTAGTAAAAGATATTTGAAACATCTTGGCAATTAAAAACTCGATGGAGCTAAGAGATCAATGTCACGAATAAGAAAGGGAATATCATGATAGTATGGATCGCTTCTTACCCGAGATCAGGCAATACATTTTATCGGATACTTTTACATTTTATGTATGGAGTTAAAACATTTTCATTATACAACGACATTGATATAGAACAAATAGGAGCATCTGAAGTGGTGGGCCATGAGAGACTTGACGTTCCTATTGAAATGCTTTCAAGAGATAGCAATATATATTTTGTAAAGACTCATGAGTTACCCAAAGATGATCGGCCCGCAATTTACATTGTAAGAGATGGAAGGGATGCAGTTGTTTCTTTTGCTCATTGGAAGCTTTATTTTCAAATAAAACAATCATTACTTGGCAGAATCAAGAGATTTGTATTAAGAGAAGATGTATTTAAATTAATTTTAAAAAATATTATTTTAAGTGACAAGCACTATGGTGGCTGGAGCCAAAATGTTATCGCTTGGACTAAAAAAAGAAGTAGTAATGTAACATTTTCAATGCGTTATGAGGATCTTATTCAGAATCCTATCCAATGGGTAAAGAGCTCATTGGAAAGCCTTAATATAAATTTACAGCCTGCTTCTGGGAAGTTTCCTAGTTTTGATGAGCTTCATGAAAAATGGCCTGAATTTTTCAGGAAAGGAAAGATAGGAGCGTGGCGGGAAGAAATGCCTTCTGATTTGCAGTCTCTATTTTGGAAACATCACTCGCAAGCGATGAAAATATTTGATTATTCAAAATAAGGTAAAATATGCGTTGTCCAGAACCAAATGAACTGCCATCTAAGCCTCGTGAAATAAATAGTTGGCCATGGACTAGTGAACTAGGTTCGAAAACAGGAAAAACGAATGCTTTTAAACAATTACCTACAATCAGTATTGTTACACCTAGTTATAATCAAGGAAGATATATTGAAGAAACAATTAGATCGGTTCTACTTCAAGGTTATCCGAATCTTGAATATATTATTATTGACGGCAGAAGCACAGATAATACAATAGAAATAATAAAGAAATATGAACCTTGGCTTACATACTGGGTATCAGAAAAAGATAATGGACAATCGCATGCTATAAACAAGGGATTTTCGATTGCAACAGGAGAGTGGCTAGGCTGGATCAACTCGGATGATATGTTAGCCCCCAATGCATTGCTTTTAGCATCATTTAACCTAAATAATGGTAATTCACAGGTAATTGCTGGGGCTAGTGAGTGGATAAATGAGAAATACGAAACTGTGCTCAAATATCCAGCCTGTCCCATAAAATCTGAACGAATGTTGAAAATATGGGATGATGAAGGCAGGATTGTCCCAGCTTCGCAGGCAAGCATTATTTTTGATAGAAATTTATTAATGGAAATAGGTCCGATACGAGAAGATTTGGATTTTGTTATGGATTGGGAATTGTGGCTAAGATTTTACGCAAAAGGTGTTAAATGGAAATATATTGAAGAAGTATTTTCTTATATTAGGCGTCACGATGAACAAAAGACAAGCGAAAAATATTTGCATAAAAAATTTCGAGAAATGCAAAAAGTTTTTTTACAATATTCATGTGATAGGCGTATTTTAACAAAATGGCAAAATTTTTACCTTCGATTTGAATATGCTCGAAAAGGTTGGACACACAGAAACTATTGTCGTTCTCACTTAGAAATGATATCTGACATTGCTAGAAATCCTTTACCATTTCTAGACTTTAGTTTTTATAATTTATTATTCAGTGCGCTTTTAAAATATATTGCCTTTAAGAAATCCTGTGAATAGAAAATTTTGCAACTTTTTAAAAGAATGCCTATTTAAATATCAATGAAAAATATTGGCGAATTTAATGCTATACAATATTGGCGACAACGGCTGTCAAAGAATCCTGATCTTCGTGGTACGGGTACTAGTTACGCTCCGATTGATTGGCAATATTGGCTTTATCAAGGTAAGGAAAGAGCATACCTTAGATTGTTAAAACGTTCAGGGATCGACGTTAGAAGATTATATATTTTGAACTTTGGCTGTGGAACCGGCTATTTTGAGGATTTTTGGGAAAAACTTGGCGCATTCCGCGCAGATGGGTTGGATATTGTTCCGGATTTAATTGAAAAGTTAAAATTAAAATATCCTTATAGAAAATATCATTGCGCTGATATTTCAAGAGATAGATTAGTGATAAAGGACTTTGATTCGCCTCAATTAATTACGGCAATCGACGTTTTATACCATATAGTAGATGATAATATTCTTTCTAAAACAATCGATGCTTTAGCCTCAATCATTTCTGATAACGGATACTTTCTATTTACTGATTCCTGTAACATTTCTAAGACGGCAGGTATTCATGTACACTTTCGGACAATAAAAGAATGGAATGATATATTAAAAAGAGTTGGACTATTTTTTATATCCAAGGAGCCTGTGTTTGCAGTTAACAATAACGTGCTAAGAGGAATAGGCCGAGTGCCTTACATTATGGGAGCAACACAGCATTACCTAGATTATATATTTTTAAAATTATTTCCATGGATGGCAAATAATTGGGTGTTCTTAGCAAAAAAATATTAAAATGATATAATAATGATATCAAAGAAAAAAGTTTTAGTTCTGACACAATATTTTGTCTCACCATCAGAGGTGTTTTTATATCGCCAAGTGATTGGTATAACAAAGCTACAGGTAATAGTAGCTGCGTTTTACAGAATGGGAAATGAAAATTATCCATTCGAGCCGTTTTTTAAATTATCAACAGAATTATTACTCATACGACTGTTCAATGCATTTTTAAAAAGGGTTAGGATGATAGAAATGTGGAATGGTATTGAATATAGACACAACTTCAAACGGATTTTATATAAACAGCTGCCAGACATAATTGATATTAAGGGAGCTTGGATTGGGACTAGATTTATTAGAGATATTGAAGATAGTCAGACACCTGTAGTGGTTTTATTTATTGGTTCTGATATAAATTGCCTACATCATTATAAGAGATATTACGATAAGCTTAAGCGACTATTCAGAAGAGCCGATAGATTAATTTTTCCATCAATATTCCTAATGGAAAAGGGTATTTCAATCGGGTGTAAAAAAGAAAAAAGCTCTGTAGTGTACTATGGAGTAAAGTTGCCAAATGAAATTCAAAATTTACCAAATAGAAAAAATAAATTTCAATTGCTATCAGTAGCGAGACTAAATGAAGACAAAGGTCACAAATATCTTCTTAGGGCGATGAGGCTGTTAAAGGATCGTGGAATTTCAATTGATCTTAAGCTAATTGGCGATGGCCCATTAAGAGATAAAATAAAAGAAAATATTCGCGTACTTGGATTAGAAAATAATATTGTGCTTCTTGGCGCGTTGCCCTCTTGCCAAACTCTTAAATATATTTCAGCATGCGACGCCTTAATACTGGCGAGCGTTCGATGCAAAAATGGCATAGAAGAATCTTTCGGTATTGTTTTGATTGAAGCTGGTGCATATGGCAAGCCTGTTATAGCTTCTCGAATAGGAGGTATTCCAGAAATTGTTGAACATGAAAAAACTGGTTTATTAATCCCCGAGAAAGAACCTGATGCTATTGCGGATGCCGTTGAAATGCTTGTGAGGAATCCAAACAATACTATGACAATGGGTATTGCTGGCCGAAAAAGAGTTGAAGAGCATTTCGAGGAAAATCGCCAAAACGCCGAGTATGAAAAAATACTTTTATCAGTTGTAAATGGCTATTAAAAAAAAGAAAATATGCTTATTTGTGCACCTAATAGATGAATTAAAAGTTGGTGGAGCCCAAACGCATTTATCTACGATATTGCGAGAATCGTTAAATACCTACCCCGTTAAGCATAGAGTAATAAGCATATTTGGTGACGGACCAATCGGTGATGAAATACGAAATTTAGGGATAGAAGTGGATGTATTGGAGTTGCGACCTTTTCTAGAAAAGAAAAATGTTTTAAATGCAGCAAGTGTTCTTAGAAGAATGTTTAAATATACGCAGCCTGATCTTGTTGAAGCACACTTGACATGGAGCCGACTTTTAGGTCTATATGCCGCCTGGCAGGTAAATATTCCCTATCGTATCGGGTTTGAACAGGGTGACGTGTATTTAAATTCATGGAAGTTTCGTATCGGGAATTTCATTGGCCAATATTTTGCTGACCACATAATTGTTTGCAGCTATGCTCTGGCTGATTGGATTAATCGTACTCATTATATATCACATGATAGGATCGCTGTAATTCATAATTGTGTAGACACAAAAATGTTTAAACAAACGGAAAAGAAATGTAGCAAAGAAGTATTGGGACTACCCAACAATCTAACAGTATTTTGCGCTGTCGGGTCTCTTGGAATAGGTGTCAACAAGAGAAATGACGTTTGCATTAGGGCAATAAAAACCGCACGATCTTATGGAGCGAATATTGGACTAGTTATTTGCGGAGACGGTGATCAACGCAATAATCTTGAGACATTGGTGACAGAGCTCAAGTTGGAAAGTTACGTAAGGTTTCTTGGATGGCGAAATGACATTAATTCTATTATGAATATTTGTGATGGCTTTTGTCATGCAGCCCCCTTCGAACCATTTGGTATAGTATGTATTGAGGCTATGGCAAGTGGCCTTCCTGTTATTGTACCAGATAAGGGAGGAATTCAGGAGGCTGTAAAGGACGGAGTTACGGGCATTTTATACCCTGCTTTAAATTATAATGCCCTTGCAGATGCAATGTGCCGGCTACACTTGAACCCGACAATGCGGAGGGAAATGGGCAGAGTAGCCCGCAGAGAGGCGGAAGAGCGATTTTCAGTTCAGCAGTATGTAAAGAGATTATATCTGCTTTATAGTGCAATCGAGCACGATGGTGTAGAAAAAATATTTTGAACAAGTCTGTATTAATTATAACTCCATATTTTGCGCCGCAGAGCCATGCCGCAGTATTTCGAGCTTACAAACTGGCAAAATACCTTCCACATTTTGGATGGAAACCTTATGTACTAACTGTTGACACAAATTACCTTTACAACGAGGATCTTTCTCTGTTGGCTGCGCTTCCGCAGGTAGTCGAGATTATCAGAGCTAGATATATTGAGCCGACATTGCGTGGACTTCGTATGGCGCTTAGTGGGGATAATCGTACCTTTATTAACTTAAAAAAGCAATCTGTATTTGATGAAAACGAAATACTTGAAACGATTGTGTCAGATCAAACCCCGCTGCACCGGCTATATAATTATTTACTCGATGCCTGGGTTCAAATTCCCGATGCTCATTGGACCTGGTATAGACCAGCGGTGCGAGCGGCGAAGAAGTTAATAAGACAATACAACATACCTATTGTGTTTACATCCGCTAATCCTTTTACATGTCACAAAATTGGATCAGCTTTACAGAAGGAAGGGTGTCGTTGGGTTGCCGATTTAAGAGACCCACACACTTACTGCCATTATATGTGTTCAAGGCATTCACGTGTCTTTACTTTGCAGCGTAAGGCAGAACATAATGCAGTAACTAAGGCAGATGCTGTAACAGTTGCTTCTCCAGCTATAGGAATGATCTTGACGGATACCTATGGCTTGGATTCCAGTTTTCAGCCACATTTTATTCCTACAGGGCTTGATGAAGAGCTTCTTTTATCAAAGAATGACCAACAGTCAAAGCCATATCCTTATATATTATTTTCAGGTGAATTTCTGCCAGAGTATGGAATTGAATTTTTGTCTATATTCTCATCAGCCGTAAAAATTTCCGGAGTACAAGGGAAAAATCACAAGCTCATTTTCGTAGGACGAAAGGAAATAAATATGGCGCGGGTGACACCTATATTGAAAAAATTGGGTATTGAGAAGAATGTTGAGTTTTTTGATCACATGCCTCAGCAGCAATTGTACGGCCTCTTAAAAGCCGCTAAAGCTGCTGTTCTCATATCATCTCGCTATTTTCGTTGGTGGTGCCTGTACGCAAAGCTTGTTGATTATATTGCACTTCAAAAGCCGGTACTAGCACTTGTGCCTGATCCCAGTGTTGCACGTACTGAACTTAATCGTACACGATTGGGTATTTTTCTTGATGGAGACAAAAACAATTGCGTAAAAATAATGGCAAATTTTTTACAAGATAACATAAATCTTCCTCCCCCTAATAAGGATGAATGTAATCGTTATCTTGCCATATACCAGGTTCAGGCATTTGTGAAGTTGTTCGAATCTTTAAATTTAAAAAGTAGTTTAAAAGATATAAAATGATTGAAGTTATAATAGTAATTTAACTTTATTTAAAAATGATAAAACTAATAAAAGAAATCAAATAATAAATATATTTAACTAAAATAATGGAAAATATTTATATGCATGGAAAAGAGTTACTAAAATATAAAGACTTTGTAATTGATGAGTTATCCCGAATAGAGCAATTAAACCTTTCACAGATTGATGATCTTCATTATAACTTTGAACTTTTGTACGCGCAACTTATTAAAAAATCTACAAAAGGATCTTTAGATAGAAGAATAGTTTTATCTGAAGCTTACAATGGTATTATGAAAATTCTTTCTGAGCGTAGGAAACGCATTGGCAAGCCAATTGATACTTTTGGCTTTTCATCTCTTTTAATAGATAGAATCAACAGATACATTAAGTCGCGTCCCATAAAAGTATTCGAAGTCGGTTGTGGTACTGGAATATTCATTCAAGCAATGATTGAAAGGGGACATGATGCAGAGGGGATAGATCTCTCTGAGAATTGTATAGCAATAGGAAGGGAGAGGTTAAGAAAAAATAATATTCTTATAAAGAGAGAACAAGTATTGCATAACGGCGATTTTTTATCATTTAAGTCTAATTACGAAGGCAAGTACGATTTATTATTTTCTAACGATGTATTGGAACATATACATCCGGATGAAGGCGAGGAATTTTTAGAAAAATGTTGTCGAATGCTTAAGCCAAAAGGTGTTTTGTGGTTAATTACTCCAAATAAATTAATGGGGCCGGGTGATGCTACTATTTTTAAACACCCAATTGGGACAAAAAGTTGTGGTTTACATTTAAAGGAATACTTACTTTCTGAACTATACCATCTTTTAATCGGTAGCGGCTTTGAAGATATTTCATCAAGACTATACACTGCAGGTCGCTTTAGAGGAAATGGTACATCAATAAGACAAATTTATACAAAGATAAAAATAAAAATTGAGCCGCATATGTTCGTATTAAAGCCTAAAGTAAGAAAAAAGATTATGAGTATAATGAGTTGGTCAGAAGTCGTAGCAAAAAAAAAGAAAAATAATATTTATATTTAAAAAAAATGTCTCGACAATCTTATAAATGAAAAAATTGAAATAATGTTCCATAAAATCGCGGAATTATTTTGGAAAGTCCTATTTTAAATAATTGAATAATCAAAGAATGATTATATTTTCATTTGATTATCCACCTAACGATGGGGGTATTTCACGCCTGTGTGAAGAAATCGTAAAAGGGCTATCACGTAAGGGAATAAGAGTAAACGTTTTAACGCAAGAAGAACAAAATAATAGAAAAGGATTTGTTCCCGATACTTATGAGACCCGAGTTACTTCAAAAAGGCCGTGGCGTGAATTGTATGCAATTAGGAAATTGCGTTACTGGAGAAAAGACGCGCCAATAATTTGTGGTATTTGGTATCCTGAGGGGTTATTGGCTATCATAACAGGAATACATCCTGTTATAATATTTGCTCATGGTCTGGAATTATTTCCAACGCGTTCCTGGCATCGCCGCTATATCTGGAATATTTTTAAAAAGTATGTATTCCGAAATGCAGACCTCATAGTTGCTGATAGTCAGTATTCATTCAATATATTAAAAGAGCAAGGAATAGAAAAAAAAGCAGAAATAATACCTTTAGCTGTAGACTCTTTACGATTTTCTCCGGGAGATAAAAAAAAGGCAAAAAGTAAATTTATGGCACTTGACAAGTTCGTAATAACTTCGGTATCAAGGATATTGTCTTATAAAGGACATGAAGTTGTATTTAGAGCATTAGCCAATCTTCCAAGAGAAAGACGAAATAGATTTATTTACCTTATTGCAGGGCGTGGACCAGACAAGGATATTCTGGCACAAATATCGAGAGAATTAGGAGTTGAATCTTCAGTTCGCTGGATGGATTTTATTAAGGAAGAAGATTTACCAGATTTTTACAGAGCAGCAGACCTATTTGTCCTATGCACTCGAGAGAATATGAGAAGGCAGGAGGTTGAAGGATTCGGATTAGTATTTCTGGAAGCGCAAGCTTGCGGCACGCCAGTTGTAGGAACGCGGACGGGAGGAATAACGGATGCAATTAAGGAAGGTGATGGAGGTTGGCTTATAGCTCAAGATGACGCAAATGCTCTTACAAATATTATAATTAAATTAGAGGAAACCCCATCAGAGATTGTAGAAGCAGGCATTAAGGCTCGTGCAAGAATAGAGCGTGAAAGTACATGGGATTCTTATTTTAAGCGCTTTTTATCCATCCTTGAAGAGCGGAATATTCGATATGAATGAAATGGGCGTAACAATAGTAGTTCCAACGCTAAACAGAGGAGAATACTTAATTAATTGCCTAAATGACTTGATTTTACAAAAGCACAGACCGCTTGAAATCCTTGTAGTAGATCAATCAAAAGACGAAAAAGAAGAAGTTGTGCGATTTATTAAGAAGCATGAAGATGTGATCAGGTACAATCACGTTTCGTTTAAAGGGCTTCCAGAAGCGCGGAACTACGGCTGGCAAAATGCGCGTTATAATGCAATTATCTATGTAGATGATGATATTCGTTGCGGAAATGATCTCGTTTCAGAGCATTTGCGTGCTCTATTATTGCCGGGCGTGGGTCTTGTTGCTGGTGGTATTAATGAAGAAAAAGTAATCGATGATACTGCTTATACTACGGGCGTTTTCAGTCGCTGGACAGCCACTCCCTTTCGTGGTTTTGCTGCAAGAGGCGAAGGTGATGTTCACCATGCACAAGGTGTAAATTTTTCTGCTTGGAGAGATGCGTTAATCATCGCAGGAGGGTTTGATGAGAATATGAACGTCGGTGCTGCGTTATATGAAGAAACGGATTGTTGTTTGCGTTTAAAAAGAGCAGGTTTTCGAGCTTATTTTAACGGTAAAGCGCGACTCACCCATCTTGAGGCAGGGGATGGCGGTTGTCGAGAACATGACATGCATTCATATGCATTCTCTCTTGCACACAATCGTGCAATTCTCATACGCAGGCACGTTAGGATGTTTCAGATTCCAGTGGCCTTGATGCGTTTGGCAATACTTAGTCTTTCATATTCGATTTTTTATCGATCACCTTCTCTATTGCTCTCATTTTTAAAAGGATGGGTACGAGGATTTCGCAATGGCAGACTTGCTCCGAAAATTACAATTTATAAAAGGGATGAAAATATTTCTTCATGTGAAAAATAGTAGGAAGTTTTTATGTTGTTTTACATTTTCTTGATGTTATTTCCCTTTGTATTTTTCCCAGATGTAGGTATATCTAAGCCTACTCCGTTTGGAACACTGACTCCGTCTGATTATGTTTTACCGGTTCTATATTTGCTTCTTGCGCCTTGCATTTTCCGCCGCTCCCAGGGGCTGCTGCCTAAAAGAATGGCGGCGCTATACAGCTTTTTCATTATTTGGACATTGATAAGTACTCTGCTTATTCGTTTTAAGTATCCTACCCTAATGAATGCAAGAGAAGTTACTATTTTTGGGCTACTTAAACTGGGTAAGTTCTTTGAATATAGTTTTTTTGGCTATCTCTTGGTGCGTTCTCTTTATACTACTCGAAGGATTGTTTTGTTTCTTATGAGTTTTGCTGCCGGCTGTTTGTTTCTTTCACTCTCGCTTCTTTATACCGTAACAACTAGCTGGGATCCAGGAGAGGATTCTGTCTCTAAAGCGTTGTTTATGTACAAGGCTAATCTGATAAGCGTGACCCTAGCTATCCTAATTTGCTTCTGGACGGCGTTTTTCTTAAAGAAGACAATTCCATTATCATGGAACATTATTTTAATATTTTTGGGTTTAATGATTGCCGCTATGATAGCGACGCAGGGGCGCGGTGGATGGGTCGCTGCGATGTTCGGTTTTGCCTTTATCATGTTTAAAAGAAAATTCGAGCTGCGCAGAATAAACTGGAAAAAGCTAAGCATTGCATTTGTAGCTGTTATAGTATTTAGTTTTCTATTTAATCATTACGCGGCGGTTAGAAGAAGAACGCTTACTATAATAAGGCCTAATCTTTACGCTGCTGATTCTACATCTCAAATCGTCTTAAGATATGGTTTATCTGACGGCAATAGATTTGATATATTTATTGATAGTTTCGATAAATTGGGAAACAATCCTTTTCTAGGAGCGGGTTTCTTTAATAGAAATCCACAGTCTGAGCTTTATTGGTCTGGATCACATAACTTCTTTTTACAAATGGCCTTGGAAACTGGATTAGTAGGTTTTATTGCTCTAGCATACATTTTTTATATACTGTGGAATAGTACACATAAAAAAATTGCAGCCAAGCATCTCAGCGGGGTGAATTTTGACGCTTTTAAAGCAAGTTTACTAGCTATTATAGTTGGATGCATGTCGGGAGAATATTTATATGGGGGAGCTGCTTTATTAGCTTTTTCCTGCATTGTCGCAATCTATTTTTCAGAGTTGAATTGCTATACGGACGTAAATTATGGTTACAGAGCTGTACAATTAAGAAACGCGAACGGCTTAATTCTTACCGGTGATAAAGAATTTGCATTATTTTCAAAAATAGATTAAAAAATAATGCCAATATATATAAATTTTATTGAATTTAAGCTGATTCACTTGTTGTATTAATTCACTACTGTCCCAACGTTTGATTAGTATTGTAGCGTAAGTTAGCGAAAGTTCAAGGGAAAGAGCAATAAATGCGATTTATCGATTTGAATTTTAAAATCTCTGGGAATCTCTCTTTCCGATGTTGGA
>Ga0209777_10005693_pt1 | contig 14261 bp, 9 predicted proteins | sample FrelakmetHBP12HB_FD_187147 | JGI IMG/M metagenome (GOLD analysis project Ga0209777, IMG submission 187147) | Freshwater lake sediment microbial communities from the University of Notre Dame, USA, for methane emissions studies -HBP12 HB (SPAdes)... | ecosystem: Environmental > Aquatic >...
ATCGATGGACCCAGCCACCAGGTCTCGGATACCGGCGGTGACCAGCTCGGCCGGCGACGGCTCCGGGCGCGGCAGCCACGCCCGCTGCTCTGGCGGCACCGGCGCAGGATGCGGACTGGTGTCGAACAAGACGGTGCTGATGTCGACACCGGCAATACCGTCGACGACGGCGCGGTGCGCTTTGTTGATGATGGCAAAGCGACGGTCGTGCAGACCTTGCACCAGCCACAGCTCCCACAGGGGTTTGGAGCGGTCAAGCCCTTGTGAGAAGATCCGGCCCACGAGCGCGCGCAACTGATCCCACGAGCCGGGCGCGGGCAGCGCGGCGTGCCGCACGTGGTACTCGAGGTTGAAGCGCGGGTCGTCGATCCACAGCGGCAGCGCCAGCTGCAGCGGTGGGAACGCCAGCTTCTGCCGGTAGCGCGGCACCAGGTGCAGGCGCGCCTTCACATGCTCGAGGAGATCGGCATACGCTGGTGGTGGCCCGTCGGCGATCATCACCCAGCCGATCGGCGCATGCGTGCCACGGTCCTCCTCCCAGAGGAATGCGGCGTCCGCAATGCTGAGCCGGTCCAAGTGTTGTGCGTTCATCAGAGGATGACTATTGCCATATTCGGGACGAATTGTCGCTACCTTTCGAAAAACGTGAACCGCGCTCGTGAATCGTGCTCGTAAAGGCAAACGAAGCCAGTAGAGGTGACCTCTTGGGTGGGTCACCGTGATCACAAACCGGAGTGCTACTGGGCCGGGCGGCGCCGTGAGCGTCCGGCCGAGCACGATTCACGAGCACGATTCACGGTGCTACCGCCGTCGCCGCATTGCGCCACCGGAGGAACTGCCCGGTGAAGAATGCGCCGATGAGAATTGGAAACGAAACCAGGTGCCAACCGAGCCCTGAAACGACCCGCAGGAGAATGGCGAATGGCTTCACGCTGTCCCCTTACACCCTCCCCGGCGCTTAGGCGATATCCGGGTTATGAGAGGTGGCGAGACCTTGCAGGCAGTAGTTCTCACCAGTAGGAAGACGAAAGCCCGCCATCCCGGCTGTGCAAGAATCCGGAACTGGCTTAGAACTTGCACAGTCTCTTAGAGAAGAGTTGCCCTAAACGAGGGCAAATCGGAGTAAGAAAGCAACGGCTGGAGCGTCGCGTCTCTTTGGCCGCCTCGGCGAGCCAGGAAAGGCGTTTCAAGGTGTGTGAACAAGGCCGCGAGCAAGTTCTCGAATCATCCGAAACAAAAAGGAGAGTAACATGAGCGACACACTAGTGAACCTGCGGGACATCCGGTTTGTCCTGTATGAGATGCTCGGCGTCGAGACGTTGACCGAGTACGAGTACTTCCGGGATCATTCCAGAGAGACGTTCGATGTGGCGATGGACGCCGCATACCAACTCGCGCGCGAAGTCTGCTGGCCGGCGTACGTGGAAATGGACCGCGCCGGCGTCACGTACGATAACAAGAGCAACAAGACCCGCGTTCCGGAACCCATGCACAGGATCTGGCAGGCATTCAAGGAAGGCGGCTGGCATGGACAGCTAGCCCCAGCCGACTTCGGCGGCCAGCAGTTCCCGGGCACCGTGGGTGTAGCGACGGCAATGATGTTCAATGCTGCCAACACCGCCGCGAACATGTACATCGCCGGCGCTTACGGCGCCGCAGGTCTGATCATTTCGTTCGGCGATGACCAGCTGAAGAAGACCTACGTGGAGAAGCTGTGTGCCGGTGAGTGGGGCGGCACCATGTGCCTTACCGAACCGCAAGCCGGCACCTCTCTGAGCGACGTCAAGACCATCGCGGTGAAAGCCAAGGACGGCGATTACTATCTGTTGACCGGCACCAAGTGCTTCATCTCCAACGGCGACCAGGATATCACGGAGAACATCATCCATCCGGTGCTTGCCAGGCTTCCCGATGCCCCGCCGGGGGTGAAGGGCATCAGCCTCTTCATCGTTCCCAAATACCGCGTCAACGGCGATGGGTCGGTCGGCGAGTTCAACGACGTGGTGACCGCCGGGCTCGAGCACAAGCTGGGAATCAAGGGCAACGCGACCGCCACGCTGAGCTTCGGCGACAACGGCAATTGCCGGGGCTGGCTGCTTGGAGAAGCGAACCGGGGCCTGGCATACATGTTCCAACTGATGAACCATGCGCGCATCGCCACCGGATTGCAGGCGACCAGTCTCGCCTCGAATGCCTATCAACATGCGCTGCAATACTCGCGCGAGCGCTTGCAAAGTCGCAGGGTCACAGAAAAAAATCCCACCACACCGCAGGTTCCGATCATCAAACATGCCGATGTCCGGCGGATGCTGCTCGCCCAGAAGGCCATCACCGAAGGGATGTTCGCGCTACTCGCCTATGCGGCGTTCCTCGGCGACAAGGGTCACTTCAGCCCGGACGAGACGGAGAGAATGGATGCGGAGGCGGTCTTGGAAGTTTTGACGCCTGTCTGTAAGGCCTACGGCTCGGAGGCATCGTACGACTCGATCGTGCTCGCGGTTCAATGTTACGGCGGTTACGGCTTCAGTGAGGAATTCCCGATCGCGCAGATGTTGCGTGATTGCAAGGTGTTCCCGATCTACGAGGGGACCAACGGCGTTCAAGCGATGGACCTGCTTGGCCGTAAGGTCGTGATGAAGGGCGGCGCGGCGTTCAGGGCGTTCCTGGCCGAAGTTTCCAAGACCGTGGAGCAAGCGTCGCAGCTCGATCCCCTGAAGGAGATGGCGGGAAAAGTCTCTGCGGCGATGGACGAGGTCGCCGAGACCACCATGCAGCTGGGCGGAGTCGCAATGGCAGGCGACATCGAGTGTTTCATAAGCTCTGCGACGCCGTATTTGAGCATGTTCTCCCGCTTGGTCATCTCCTGGCTGTTCCTCTGGCAATCGATCGTGGCCCAGAAGGCGCTCGATGCCGGCGCCACCGACCAGAGTTACTATAAGGGCAAGCTTGCCACCGCGCGGTTCTACCTCAACAACGAGCTGCCCCACCTGCACGCCGGCGCCCAGATCCTCAAGAGCGGTGAAAGGACGGCGCTCGATTTTGACGAGGAGTGGTTTAGCTAGTTCTACGACTGCGGAGTGTATCGGTGCAGGAAGGGGATGCACCGATGCAGCTGTACCTGGCTCGGCACGGTGAGCCGACGAGCGAAGCCGAAGACCCGCAGCGGCCGCTGAGCGCGCGCGGCCGCGCGGAGGTGCGCCGAGTCGGTGCGGCCGCGGCGCGCTTGGGGCTGCGGCCTACCGAGATCCGGCACAGCGGCAAACGGCGCGCGGCGCAGACCGCGGAGATCTTCGCCGAAGCGCTCGGGCTCGGTGACGCCGTGGTAGCGGCCAGCGGTCTGGCACCGAACGATGACGTGTGGCCGGTCGCTGCGGCGCTCGCCGCTATCTCACAATCCGTGATGTTGGTTGGGCACCTACCATTCCTCTCGCGGTTGACAAGTCTCCTGCTCGTGGGCGATCCCGAGCGGCCGCTGGTGCAGTTCCCCATGGGTGGCATCGTGTGTCTTGAGGCTGAGCCGCCAGTGACTGGGGCGTCAGCAATCTGGAACCTGGTCTGGGCTCTGACCCCGGCGATGGCGTCGTCCGCAATCCCTGAGGCTTGACGGTAACGCCGATTGCTCAGGGATGGGCACGGCAGGCCGCCGTCACGCTGCAACGAAAAAAAGGCCGCCGTGTGTCAGCAGTGGCCTTGCGCCTTGAGGGAGCCACTTGATAATGGGCTTCACGATGCGGCTCGAGACGCGGCCGGCACAGCCGGCCGTCCTTTGCCACATCATGGTTGACCCGTGAACAACAAGCTCCAAACACCAAGCGCCGCCAAGCGCACCCTTCCGGCGCAGCACCACTCGGGATTCGTAGCGATCATCGGCCGGCCGAATGTGGGTAAGTCGACGCTTTTGAACCAGCTCCTCGGCCAGAAGGTTGCCATCGTCACACCGAAGCCGCAGACGACGCGTGGGCGGATCCTCGGGATCAAGACGCTGGAGAACGCCCAGATCATTTTCATCGACACCCCCGGACTGCACCGGCCGCGGAACCTCATCACCCGCCGCATGGTGGAGGTGGCCGAGCGTGCTGCAGAGGAGGCGGACCTGCGGCTGTGGGTTGTGGATGCCGAGGAAGGCGTCACCACCGCCGACCGCGCCATCGCGGAACGTTTGCAGGTGGCGAAGGCACCGACGTGCGTGGTGCTGAACAAGATCGACAAAGTATCGCGCAACGATCTGTTGCCGATGCTTGCCACCCTTGACCAGATCCTGCCGGGATGCGACGTCGTCCCCGTGAGCGCGTTACGCCGAACCAATTTCAAAGAACTCCTGGACCAGATCGTGCGGTTAGTTCCCGAAGGGCCGCGCTACTACGATCCGGAAGCATTCACCGATCAGACGGAGCGCATGCTCGCCCAGGAGGTGGTGCGTGAGAAAGTGCTGCTGCAAACGCGGGCCGAGGTCCCGTACGCGGTGGCGGTCACCGTCGACAAGTTCGAAGACAAAGACAACCTCGCGGTGATCGCGGCTACCATCCATGTCGAGCGCGAATCGCAGAAGGCGATCGTGATCGGCGCCGGCGGCGCCCGCATCAAGGAGATCGGGCGGGCGGCGCGTCTCGAGCTCGAACAGATGTTCGAGCGCCGCGTGTACCTCGAACTCTTCGTCCGCGTCCAGGAAGAGTGGACCAAGCGCGGGGCGCTGCTGAAGGAGTTTGGGCTGTAAGGAGGATGAAAAGGAAACCTTCCCTTGACCCCTTCCTTCGTAAGGAAGGGGAATCCGGCTCCCCTCCTTACCAAGGAGAGGCTGGGAGAGGTTTGCGCCCGCAAAGTGGCGAGGCGATTGATACTTCTCCACATGCGGCCGCGGGCGCCCGCCTCGCGGTCGTCGCTATCGTCGGGCCGCCCAACGCCGGCAAGTCGACGTTGTTCAACCGCCTGATGCGCGCGCCGCGCGCCATAGTCGACAGCCGCCCTGGCGTTACCCGCGATCGCAACATCGCGAGGGCACGGTGGGGAGAGCGGACGTTCCTGCTCGTGGATACCGGCGGCTACAACGAGAAGGAAACCTCGTCGTTGGCCGCATCCGTGCGAGCGCAGAGCGTGATGGCTGCCGAAGAGGCCGACGCGGTGATCGCGCTGTTCGACGGGCGGGCCGGCATGAGTCCTGTGGACCGCGATCTGGTGCAGCGCCTGCGCGCGCTGGGGAAGCCGGTGTTCTACGCCATCAACAAACTCGACACGCCGGCGCATGACGACGAGGCGGCGGAATTCTTCGCGCTCGGGTTGCCGCACGTCCTTCCGGTGTCGGCAGCGCATGGCCGCGGCCTCGCCGAGCTGATGGAACAGTTGCTGCAACGGGTTCCAGAGAGGATACCAGGCGCGGCGCCAGCACACGCGGAGGCGGTTGTGGTCCGAGGCCCGGCCTCGCTCACAATTGTGGGGCGACCGAATGTCGGCAAGTCGTCGCTGCTCAATCGGCTCCTCGGTTTCGAACGCGCCATCGTCGACGCCGCACCGGGGACCACGCGCGATACCCTCGACACGCCGTTTCGCCACGGCGATCAGGAGTACGTGCTGGTCGACACCGCCGGCATTCGGCGGCGCCCGCGCGTGCACGAGCAGGTCGAGCGTGCCAGCGTCGTGCGGGCGCTGCGCGCCATGGAGCGCGCGGAGGTTGCGATCCTGGTCATCGACGCGACCGAAGGGATGACGGATCAAGACGCGCGCATCGCCGGTTACGCCTGGGAGCGCGGGCGTGCCCTGCTGTTCGCGCTGAACAAGTGGGACGCGGTGCCGCGGGCCGAGCGCAACCGGGCGCGATTTCTCGCCACGTTGCGAGACCACTACCCAACCCTGGGTGAGGTGCCGATGGTGTTCTTGTCAGCGCTCACCGGCACCGGCGTAGACGAGCTGTTTCCTGCCTTGAAGAACTTGGTGAGCGCACACCGGCGAGAGATGCGCACCGTGCACCTGAACGAAGTACTGGGTCAGGCTACAAGCGCCCAGCTACCGCCGAGTGCGCGCGGCAAGCGCCCGCGTTTCTTCTACGCGACGCAAACCGGCATGGCGCCGCCGGCGATCACCATCTTCAGCAGCCATCCGGAACTGGTGCAGCCGGCGTACGAACGCTTTCTCGCCAACGCCTTCCGCCAGGCGTTCGGATTACACGGCACGCCGCTGCGGCTGCATTTCAGGAGCACTCCCAAGCCGAAGGTTCAAAGCCGAAGGTCCAAAGCAGGAGTTTCCAATCGGCGAAGGGCCGATGGGCGGCGGTAAACCACTGCCTCAGCACTCAGGACGCAGGACTCAGGACGGCGTAAAAGCGCTTGCTGCCTTTTTGCCGGCGCAGTTCGAGCAGGCTGTGAACGGCCCTTTCGACTTCTGACTCCTGACTTCTCACTCCCTACGCCTTACGTCCCTTGCGCCGGGTAGCCCTCTGCGTACGCGACGTAGTTCAACGCCGACTGCTTGATGTGTGCGATCTCTTCCGGGCGCAGGGTGCGTGCCATTGCCGCCGGACTGCCGATCACCAGGTGGCCTGCGGGGATCTTGGTGCCGGGCGTGACCAACGCACCGGCGGCGACGATGCAGTCTTCGCCGATCTCGGCGCCGTCCATGACGATCGCGCCCAAGCCGATGAGGCAACGGTCGGCGATCGTGCAGCCGTGCAGGATGACGCCGTGGGCGACGGTGACGTCGCCGCCGATGATCGTCGGCCAGCGATCGCGGGTGCCGTGGACGGTGGAGTTGTCCTGAATGTTGGTCCGCGCCCCGATGCGGATGTGGTGCACGTCGCCGCGGATCACCACGTTGAACCACACACTGGACTGCGGCCCGATCACGACATCGCCGATGATCTGCGCGCTGTCCTGGACAAAGGCGGTGGGATCGACTTGCGGCAGGCGGCCCTTGTACGGGATGAGCATCGAGCGACGGTAGCGCAAAGGAGGCGCGAAGAGAATGGAGCTCGTTTTCCGTGACCCCACAACATCTAGTGGCGACGTCCACGTGCTTGCCAGAGGGGTAGCGCCTTGCTAGAGGAATGCATGGTTCTGAAGATTTGTTCGTGTGCCAGATTTGCAGGCCCACCCGCTGCCCAGCCGGTGGGCTTGCGTGCATATGGAGGGCGCTGCCATGTTCACCTATGATTTGCCCGAGGGGCTGACCTTCGATGATGTGTTGCTGCTGCCGGCGCGCTCCGACTTTCTGCCGCGCGACGCCGACTGCACCACGTCGCTGACGCGCGGCATCCGCTTGAATGTCCCGCTCATCAGCGCCGCCATGGACACCGTGACCGAGGGGCGCAGCGCCATCGCCATGGCCCAGGAGGGCGGCATCGGCGCTATCCACCGCAACCTGTCGATCGACGAGCAAGCGCGGGAGGTCGAGAAGGTCAAGAAGTCGGAGAGCGGCATGATCCTCGATCCCGTCACCGTGGATCCGGAGCAGCGCATCGCCGATGCCCTCGAAATCATGCGCCGCTATCGCATCTCCGGGTTGCCGGTCACGCAGAACGGCAAGCTTGTCGGCATCCTCACCAACCGCGACCTGCGCTTCGAGAAGCGTCTCGACCGCAAGGTGGGCGAGGTGATGACGCACGAGAACCTCATCACCGGGCGGCCCGGCATCGGTTTGGAGGAAGCGAAAGAGATCCTGCACGCCAATCGTATTGAAAAACTGCTCATTGTGGACAGTGAGAATCGTTTAAAAGGACTGATCACCGTCAAGGACATCCAGAAAGCGGCGCAATTTCCCAACGCCTGCAAGGACCTTCTCGGCCGGCTCCGCGTCGTCGCCGCCGTCGGCACCGGTGAGGACCGTCTCGAACGCGTCGATCGTTTGGCGCACGCCGGCGCCGACGCCATCGTCATCGACACCGCGCACGGGCATTCGGCCAAAGTCATCGAGACGGTGGAGGAGATCAAACGCAGCCACCCGACGGTGGAGGTGGTCGCCGGCAACGTCGCCACCGCCGAGGGCGCCCGCGTATTGGCCCGCGCCGGCGCCGACGCCATCAAGGTCGGCATGGGTCCGGCCTCGATCTGCACCACGCGCGTGATCTCCGGCGTCGGCATGCCGCAACTAACCGCCATCGCCGACTGTGCCAAGGTCGCCCGCGATTATGGCATCCCGGTCATCGCCGACGGCGGCATCAAGTACTCCGGCGACATCGCCAAGGCGCTGGCCGCCGGCGCCGACTCGGTGATGATCGGCAGCCTGTTCGCCGGGACCGAGGAAAGCCCGGGCGAGACCATCCTCTATCAGGGCCGCACGTACAAGCTCTATCGCGGCATGGGCTCGCTTGAAGCCATGCGCGAGCGCGAGGGCAGCCGCAACCGCTACATGCAAGATGACGAGCTGGAGCAGATGAAGCTGGTGCCCGAAGGCATCGAGGGCCGCGTGCCGCACAAGGGCCCGCTGTCCTTCATTGTCACGCAGCTCGTCGGCGGTCTCAAGGCCGGCATGGGCTACTGCGGCTGCCGCAACATCGCCGAGCTACATGAAAAGGCCCGCTTCGTCCGTGTCTCGCACGCCTCGTTGGAAGAAAGCCACGTCCACGACGTGTACATGACCAAGGAGCCGCCGAACTATAGTAGGGAGTGAGCCGGGGTGGAGGGGGATTGATGGGCTTCGTTCACCTGCACGTCCACACCAAGTATTCGCTGCTCGATGGCGCGAACAAGACGGAGGCGTTGATCGCGGCGGTGAAGGCGGCGGGCATGCCGGCGGTGGCGATCACCGACCACGGCAACATGTTCGGCGCCGTGGACTTCTACCAGAAGGCCGCCGAGCACGGCGTGAAGCCGATCCTGGGCTGCGAGATGTACGTCGCCCCCAAGAGCCGCAAAGACAAAGGCAACTGCCGCGCCGACGACTTCGAGTCCGGCGGCAACCACCATCTGGTCCTCTTGGTCATGAACCAGGAGGGCTACCGAAACCTCTGCCGTCTCGTCACACTGAGTTATACCGAGGGCTTCTACTACAAGCCACGCATCGACAAGGAGCTGCTGCGCCAGTACAACGGCGGACTGATCGCCCTCTCCGGTTGCCTGGCGAGTGAAGTGAACCAGGCCATCGCCGCCGGCGGCATCGACCGCGCCCGCGAGGTGATGCAGGAGTACCGCGCCCTGTTCGACGGCCGCTACTACATCGAGGTGCAGGACAACCGGCTGCCGCAGCAGGAGCGCGCCAACCCGGAGCTCATCCGCCTGGCGCACGAGCTCAGCCTGCCCGTGGTCGCGACCAACGACTGCCATTATCTTCAACCCGAGGACGCCAAGGCGCACGAGGTGCTGCTCTGCATCCAGACCGGCAAGACCTTCAGTGACGAGAAGCGCTGGCGCTTCGAGACCGATCAGCTCTACGTCAAGTCGCCCGACGAGATGCGCGCCGCCTTCGCCCACTGCCCCGAGGCAGTCAGCAATACGCTGGACATAGCGTCCCGCTGCAGTTTCGCCCTGACCTTCGGCAAGTACCAGTTCCCAGCCTTCACCACCCCCGAGGGCGAGAGCCTCGACGACCACCTCGACCGGGTCGCGCGCGAGGGGTTGGCGGCGCGGCTCACACGCCTGCGCACGCAGGACGGCTGGGACGCCGAGTGCGAACGCACCTACCTGGAGCGCTTCAACCACGAGCTGAAGGTCATCAAGAAGATGGGGTTCGCCGGCTACTTCCTCATCGTCGCTGACTTCACCAACTATGCCAAGCGCCAGGGCATCCCGGTGGGGCCCGGGCGGGGCTCGGCGGCCGGCAGCCTGGTGGCGTACGCCCTCGGCATCACCGACCTCGATCCCATTCCGTACAACCTGCTGTTCGAACGCTTCCTCAACCCCGAACGCAAGTCGATGCCTGATATCGACATGGACTTCTGCTTCGAGCGGCGCGACGAGGTGATCCAGTACGTGCGCCAGAAATACGGCGACGATCGGGTGGCGCAGATCATCACCTTCGGAACCCTGAAAGGGAAGCAGGCCATCAAGGACGTTGGCCGCGTGCTCGACTTCACCTTCGTTGAGACCGACCGCATGGCCAAGCTCTATCCGGCGCCGAAACAGGGCAAGGAATTCCCGTTGGCCGCAGCCTTGAAAATGGAGCCGCGCCTGCAAGAGCTGCGCAGGAAAGGCGAGCGCGAGGAGCGGCTGTTCGCTTACGCCGAGCGCCTCGAAGGCCTGCTCCGGCATGCGTCCAAGCACGCCGCCGGCATCGTCATCAGCGCCCAGCCGTTGATCGAAAGCCTGCCGCTGTTCGTCGACAAAGACGGTGCGGTGATGACGCAGTACCAGTACGCCGACGTCGAGGCCATCGGGCTGATCAAGTTCGACTTCCTCGGGCTGAAGACGTTGACGATGGTCCACAAGGTCGTCCGCCGCGTGCGGGAGAGCCGCGGCATCACCGTTGACTTCAGCACGCTGCCGCTGAATGACCGCGACACCTACAGGCTGATCGCCAAAGGCGACACCGTGGGGGTGTTCCAGATGGAAGGCGGCGGCATGCGCAAGCTGCTCACGCAGCTGCGCCCGACGACCTTCGAGGACGTCATCGCCGTCCTGGCGCTCTTCCGTCCCGGCCCCCTCGACAGCGGCATGGTCGAGCAATTCACCAAGCGCAAGCACGGCAAGGAGCCGATCAAGTACCTGCACCCGGCGCTCGAGCCGATCCTCAAGGACACTTGTGGTGTCATCGTGTATCAGGAGCAGGTTATGCAGATCGCCCAGACGCTGGCGGGCTACACGCTCGGCGACGCCGACAACCTGCGCCGCGCCATGGGCAAGAAGAAGAAGGCGGCGATGGAACGCGAGAAGCACCGCTTCATCGCCGGCGCGGTGGGGCGCAAGGTGCCCGAAAAGCTGGCACGCGAGATCTTCGAGCAGATGGAGACCTTCGCGGCCTACGGCTTCAACAAGTCGCACTCCGCCGCCTACGCTCTCATCTCGTACCAGACCGCGTACCTGAAGGCGCACTTCCCGGAAGAGTTCATGGCCGGGCTGATGACGTTGGAGATGGGCGAGACCGATAAAACGTACAAGAACATCGCCGAGTGCCGCGCGCACGGCATCGCCATCCTGCCGCCGGACGTCAACGAGAGCCGGGAGGACTTCACCGTCGGCCGGCCGGGTCCGGACGGCAAGCGGCCGATCCGCTTCGGGCTCGGCGCCGTGCGCGGCGTCGGCTCCAAGGCCATCGACGGCATCATCGCGGCGCGCGAACAGGGCGTGTTCACCTCGCTTGCCGATTTCTGCAAGCGCGTGCAAACCCAGCAGGTGAATAAGCGCGTCATCGAAAGCCTGATCAAGTGCGGTGCCTTCGACTTCCTCAGCGAGCCGCGGCGGCGCCTGCTGGAAGGTGTGGACCGGATCTGTCAGTGGGCCGCCCCGGGCAACCGCGTCGAAGAGCTGAATCAGATCGGCTTGTTCGCGCCCGGCAGCATCAAGGTGACGGCGTCGCAGCCGCCGCCGCTGCCCGACGTGCCCGAGTGGGACATGAAAGAGCGCCTGCGCGCCGAGCGCGATGCCATCGGCTTCTTCATCACCGGGCACCCGCTCGACAAGTACGCGCGCGACCTGAAGCGCTTCGCCGACGCCACCACCGCCGAGCTGCGCAACCGCAGCCACCAGGAGAAGGTGCGCCTGGGCGGCGTCGTACTCACGTTGAAGCTGAAGAACAGCCGCAGGGGCGACCGTTACGCCACCTTCAATTTGGAGGACCAGTGGGGTGCAGTCGAGGTCATCGCCTGGCCGGAGACCTACCGCCGCTGCGAGCAGGCGATTCATTCCGACGAGCCGGTGTTCGTCACCGGCACGCTCGAGGTCGGCGAGGAGCGCTGCCAGGTGATCGCCGACGAGATCTCGATGCTGCTGGAGGCGCGCGAGAAAGCGGCCAAGGAAGTGCACTTCGCGCTGCAGACCGAGCGCGTCAGCGCCGAGCACTTGCGCACGCTGCGGCAGACGCTGACGCAGCACCGCGGCTCGTGCAACGCCTTTCTCCATCTGCTGCTGCCGGACCGCACCGAGACGGTGATCGCCCTGCCGCCCGAGTTGAAAGTCGCGCCCACCGAGGGCATGGTTGAGGAAGTGGAACGCTTGTTCGGCAACGGGGTGACCTCATTCCTGTGAAGTCCGACGGGGGCCCGGCGCAAGCGCAGCGGCGGCGCGCAACGGACCAGCCGGCTTCGGCCGCGCGCGCTCCCGCTGTGCAGGCGGAGCGCGCCGTCCTGGTGGCTACCACACGTCGTGATGACGGTGTGCTCAGCGGTGAGGAGTCGCTGAGCGAACTGGAGCGCCTGGCGGAAACGGCCGGCGTGGGCGTCGCCGCCAAGGCGTTGCAGCCGGTCCGGCGCATCCACCCTGCGACCTTCGTCGGCGCGGGCAAGGTTGCCGAGGTGCGCAAGCTGGTGCAGGAGCGCGGTGCCGACGTCGCCATCTTCGACGACGCACTGTCGCCGGCACAGCAGCGCAACCTCGAAGGCGCGCTGGAGGTGAAGGTCATCGACCGCAGCCAGCTCATCCTCGACATCTTCGCGCAGCGCGCCCGCAGCCTAGCCGGCAAGCTGCAGGTGGAGCTGGCGCAGTTGCAGTACCTGTTGCCGCGGCTCACGCGCCAATGGCAGCACCTGTCACGCCTGGGTGGCGGCGTCGGTACCCGCGGCCCTGGTGAGTCGCAGTTGGAGGTGGACCGCCGGCGCGTGCGCACGCGCATCGGGGCGCTGCGGCGGCGGCTGGAGGAGGTCACGCGCACGCGGCGGCTGCACCGGGAGAGCCGCGCCGCGGTGCCGTACCCGACCGTGGCGCTGGTGGGCTACACGAACTCCGGCAAGTCGACGCTGATGAACCGGCTGACGGCGGCCGGCGTGCTCGTCGAAGACAAGCTCTTCGCGACGCTCGACCCCACCGTGCGCCGGCTCGACCTGCCCAGCGGCGGGGCGGCGCTGCTGATCGACACGGTGGGGTTCATCAACAAGCTGCCGCACGGCTTCGTCGACGCCTTCAAGAGCACGCTGGAAGAGGTGCGCACCGCAAACCTGCTGTTGCACGTGGTGGATGCCAGCAACCCGCACGCGCCGGAGCAGATGCAGATTGTCGAGCGCGTGCTCGACGAGCTACAGGCCGGCGCCGCGCCGCGCCTCACCGTGCTCAACAAGATCGATCTCCTGCCGCGCGGCCACCGCCCGTTTGCCAGCGAGCCCAATCGCCGTCCGATCTCGGCGCGCACGGGCGAGGGTATCCCCGGGCTGCTCGAGGCCATCGACAGCGCCTTGCAGGCGGGGCGCGAGCGCCTGCACATCTGGCTGCCTGCAGGCCGGGGCGACCTGGTGGCGCGCCTGCACCAGGCGGGCACAGTGCTGCAGGAGGACTATCGTGACGGCCAGGTCGAGGTGACCGCGCTGGTGCCGCCGAAGCTGGCCGGCCAAGTGCGCAAGGCGCTGCAGGCCCGCACGGGCGCATGATTGCGCCGGCATGAGGGGCCCGATATCCGCCTACAGTGGTTCCAGGCCGCTTGCGCCGCCGAGACGGAGGAGACCGTCGTTCACTTCCACCCACGCAGCGCGGTCATCAAAATACGCGTGGAACTGGGGCCGAAGATCGGTTGCTGCCTGCAGGTTCGCCAGAACAACATCAATCCTGTCTGGGTGGTGCGCCGAAGTGAAGAAGAGCGTACTGCCACAGATCCTGCAAAAGCTGCGGGTGCCATGATCCGAAGAGCGATAGCGGACCAGTTGATCATCACCCGCAAGCAGCGTGAAGCCACCGGCGAGCGCGCCCACCCAGGTGACGTAGGCGGCGCCGTGCGCGCGCCGGCAAATCGAGCAATGGCAGTGAGCGCAGAACAAGGGCGGGAGCTGGATTTCGAAGCGCACCGCACCGCACAGACACGCCCCCCGGACCGGTGTTGATTCCATCGCGAACCTCCCGGCGCTCACTTACCACGCTGCCGTGACGTTTCCTACTCCTGCGGGACCAGCGGCGCTTGACACTTCACGGGAGCCCTGTTAGCGTCGCCGCGCCGTGGTCAACAGGGTCATCTTAGTCGGCAACTTGGGTAAGGATCCCGAGGTTCGGTTCACCGCGAACGGGCGGGCGCTGGCGAGGTTTTCCCTCGCCACCACCGAGCGCTGGACCGATCAGGACGGCAACAAGCAGGAACGCACCGAGTGGCACAACATTGTGGTGTGGGGCAAACAGGCCGAGACGTGCGGGCAGTATCTGTCGAAAGGCCGCCAGGTGTTCATTGAAGGCTCGATCCGCTCGCGCCAGTACGAGGACAAAGACGGC
>Ga0209777_10005694_pt1 | contig 14261 bp, 20 predicted proteins | sample FrelakmetHBP12HB_FD_187147 | JGI IMG/M metagenome (GOLD analysis project Ga0209777, IMG submission 187147) | Freshwater lake sediment microbial communities from the University of Notre Dame, USA, for methane emissions studies -HBP12 HB (SPAdes)... | ecosystem: Environmental > Aquatic >...
GGAAAATATCTGGTAGCTCAACCGCAATGTTGGAAGTGGGGGACAAATTTGGCTGGAGTTGATACCGTGATATTTTTTTCTATGCCTCAAGGTCTGATGACATGGCAGCAGGTTTGTGAACGAACAGTTAATCTAACGTCATTGAAGAGTTTACTTATCATAAGTTTAGTTGCAGAAAACACGATAGATGAGTCTATAATAGAAAGTCTATATGAAAAAGAGAATCGACAAAAACAACTCGACCGGATTCGCCGGGGTATTGAATCTCGAAGAGCCTTTGCCGCTTGATTTCAGACATGGTAGTTGGGCGACGATCGATCCAGGGGCTCATACTGCTATTTGTTATTGGCAAGATGGAGAGGTAGTCGAACGAGAGATATTCAACAATTTTTTTGTTCATCCTCCTTTTTCACTGCTCAAAAGTAAATATGGAAACTGTAAGATAATTATCGAAGGGGTCGAATTATGGGGCAGTTCGGCAATATCCTATGCAAGCGGAACAAGTGGAGACCTTTTTAAACTTGCATATACTGTCGGATGTCTAATTACCCTTTTCAGGGAAATAAATTGTCTTGTATATATTGTATCGCCTCGGCGCTGGAAAGGTCAGCTCGACTATAAAAAACTGAGACATATTCTTGAATCATTTTTTCAGTTCGAAGCAAAAAACGACCATGAAGCCAGTGCTTACGGAATTGGATTATGGGCAAAAGGAGTATTTTAATAAATGAATTGTGATAAATGTGGATTATCAAAGACAAGAGTTAATATTGTCACTGGTAGAGGAAAACCTGGTGCTTCTATACTGATAATAGGCGAAGGTCCGGGTAAGTCAGAAGATGTTCTTGGTCAGGCCTTTATCGGAGAATCCGGAAAATTACTGGATACACTTCTCGGACGGGCAGGATTTGATATAGATGATTGCTTTTATACGAATACAGTTTTTTGTCGTCCCTGCGATTCCTATAGTGGCGAGAATCGCGAACCAAAACCTGAAGAAATTTTTTTATGTCTCAATAATGTTTTACAAACTATCAGCTGTTTGAAAAACATAAAAGGCATTATACTTGCCGGAAAGATTGCTAAAAAATGGTATGCTACGAGACTTAAAGGAATTCCACAGGTTTGCGTTATACACCCGACTGCGCTGTTGCGCCAGGGAGGCAGTGCAAGTTCACACTATCGAGACGCTTTGAATGCGTTAAAGGAGTTTTATGTACAGCTTCGTTAAAGATGGTATAACTCAATCATTATTTTCAGCATATATGACCTGCCCAAAAAAATTCGATATGATGACGAAAGGCTGGGCGTTTCCCAGTTCTGCTCCGCTTGAACTCGGAATTCAAGGACACAAGTGTCTGGAGAAGAAAAAGATCAATATCAAATTCGAAGGTTTGACCACTTCAAAGGAAACCCAAGAGCTTATTAGAGCCGCCTTGAATGCTATTATACCGGCCTATCTTCTATTATATAAAGACAATTTCGGACATACCCCGGAACATGTTTTCAATATTCCGTTTGCAGGAACGCGCCTCCGCGGGAAAATTGACGATATCGTTTGTAAAAAGAATGGAGACTGGCTTCTCGAAACGAAATTTAAAAGCAGGATAGATGAGAGTTCAATCGAAGAACGATTATCTCTTGATTGGCAATGCAATTTTTATGCAATAGCTTTCTTATATGAGTTTGGACATTATCCGGAAGGGGTCATATATGATGTTGTTAGATACCCTTCTCTGAAAGGCAATCCAAAAGAACTTTACGAAAATACGAAAAAAGATATTGAAGCACGCCCGGAGTTCTGGTTCAAACGTTGGGAGATGGAGTTTGATGCTCAAAATCTGGCACTATTTACGGGCGAGTTGATCCAGAAAATCGAAGAGGCAATGGGTCGTAAAATATGGTATAAAAATCAATGCGCATGTGCTTCCGGGTATAGTGGATGTCCTTTCATAAATTATTGTACTACTGGAAGCACTGCAGGTCTCATAAAAAAAGAACTGTTTTCAGAATTACTTTAACAAAAGGAGCAGGTTATGGGTCTCGTGAGAAAAGTATTGCCAGTATTGCGAAGAGTGTCTCCAAAAACGGTCGGAGAAAGAAAAGAATATGTTCTTCCAACAGAGTCTATTGCACCTGTTGACGATCTCGGAGTGTATTCTTTTCTGATCTATGGACAAAAGAAAATTGGAAAAAGTACTCTCGCCAGTTTGTTTCCGGACGCCCTCTTTTTTATGTTTGAACCTGGGGCAAAAGCATTAAGACTTCGCCGGGTTGATCTCAATAGCTGGGAAGATGCCCTCGGTTATCTTTCAACTCTTGAGAAAGCCAAAATAAAACCGAAAACGGTAGTCATAGATACAGGGTTTGAGGCACATCAGAAGTGTATGCAGTATGTTTGTCAAAAAGAGAATATCGAATACCCCCGTGAAGATAATTATGGTAAAGACTGGGACAAAATCAAACGAGAACTCAGAGCGTTTCACAATCGTTTATTTGCAATAGGGTGTGGCGTCATCGTTCTTTGCCACGAAACTGTGAAAGAACAGCAGACCTTCACCGGGCAAAAATATGATCAAGTGGTACCTCTTCTTGCAAAGGCAGGCGACGATTTCTACCGGGCAGTGATTGATAACGTGTGGTGGTACCATTATCGTGGCAAAGACCGATTTCTACAAATTCGCGGTTCAGATCATGCAATGGCCGGAACCGCGTTACAAGCTGACCGGTTTTTCAAGACAAAAACAGACGAAGCGATTTCAGCAATTCCTATTCCCAGTGACCCGCAAAAAGGCATGGACGCTATTCTGGCGGCTTTTCATAACAAACAAGAGAGGTCTTTCAAGGATGAGACGGAGAAATATTCTGAAAAAGCAGTTAAGGAAAGTATGAATGATAAAATCAGGAAAGAATCGCGTAAGCGTAACAAATAACCCAATTCACTTTTTCAATCAGGAGGTAGTATCATGAGTATTTATACTGATCGTTTGAAGCGGATGCAAAAGACGATGGATGAGCAGATGACGGATTACGTCCCGGGCGGGTTTTCTCTCATTCCCGAAGGAGAATATACTGCTCGGGTTCAAGCAACTCTGGATGAAACTAAAAAGGAGCCAAAACGGCTCATGGTAGTTTTCCAGTTCACGGTTGCCGAGGGAGATTCGGAAGGTAAAAAGGTATTCGACCGTACTGTTATCGAAGATAACAAAGTCGGAGCGCAGATATGCCGAGGCAGATTGGAAGACCTCGGATATACGTGGCCGGATGCCTTAATTGACGTTGAAGGAATCCTCGATGATATGACTTCGAATCCGCCTCTCGTAGTAATTCAGGTTACCCACGAAACCTCCACCGGCACAGATGATCGGACATATACCAATGCCCGAATTCGGATCATCGATGTTCTGGAAAACACTGCAGCGCCCTCGACCCCTACCGAAACGGCTCCTGCCCAGGCAGAGAATGAAGACCCGAACCTCGCAGGTCTTCTTGCGCTTTGCGGATCATATCAACTGGATTATATCTCAGATGATATGAATACCGAGCAGATCGTCGAGGCATTGAAAGCACAGAGCGCGGCATTCAAAGAAGAAGACCTCCAGCCTGATGAGCTGACCATGCTGGAGAGCGTCGCGGTAGACTTGATAGAGCGGAAAAAGGTAGTTACTCCTGAAAAGGTAGCTACTCCTGCGCGCAAAATAGCGCCGAAAACGCCGGCAAAACAGGCTCCGAAGGTAAAGGGACGGGGTACCGGCAGATAAGCGATTTTTACACGGTTAAACCGAGCTATTTTCAAGGAATTAATATGAGCGCACCGCGCCTTTTCGACAAAAACGCTATAATCAACATAGACTATGAGACTTCCGGGTTTCAGTTCGATCCTGGGGCACGAGCACGAGTCTTTGCGACCTCATTTACCTGGGTCGATGATGGTTATACTGAGGTCTGGCGTGATACCGGCGCGGTGCGTTTTTACCTCGATGAAAAAGAGATAGGTCGAGGCAATTTTGGATTTAATGAAAGACTTGTAGACTTTTGGGCATCTCCTTGTCCTGCAGTGGCACATAATCTCAAATTCGAATTACATTTCACTGATATAATGCAATGGAAAATCAATCCTCGAAAACAATTGCATGATACAATGATCATGCATCAATATATTGATAATCTTTGCCCATCGTATGCTCTTGATTACCTTTTTAATAGATATCATGGAAAACTCGCATGGATTGTTGAAGCGGATGCAAACATATCAAAAGCGGCAAAAATATACGGTTCATATGATAAAATTCCAGAGGAGTTGATGTTTATTTATCAAGAGTCCGATGGAATCCGAGGAGCATTGTTGTATAAATTATTTTGGCCACTTGTTACTCCAGTGACGGAATATTTTAACGAAATCGAGTTGATAAAGACAACTGTTAAAATGGAGCAGCGCGGGTTTATGGTTGACAAAAAACAATCAACTGCCCTGGTGAACTGGATGCAGAAAGAATTAATCGATAATGAAAAAGAGACTCGTAGAATTCTTGGTCGATATGTTAACCTGAATTCTGAAAAACAATTGAAAGCACTCTTGTTCGATGAGTTAAAACTTCCGCGAATGGAAACTACCGATAAAAACGATATTCTCAAATTGAATCATCCAATTATAGATTGTATTCAAAAGACCAGAGCGTACGTAAAAGGTGTTGCGATGATCAACGGTTATCTCGATGCAGCTAAACATGATGGTTTTATCCACCCGAACATCAGAACTAACCGGGCAGGCACTGGCAGAGAATCAAGCGAAAATCCGAATTTACAAAACGTATCTAAAGAAATGAAAGCTGGAGTAAAATATACTGTTCCTGCCAGACAATGTTTCAGAGCACGCCCAGGGTATTTTTTATTATTGGTAGACTATGCCGGGATTGAAATGCGCCTTGCGGTTCAAGGTACCGGAGACTCAAAGTTAATTAAATTATGTCAAGATGGATTCGATTTTCATGCTGCTTGTGCCACTTCATTTTATGGTGATCAATATACTTTGGAAAATGATAAAAAGATAAAATCCGCATTACGATCTCGTGCAAAAAATGCGCGGTTCGCTATGCTTTATGGTGCCGGTCTCGAACAAACTGCCATGACCCTTGGTCTCTCTGTAGAGCAAGTCCGTGTGGGGTATGAACGCGATAAAAAAGACTTCCCGGAGTTTTATGAATTAATGACCAAGTGCACACATGATGCAAAGCATTCCGGTTATATTATAACTTTTTTTGGGAGAAAATTACGGGTGCCGCTCGATCGAGTCTATGCTGCGACCGATTATTTGATACAAGGCAGTGCAGCAGCGTTATTCAAACATGCCCAAGTATCCGTAAATGCATTATTTGATATTATGGATTGTCATATCATCATTCCGGTCCATGATGAGCTTGTAATGGAAGTACATCGAGGAATCTCTTTACAAGAAATATGTCCGAAAATTAGTAAATGTATGCTTAATTATCCGGAAATAACAGTAAAACTCGAAGTTGAATTTTCAATCTCAACATATACATGGAACTCTAAAAATGAACTCAAATTCAATAACAATATTTGAGCAGTTTAGTTTCATAAAAGAGAAAGAATCCGGAGATCATGTTATTGGAACATGTCCTTTCTGTAAAAAGTCCGGTCATTTCTATATCAATATCGTGAAAGAAAATAAAGTCTTCGATTGTAAGAATTGTGGAAAAGCCGGAGGATTTCAAAAATTTTTACAATTAATTGTGGCATCATCTGGCGAAAATGATGCCCAATTAACTGAACTGGCAAAAAAAAGAGGTCTGAAAGTCGATACTTTCATAACGATGAAAATAGGATGGTTTAATAATACATGGATTATTCCAGTATTCGCTGATGACGAAAAAACCGTTCTCAATATAAAGATATATGATGGTGATTCCTTTAAAAACTCAGCCGGATGTGCTGCCGCTATATATGGTCTATGGACATTACCAAAAGAGTATGATACTGTTTATATTGCAGAAGGGGAGTGGGATGCTTTGACGATGATTGAGATCATAGATAATGAGCGTGCTGCAATTCTCGGCGTTCCAGGTGCTGGCACAATTCTCAAACCTGAGATAATTGATCTACTGGTTGGAAAATCGATATACCTTCTGTACGATAACGATGCTGCGGGGCAAGCTGGAGCAACAAAGACCCTTGCGACGCTTTCTCCAGTGGCCTCAGAAATAAGAACATTAAAGTGGCCGGAGTCCGCTAAAGATGGCTGGGATGTGAGAGATGTATATACTAAAGATTTCAAAGGAGATGCTTTAAAAACCTTAGCATGGCTTCATGAACAAAGTATCATTGTTAATATAGATAAAAATGTACAAACTCCGGAGATTTCCAGCGAGCATATTCCTCATACACTTGTATATGAGACTTTTGGAAAATGGTTCCATCTATCAGATAATAAGAAACATGACCAAAAATCAACAGACATATACGATGTTATTTTTGGTACTGTTTTTGCGAATCGGATACCTGGGGATCCTGTATGGTTATATCTTATAGCACCTCCGGGTGGATTCAAAACCGAACCTCTTTTGGCATTATCCGGGGGAAAGCTAATAGAGATCCATGAAAGCGTTACGGCGCCGGCGCTTATTAGCGGTCAGAACCAAGGTGGGGTTGACCCGTCTTTGATTCCTCAGTTAAATGGTCGATTATTAATTATCAAAGACTGGACAATTATTCTTGGCCTACCAGAACATGAACGAAAAGAGATATTATCAATTTTACGAGGTGCATTCGATGGGGTTTGTGGTAGAACATTCGGTAATGGGGTACGTCGAAATATAAAAAGTACGTTTGGTATTATTGCTGCCACTACTCCAGTGATTGAACAATATACAGAAGAAACAGCTGCCGTTGGAGAAAGATTTTTATCATGGCGTAACTGGATATCAGAAGACTATGAAACGAGATATGCTCATATAAAAAGTGCTCTTGATAATACTTCACATGAGCCTGAGATCAGGAAAGAGATTAATGGTATTTCGAAAAGAGTATTATTAAGTGGGTATAAAGTTCTTCCGAATTGTAGTGATGAATATAAAGACAAGATTATTAAGATGGCACAGTGGATTGCGATTATGCGCGGGACGGTCTGCCGGGATAAATATAGAAAAAATGTATTATATAAACCTTTTTCAGAAGTCGCGACAAGACTATCGAAAGAAATCCTGAAATTGCTATATGGAATCTCTATTTTCAAAGGACAAGGGTCAGTTCGTCCAGATACTCTACGAATTGCGAAATCGATAGCATGGAGCAGTGTTTCTACTACATATTCCGAGACTTTACGAGCTTTTCTTGATAAAACAGTTTTGACCGCTACAGCAGTTGAAAGGTTAGTCGGACTTCCAGAACCAACAATGCAAATTATTATGGAGAATATGCTAATGCTTGGAATACTCCAAAAAGAACAAATAAATTATAGGATCAACAAAAACTTCTTAACTTTAACACAAGGGGCTGGACTATTATGAATCGTCCTCGTATCAGCACAGAAAAAAGTATCATCGAAGTCGACATCAACAAAATAATGTTGTGGAAAGATAACCCGCGGAGAAATGATGCGGCAGTCCCAAAACTCGCAGAAGTTATAAAGCTCCGAGGACAAATCACGCCGATAGTAGTCTGGCGAAAAAATAATGTGGCATATAAAGGGAATACGACCTTGAAAGCGTTGAAGTCTCTGGGATATAAAACAATTAAAGTCCTTTATGCCGATTTTCCCAGTGAACAAGCAGCGATCGCTTATGGAATTGCCGATAATAAAAGCAGCGAATGGGCAGAATGGGACGAAACTGTTTTACGTAAATTTTTGAATGTGCCTGATATGATTACTCAATCCGGATTCACTGATGTTGAAAAACGCGCTTTGTTTTTTGAACCTGAACCTGAAAAAATCAAGGAGATTAATGCAGCAAACATAAACCTGAAAGATAAAATTATCATCATAGTTCTCGATGCTGCAAAAAGAGACATGTTCAAAGACATGCTCAAAAAATGGATCACTTCAACCAGGTTCAAAGACGTGGAGGTAAAATGAATCATCTTATCTCTTTTGCATATAATGATATGTGGGACGAAAGGTGTTATGATTTTTTCAATAGATCAAATACTCTTTTAGATTCCGGGGCATATACGGCTTTTAAATCGAAAAAGGAAATCAATCTGGAGGATTATTGTTCTTTCGTTAAAAATCCTCCCTTCAAATTGTGGCGGTATTTTGCTCTTGATAAAATTGGTGATTCAAAAGCTACCGACCGAAACCTCCAAATTATGTTAGATAAAGGATTGAAACCGATTCCAGTCTTTCAGCGGGGGCAGCCATTGGATAAACTCTATGAGCTGCTCGGCAAGTTTGATCTTGTTGGAATCGGAGGAGTTGCCGGAACAAACGACCGAAATAGTTATCTAAAATGGATTCTACAAAGACCGGATATAGATAAGCAAAGACTTCATCTACTGGGGGTCTTAAATATTGATATTATAAAACAATATCGACCGTATTCTTGTGATTCCTCGTTCTTGGTTTTTGCTCCGAAGTTTGCGACGATAACTTACTATGATCCTATAAGTAACTCTTTAAAGCGAATAGGAAGAGAAATCATCAGTAACAAAAAACTGATGGGGGCTCTTCCGACAAAAATCCAAGAAGGATTGATGACTGCAGATGGCTGGATTCATTCGACGAAGCTCATCGCAAATAATGCGCATTTGAAAGCATCTCTATTTTTCGCAATCAAACTGGCGCAATATCTTGAAAATGTGAATTGTAAATTATTTTTGATATTTCCAAACACGGTTCCCCAAGTAATTTTTTATCAACTACAAGGAGAGGAGTGGTTCGTATGAAAACTGTTCTTATTTATTCCGGAGGTCTTGACAGTACGAGTCTTCTTTTCAAACTACTTAAAGAAGGTGACTCTGTGAAGTGTCTCAATTTCAATTATGGTTCAAAACATAATGAATATGAGGCTAAAGCGGCGAAGAAAATCGTCGAGATCGCAAAGGTGGAAATCCAGCATATAACCCTGGATTGTATCGGGCAGCTTTTCAAATCATCTTTATTGAAGACCGGCGAGGATATTCCGCATGGTTACTATGCTGAACCGAACATGAAAAAAACAGTTGTTCCTTTCAGAAACGCTATCATGCTTTCTATCGCTGGAGGATATGCCGCTTCAATCGGTTTTGATCGCGTAGCTGCGGGAATACATGCCGGGGATCATACAATCTATCCTGACTGTCGTATTGAGTTTGTCGAGACCTTCAAAGACTTATTAAGAGTTGGTTTATGGGAAAAGGTTAATTTTTACACTCCGTTCGCGTGGAAAGATAAAGGAGATGTTGCCATCGAAGGATATGAAGCCGGCGCCCCAATTTTTGAAACATATTCATGCTATGAAGGCGGTGAAATACATTGCGGGGTTTGTGGAGCTTGCAATGAGAGAAAATATGCTTTTGATAAGCTCAAGAAAATTCATGAAGTAGAAGATAAAACTATTTACCGGAGGTAATAATGATTACAGTAACAAAAAGAATCAATTTCTGTGCGGCACATCGGCTATCGGGATATATTGGGGCGTGCTCAAATTTACATGGGCACAATTATAAACTGGATATCACTATCGGTGGCAATTTAAATGATCTTGGTATGGTCGTTGATTTCAAAGAGATCAGAAATCGTATCGGAGACTGGATCAATGATAACTGGGATCATGGAGCTATTTTTCGCTATGATGATCCGTTCCTCAAAATTTCTATTATCGATAAAAGCTATGCAATGGAACATAATCCCACTGCCGAGAATATGCTCGTGGAGCTTCGTGACATTGTAGTGTCTGCCTTCAAAGACCTGCCGGTAATTATTATGCGTCTCCGTTTATATGAAACTGACGACTCTTACGCGGAGATGACTGTATGAAATATCAAATAACTGAAATATTTAACAGTATTCAAGGTGAAGGCGAAGATACTGGCATGCCGGTTACATTCGTACGGTTTGCCCACTGCAATTTACATTGTCATTTTTGCGATACCGACTTTGATGGGTTCACTGAAATGACAATTTCACAAATAGTAAAAAAATGTGGTGAATATGTGATTTTTACCGGCGGAGAGCCTTTGATGAATGACCTCAAACCGTTGGTGAAAGCCCTGGGCATAAAAAGAATAGTGGGTCTTGAAACTAATGGTACTTTTCCGGTGCCAGATTATTTATCGGATTGTGGTTGTAGAGTATCATTATCTCCAAAAATACCACGAAGATATTGTAAGGTGCATTATACCCACGTCAGCTCATTGAAGATTCTCTATCCATATATTCAAGGGATCGAAGCAGATGAATGGAAAGACTTCTATGGCGTATGTAAAAGTATTCAGGTTATCGATCCGGAAAAAAGGAAAAATATTGCAGGAGCAATCAAAGAAGTCCAGCGTCTTGGATATCCGTGGCGGCTGGGAATTCAAATACATAAATTCATAGGAGCGAAATAATATGAAAAAGTTAACGAACGTTGATGTGTTATCACAAGCATGGAGAATAGTTCATACTGCCCAAGTGAAGGATTGGCGGGTGTATGGCGTCCCTCGCGGAGGAATCCCGGTAGCATATCTTGTCATCGGAATCACTGGAGGAAAGGTCGTTGAGAATCCCGAAGACGCTACGATTATCGTGGATGATATAATCGATAGTGGAGCGACTAAGAATAAATTCGCAAGGTATACCGTGCCTTTTCTGGCTCTTGTTGATAAAGCTATTGACGGAAATGAATGGTATGTGTTTCCCTGGGAAGGAGACGCTGTTGGAAGTGCCGAAGATATTATCATTCGGTCTCTGCAGTATATCGGCGAAGACGTAAATCGAGACGGTCTCAAAGACACCCCAACACGTGTTCTCAAGGCATGGAATCATCTTTATAGTGGTTATAGGCAAAAGCCAGAGGAGATTCTTGCCCGTACTTTTGAAAACGAGGAGAAGTACGATGAGATGGTGGTTTTACGCAACATCGAATTCTATTCAACCTGTGAGCATCATATGATTCCTTTTTTCGGGCAGGCTCATATTGCATACATTCCCATAGGCCGTGTAGTAGGTATTTCCAAGCTCGCTCGATTGGTTGACTGCTTTGCTCGACGTTTACAAGTGCAAGAACGAATGACAAAACAAATTGTTGACGCCATAGAAACCCATCTCAAACCGCTTGGTGCCGCTTGTATTATCGAAGCGCAACATCTTTGCATGAAAGCTCGTGGCGTTGAAAAACAGAATTCGGTTATGGTAACCTCGGCGTTGACCGGAGTATTCAAAAAAGACAGTCAAGCCCGTAACGAATTTTTAAACTTAGGGAGGAAAAATGCCTAAGATAACTAAAGACCCTGTCGAGGCCGTCACTGTTGGTTTACGTCGATTTCACCGGGAATTTGTAGAACGGGTCGGTCTTGGTGAAAATTTCGGAGCAAAAATCCGTTCTATTCTCGATCATTATGCGGAGATATATGATGATATTGCCGGCAAAGGAGATTCCGTTCTTGTTTATACCCAGCGGGACGGTGAAAAAATATGGGGAGATAAATTTCCGTTTGAGATTAGTAAAAAAGATGGTTGGCGTGCAATAGCAGCTACCGCAAAAGCTGCTGGGTTTATTTGTCAAGTTCTCGAAAATAAAGAACTCGGAACGGTTGAAGTCTGGGTTTCTCCAGGGAGAAAAATGAATGACTGTATTTCGTGTCGTAAACGTGTTATGGAGGCGATGCCGTATGTCGATCTTTCATAGATCAATATTAGCAGGAGCGGCAATAGTTCCTGAAGATGAAGATGATCCGATGTTGAAAAATATTTTATTAGAACCGGACGGTACTATTATCGCTATGAATCGTTGGGCATTATACGCCGCTTCCCCTGTGAATGTTAATATTATCAAGGCATTGCCTCTAACAGATACCTCTTTAATAGCACCGGCTATTGTTTCAACTAATCAGATCGAAAATCTGGTAAAAACAATTCCGACCGATAAATCTTTTAAGGGAATGTTAGAGTATACCTCAATAAAGAATAGCGAAGGTAATATTCTTGAATGTTTTATCCATGATGGTCGCGGTGTTCGGAATATAACTTTACGGGCATCACAAACAAATAACCTTTTACTCCAGTGGAGAGACCGATTCAAAAATTTGAGTATGAAAAAAAGCGGGTTAACCAATTTTGTTTATAACCGGGCACGTCTCAGAACAGTTATCAAAGCGGTCGAAATGTCTTGCAAATATAATGGTGAATTCGCTTTTATAGACCAAAAACCTTTTGAGAATGGTTACATCTGGAAGACTTTTAATGAACTTACAGGGCAGACAGTTCTCATAGTATGGATATTATCAACCTTAGAGAAAAACTTACCGACGAGTTTCTGGGAAAGAACTTTGTTTCCGATTAATTCACTGAGGCGACCATGAAAACCTGTAAAACTTGTCCCGATTGTTTTTTTCTCCAGCAACCTTTAGGGCAGGCCGTCTGTCGTATCTCTGGACGGAAAATTACAGATCGAGATGCTGAATGCGATACGTCAATGGAGAAGAGAGCAGTTGAAGTCCCGAATTATTGTCCTTCGCGAAGCGGCGGATGTCGAACATGCGAAGATTAATTTTAACAATTTAACAAAAAGGAGTTGTTATGGTACTGATTACAGGAAAACTTGGCATGTTGGAAGTTGAACCGACTTTTTCAGAGGATAAAGTCATTTTCCATCCGCTGCCGAAGGTGCTTCAGATTAAATATCGCGACGGCGACGACGTTGAAGGAAAATTCGGTGTCGAACGTCCTACCGGAAAATTTGATAAAAGAGGCGTTCAGATATTTGTATCTTATTTTATTCCTGATAGGGAAAAAAGATAGTACAGTTAAACGTGACATCCTTTGTATAGTTGTACAAAATTGCCGAGCCTTTTTATACTAATAGGCGCGGCTATTAGAATCGAGATAATTATGACTAAACCGTACTTTTGGGATGACCATGCTCCTACATGGATACCGAGTAGAGCCGCGCAGGACACTAAGGTAAAACGTGGCACATCAACCAACAGCGCCATGGATGCCATTGTGCTAATAAAAGAGGTAGCCGAGCGCATGAATCAGTCAACAGAGGACGGTTGTGTGATTACGCTGTGTGCTTGTCACGGGCTTGGCGCTCGGATTAGTGAATTAGCACAACGGCACCAGTAGCGCGAACGTTGTAGTCAATTCCGGCACATGAAAGGCAAATTATTATGAGCGCGGCGGAAAAATACAAAGAAGAACTAAAAAAATACAGTTTCTTTTCACCAGGACTAATTGCTTGTAATCAGGAATGCAGACAAATTGGAGATGTCGAAGTGCTTCCATTGCTTTGTATTACTGTGTGCCCATTAAACAAAAGCAACAAGTCAGAATTTACAGAAAACCAAATGAAAGCGGCAAAGGCTATTGCAAAAATATACTGCGAGAAAAAAGACAAAGACGCCGCGCAAATACTTTTTGAAAATGTGCCGGAACAGCCTACAACAAACAAAGGCCAAAATACCGGCAGCACTGTAGGTAGTTAAAATATTATAGGCCGGTACTTCGGCCATTTGTCAGACGTTGTTTGCAATTGCGAATCGCTAAGAAAGGAAATTATATGCGCCGCAAGGAAATAGAAGAAACATTATCAGCAGTAGCAAACAGGCTTTATCGTATCGGCGATAGTGAGTCTTCACACCATTCTACTACCACATCCACCGAAACTGTAGGTGAAGAAATTCAACGGTTATCGTTTTTGATAGACAAATGCGTTGCGGCGCTGAAAATTAAGGAAGGCGATTCGCAACAGACAACCAACAACGCAAGGGACGAAACCGTGCGCACATGCACTAATTGTGGTAACGAGCATTGTAGTATGCAAGCCGGTGTGTGTTCTAAGTGGACTCATGTTAAGCGCACGGCATCGCCCGTTGCGTAAACGTTGTTTGCAATAAACTTTTCTTTGGAGGTTATAAATGGCCGCCGAAACAGATTCACCCGTAAGGCACATGCTCTTTATGGATGTTGTTGTTAAAGCAACGTATGATCATTTTAAGAAATGGTGGGCGCAGTACGAAGCTGATATTTCTTCTACGCCAATGACCTCAACAAGGGGCGTTGCCTTCGATGCGTGGTTGGCGGCCATAAAACTGGTGGAAGAAAAGTTTACAGCAAACAACAC
>Ga0209777_10005695_pt1 | contig 14260 bp, 21 predicted proteins | sample FrelakmetHBP12HB_FD_187147 | JGI IMG/M metagenome (GOLD analysis project Ga0209777, IMG submission 187147) | Freshwater lake sediment microbial communities from the University of Notre Dame, USA, for methane emissions studies -HBP12 HB (SPAdes)... | ecosystem: Environmental > Aquatic >...
CATATTTAAAAAGTTTTGATGATGAACTTAAAATAAAAAATAAAAAGAAACGGAGAACAAAGAACGCATGATAAAAATATCAGTGATATTACCGGTATATAACGAGGAGGGTAATATTCTCATATTATATAATAGATTAAAAATGGTATTGGAAGAATTATCATATACGCATGAAATAATATTTGTAAGTGATGGAAGTACAGATGGATCGGAAAATATAATAAAAAAATTAATGGTTTTTGATAGTAATATTAAATTATTATCATTTACAAGAAATTTCGGGCATCAGATGGCTTTAATAGCAGGTCTAAATCATTCGGTTGGGGATATGATAATAATAATGGATTCGGATTTACAACATCCTCCAGAACTTATAAAAAATCTTATCGGGAAATGGGAGGATGGATATGAGATAGTTAATACTTTAAGAATAGATATAAATCAAAAAGGATATTTAAAGAAGATAACATCAAAATATTTTTATAAATTATTTTCATATATATCAGATATACAACTTGAAGGGGGAAGTGCAGATTTCAAGTTATTTGATAGAAAAGTAGTAGATAGTATAAAGAATTTACATGAGAATGATATATTTTTGAGAGGTATTATCCAATGGTTTGGATATTCTCAAACATCTATATCTTATATACCTGACGAAAGATGGTCTGGTAAGACAAAATATAGTATAGGAAAAATGATAAAATTTGCAATATCGGGAATAACTTCATTCTCTGTAGTACCATTAAGATTGGTTATTTATATGGGTTTTATTGTAGCAGGATTATCATTCGTATATTTAATAATAAATATATATAATGCTTTAATATTAAAAATAAATATTAGTGGATATACAACGACGATAATATCTATTTTATTCTTAGGGGGAATACAACTAATATCATTAGGAGTTATTGGAGAATATATAGGAAAGATTTTATTTGAAGTTAAACAAAGGCCGAAATATATTTTAAAAAAGCAACCAATAACCTTATTATAAGATAAATTAAATGTAATTATATAGGAGTTGATAGTAAATATGAGTGATATCGATAAATACGAAATTTATAATGGGTATAAATATCTTGCATTATATTTGGTAATTATATTGATATGTTGTGCGGTATTAACATTTTATTTGATGCATTTATATACAACTGGTACGCCACAGATGTTTAATATGACAAATGATTCATGGAATTATATGAAAAATACATCTATAATAAATATGGGAGTGAAATAAATGTTTAAATCACCGAAAGAGTGTGACATCCTCAAATTATTTAAAACATGTAAAACATGTTTACATTTTATAGAGTTTGAGAATATATGTATTAAGTATTCACCACATTATATAGTGGATACTTGTGAGAATGATAGTTGTGATAAATGGGAGGAAAGATGAAAGGTATTGGAATGCTCACTCATATTTTAAATAATAATTTTATATCACCATATTGTGGATGTATAAATGATGATATCTGTAAAGGATACATAAATAGTGGATGTAAACCAACATTAATATTTTATGATTATTGTGATATAAAAGAATGTAAAGGATATAATAAAGAAGGTAATTAATAATGGAAGAAGATCTAGTAGAAGTTTTTAAACGTGATACAAAAGAGATATATATTGGAATTTCAATATTTATATGTTCGATCGGTATTGGATATTTAGGAGTTGTTTTTAGAGGAAATATTTAGGAGGAATAATGGAGAAATTTGAAATTGAGTATTTAATAAGTGATATAATTATGAAAACTGAAGAGATTGTTATTTTACAATGGGAAATTAATAATTGCGAATCACAGGATATGATAAACCGCGCAAAAGAAGAGTTACAATTGTTATATGTGAATAGAGAATTATCGAAAGAAGATTTAATGAATTTGGGTGAATGATGGATTTCTGCTGTAGTAACTGTGATGACGCGATAGAACATGCAGTTTATCGTAATGAAACAAATCCGTTTACAGATTCATTTTATCATTTTTGTAATAATTGTAGCAACCATACTGCAAAAATGAAGTATAATAGATTGATGGAATTGAAGGAGTTAAATAATGATATTTCGGGTACTACTTGCAATAAGTGAATTTAAAGATAAAAGTAATAGTTATTATCATTCACGGGTAATTAGTTTAACAAAGGGAATAGATAAATTGGAATTATCATTTTGGAATTATACTAATGATGATGGGTTTCCGAATTTACCGGGTATATGGAAGTTATCGGTATGGAAAGTATCACCAGAAATTTTTATTATAATTAGATCTGAGCTGGTATATGATATTGGATTAGATCCATAAATATTTTTATTTAATTAATTAATCTTTTTTATTTTATTTGGTGTGAGAAACCAACCAAAATGGTTATATACCATTGAAAATAAAGATATATTGTGGCAAAGATTGGGAGTTATAATATATTTTATGTATGTAATCCTCATTTCAAAGTCACAAGTCAAATATCGATAGGAGATTTGTAGAAATGAAAACGACAAGTAAATTTGGAATTATTGTTGCATTTCTGGTAATGCTTGCATTTAGTATTTCACCAGTTGTAGCATATGGACCGAGTGTAGACCAAAGTGTTGACTCTCTTAATATTGGCAGTCATCTTTTTGCAGCATACGCAAATGTTAATATGAATGGTGATAAATTAGATCAGAGTATTGATGCATTTCAGCATGGATACAATGATGTGCAAGTTGCAGCTAACGCAAATGTTGCAGATACCGTATATCATCACCACCATGTTATGTATATTGGTGGAGAGAATGTAGACCAGAATATTGATGTAGCTCAAATTGGTCACAATGATATTCAGGCAGCAGCTAACGTAAATGTTGGTGGCGACAAGGTTAAGCAGAGTGCAGATGCATTCCAGTTTGGCAGCCACGATATTCAGGCAGCAGCTAACGTAAATGTTGATGGCGACAAGGTTAAGCAGAGTGCAGATGCATTCCAGTTTGGCAGCCATGATATTCAGGCAGCAGCTAATGTGAATGTTGATGGCGATAAGGTTAACCAAAACGTTGATGTAGCACAAGTTGGCAGCCATGATATTCAGGCAGCAGCTAATGTGAATGTTGATGGCGACAAGGTTAATCAGAACATTGATGGAACTCAGATTGGTAGCGGTAACGTTATGGTTCTCGGTAACGTAAATGTTGGTGGAGACAATGTTAATCAGGATATTGACGCAACCCAGGTTGGAAGCGGTAACTTTGTTTCTGTATCAAATGTGAATGTAGTTGGGAGTGCTTAATTTAAGTAAACCCAATTTATTTTTTTAGTGGTGGAGATGGATAACATATGAAGTATATGAAAATTGTAATGGTACTTATTATTGCAGCCATGATGTTTGTACCGGCTGTAATGGCGGGTGGAAATAACGGTGGAAACAATGGTGGAAACAACGGTGGTTCACAAGGACCAGCTGGGCCAGCTGGAGCAACTGGAGCAACTGGAGCAACTGGAGCAACTGGAGCAACTGGAGCAGCTGGACCTGCTGGTGCAGATGGTAAGGATGCCATTGTCAATGTTGAAGTTAGTCAAGATACTGATGTAACTCAGATTGTGAATGTAGCACCTGAGGTTAATGTTAATCAAGAAGTTAACTCTGTTCAGATACAGGCAAACTCGCAGATTGTAAATAATCCAGCACCCATTGTATATAATAATCCGACATGGGTTACAAATTCAAAATCATCGTATACTGGCCTCGATATTCCAACTGTTACTACTGTAATTAAAAGTGTATATGAAGGTCAGGTTATTGTAGCAATGAATGATGAAAAATCAAAGATAGAACTTATTAGCAATCCAGGTGATGTATATGAATATAATATTCAGGCATCAGTTCCGGTACTCGCATATGTAATAAATGCGAATGATGCACCAAAGGCAAAATGGGATTTAAGCTGCGCTCCTAAATATGATGCGTATATGGATAAGTTTGAGCTTGGTAACATCGATGAAATTTATATCGGTGAATACAGGTCACCACAGCAGAAATTTGAAGTAACTATTCCAAAGGGTGGAAAAGGAAGATATGCGCTCGTTATTGATACACGGGTATCTCATTTTAAGAACGGTATATTCTCAAAAATTTCAGACGACTCTGTAGATGTTATTTATTCAATTGATAAATTATCAAACGGTGTACCAGAAGTTTACACTCCGTCAGTTGAAGATAGATCTGGTATGTATCCAATTCTTGAAAATGGAATGGCAAACACTCAGATTTAAATATAATCTTTTTTTTAACTTTTTAATGTTATTTTCGTCGAAACAACCCCGAATCCGAAACTATTATATATATTCAACATTAAATATTACTAGTATGTGGTAAATTTCCACTATATGAGGTTTTGGAAATGAAGATGACAAGTAAATTTGGAATTATTGCGATCTTTTTAATATTGATTGCATTTGGTATTGCGCCAGTGGTAGCTGGAAGTGGGAATTATCAAAGTATTCAGGACATAAATAGTGCTGGTGCGAACTGGGTAGTACAATCTGTTAGTGCAGTACAAGGTGGATATATAAATAATGAGATTATAACGAATGATAATACTGGCGATCATGTTTATCAAAGTGTTGTTGCATCACAAAGCGGAGGATTTAAAATATTGTTTTTTGTAATACCAGGATCAAATTTACAAAGTATTGCTAATGTAAATGATGGAAAATGGGTTACACAATCTGTTAGTGCAGCTCAAGGTGGTATTTCTAATGATCAGATTATAAATAATTTAAATAATGGAAATCATGTTTATGAAAGTGTTGTTGCAAGTCAGAATGGATTGAATAATTACCAGGGAATTCAGAATGGTAATTATGATGGGAATAATGTTAATCAAGGTATTATAGCTAGTCAGGATGGAATAACTAATTCACAAACTGTAGTAAATAAGAATTATGGAAATAATGTATATCAAGGTATTATTGCATCTCAATCTGGTATTGATAATACTCAAGGTGTTCAGAATGTTAACAATGGTGGAAATTCTGTAATTCAAACTGTTTATGCGGTGCAGGGATAATTTTTTAAAATAATTTTTTAGGAGATGAAATATGAGGATAATTAAAATTATTATATTATTAATGATTATGATAACTATGATATCTCCAGCAATGGCTTTATTAACATCAGAACAAAAAATAGGTGGTATTATGGTTGGAGATAATAATATACAAGATCTTGATAATACTGTAAATGTTTATGATGAGAGTCAGGATACGACTGCAATACAAACTGGTGGAAGTCATAATACACAAATTGTTACAAGTACTACTAATAAATATGTTGGTGGTAGTGGTTCCAGTCCTGTATCAGTAGTAGTAAATTTACCAAAGTCAGAAGCTGCTTATAGAGGGTTTGATATTGGTACTATTAGTACACAATTTATAAGTATGTATGAGGGGGATCCTCTTATTATTATGAATGATGAAAATTATCCGAATATGGTAGTTAGTAATCCTGGTGATAAATTTAGATATACTGTAACATCGTCAATTCCTGTACTTACATATGTAGTTAGTGGAAAAGATATTAACAGAGTTTTATATGATACTGATGTTATACCAATTTATGACGTTATTTCAAAAAAATATGAAACTGGTAATTTAGATATATTATATATGAGTAAATTTAGATCGCCACAGCAGCAATTTGAAGTAACGATTGAAGATTCTGGTAGGTATGCGCTCGTTATTGATAGTCGGGTATCTCGTAATATTGATGGAAGATTAACAAAAATTAATGGCAATAGCTTTGATGTTATGTATGTTATAGATAAGATAAGTAATGGTACTCAGAATATAACGAAACGAAAAATTGGTGTAACCGATATATACCCAATTTATAATTCTACTGGGATGGCTAACACTCAGAATATAAAAGAACTATAACTTTTTTAACAAGCAGTCTTATATATAAATAATTCAAATATTTATATGAATGGTTGATTGGAATAATTATGCAAAATTTGGAAATTTACAATCAGTTATAGATTTTGCAGATGTAAATGGATATAAAAATAAATATATAAATATCTTACACCACAAAATATTATTAAATGAGATTGGAAATAAATTAAAAGGAAAAAAAGTGTTAGATTTAGGGTGTGGTATTGGTAGATTTACACAATTTTTACAAGATAGTGGTGCTGCTGAGGTTGTAGGGGTAGATTCTTGTGAAGAGATGTTATCCTTAAATATTAATTGTAAAACGGTGTGTGCTCCTATATATAAATTACCATTTGAAGATAATTCATTTGATGCAGTATTATGTGTATGGGTATTAGAATATCTTACCGATGATGAGTTGATTCTTACTGCTAATGAAATTGAAAGGATACTTGTTACTGGAGGATGTGTTTATACTATAGAAAAGATATCTGGTGGATATGAAGGTAGACAAGCTAGATATTTGTTAAATTACAGTAATGCCTTTAAAAGATTTAGAGTAAGTATTGCTAGGTCAATTGCATATAGAGATGATAAAATAATTAATATTGTAAAAAAAGGTTTAATTCCAGAATGTTGCTTATCAATACTTGCAGATTTACATTTAAAATTTACTGCAATGTTATCAATAAAAAGTAACGAATATCTTGATTATTTTGTGTTATATAGAAAGAGGTATTAGAATGGTAAATCAAGAGCCACGCGGAGAATATAATAGTAAGAGTGATTATGCTAGATTTAGTGTGATTGGAAAACTTTGTAAAGGAAAAATACTCGATGCTGGGTGTGGAAGTGGAGAGTTAAAAAAATATTTACCCAAAGATTGTAATTATACTGGTATAGATATGGATCCATCTGATAAATGGCTTATTACTGGATCGGTATATGATTTACCATTTGAAGATAATTTATTTGATACGGTAGCTATACTTGAAGTATTAGAGCATCTGGAAACACCAATGAATGCATTAAGAGAAATTAAGCGTGTTGTAAAAGATGGTGGAAATGTAATTATATCAGTACCGAATCCATATAATTTAGATCAAATAGCATCAATATTACATAATGATATAAATATAGAAAATATAAATCATATTAATATATTTGGAGATAATGAAATTCGTAGTATGTGTTTTCATGCCGGATTTTCATTAGTACATCCTGTGAGATTTTATACGAAAATACCTGGATTAAATTGGTTATCGCCAATTAGATCTAGATTTGGTGAATGGTCTATTTATGAGGTTAGATGATGGAATTTTTTAATGGTCATTCCGCTGTATATTATCATGATATAAAATCTTATGATATATCTAAAATTTCAAATAATGATTGGAATAATTTTTTAAAATTATATGATAATCAGTCAACAGTTTTTCATACAAAGGAATGGATGCTAGCATTACAAGATGCATATGGATATGAACCAAAATATCTTATAGATTATATTGGTGATACAATAGTCAATGTTATTCCATATATGATAGATAAAAGATATGGAATTAAAAATTATTTGTCAATGCCATTTGATACTTATGGTGGGGTTATTGGATGTGGAGATAAAGATCCTATAATTAAATCATTTAAAAAATTATCTGGTATAGGTATAAAATATTTTGTAAGTTATTATCCGAATTATTATACAGCGGATGGTTTTAAATCAATTAAAGTTGAAACAGAATTAAAAGATATATCAATGGATATAATAGATATATGGAATGGGCTGCATAAGGATAATAGAACATCAATCAGATATGCGCAAAAACATGAGGTAATTATTGAAAATATTGTAAATTCAAATATATTTGATAAAATAGATATAAATTTATATAATGCTATTGTTAAAAATATGCCACAGTATCACGTATCTTTTATGGCTACGATTGGTAAATTTCCAGCTGCCGCATCAATATTTTTTATATATGGAGATATGATGATGTATTGGACAAATACTACTACGAGTATGGGTAGATCGAATAATGCAAATTATTTATTGCTATGGGAAGCAATAAAATATGCAAAATCTCATGGATGTACGGTATTTAATTTTGGGGCAAGTCCTAAAGGTGCGGATAGTTTGATTAAATTTAAAAAAGCATGGGGTACGAAAACTTACGAATATGTAAAATATCAACATACCCCATTATTAATAAAACCAATATTAAAAATAAAGGAGTTGATTTAATAATGGAGCATATATTAATTATATCAGATTTTCCCGATTTGCAATATAAAAAAGATTCTGGAACACCATCTTTAAGATTAATTATAGAAGCATTATCAAAGAAATATATATTACATATTATATCACCCACTGGTCATGGTAAAAATACAGATACGGTTAAGTATCATTATTTAAATATTACAACATCTATTTTACCAACTAAATTTCGTATATTTAGATATATAAATTCTAAATTATTTTGGGTTAGATTTAATATATCGGCTATTAGAACATCTATAACATTTAATAAAAAATATAATTTTAAACTTGTATATGGAGCTGGATGTACTTCAGTATATATTGCTTCGAAGATTGGAAAAGAATTAAATATACCATCAATTGGGCGATTGTTTGGAACGTATTTATACCCATTTTTAAACAATTCAATAAGTTTGCGAATGAGATTTGAAGAGTATATGGCATTTAAATCTGATTGTACAAAATTTATTATAACTAATGATGGAACAATGGGAGATAGGGTTGCTGAGTATTTTAATATACCAAAAAATAAATTATATTTTTGGAGAAATGGTGTTGAAGTACAGGATCCAATATATATTCCATCGAAAAATCTAAGAATTGTTTCAATGGCAAGGCTGGATAGTTGGAAGCGTGTAGATAGGATTATAAAAGCATTTTCGGAAGCAGTAAAACAAAATGATAATATGGTATTAGATATAATTGGGGATGGAACAGAAGAACACAAATTACAAGAACTTGCATATTATACATATGGATTAAGAGATAAGATAATGTTTTATGGAGAAGTTAATAGAAAAGAAGCATTGGATTTTATTAGATGTTCTGATGTTTTTATATCTACAAACGATTATTCAAACTTATCAAATTCATTAATGGAAGCTATGGTGTGTGGAAAATTGGTTATTGCATTAAATACGGGTGGAACATCAGAAATCGTGCATGATGGAATAACTGGTTTATTAGTAGATAAAGAAGAAGACTTATATAAGGCAATTCTAAGATCATATAATGATAATGAAAGGGAAATAATTGGTAGATGTGCGAAAATGTATGCAGATGTATGTTTTGATTCATGGAATATGAGAATAAATAAAGAAGTTGATGTTTGTGATAGGTTAATTTTGGGAGTATTATGAAAATTTTAATTACTGGTGGAGCCGGATTTATAGGATCTCATCTTTGTGATAAATATATTAAACAAGGTGATACTGTAGTTTGTATGGATAATTTTATGAATGGGAATTTAACTAATATCAGACATTTATTAACACAGAAGAATTTTAAATTAGTTAATGGTGATATTAGAGATTTTAACTTGGTAGAGAAAGTTATGTCGGGTATAGATATAGTATTTCACTTAGCTGCTCAAATACATGTTGACAGATCGATTATAGAGCCAAAAATGACATATGATATAAATGTTGGGGGAACGCTTAATATATTAGAAGCTTCGAGAATGAATGATGTTAAAAAAATATTATTTGCATCAAGTAGTGAAGTATATGGAACAGCAATTTACAATCCAATGGATGAAGATCATCCATTGAATGCTCCCCACCCTTATGGTGCAAGTAAAATTGCAGGTGATAGATTGTGTTATTCATATAATGCTACATATGGTATGAATATTGATATTGTAAGATCATTTAATGTATATGGTCCGAGACAGAAAGATTCGGGATATGGTGGTGCAATATCTATATTTACAAAAAGAGTAATGAATAATCAACCACCAATTATTTATGGAGATGGTAAGCAAACAAGAGACTATCTTTATATATCAGATTTAATTTCTGGTTACGATATGTTATTAAAATATAAAGAAAAAATTATTACACCGATAAATTTTGGAACTGGAGAAGATATAAGTATAAAGGATATTGCTACGAGAATTATATATTCATTTGGAAAGCAGGATACGATGTCGCCGATTTATGTAGAATCTAGGCCGGGTGAAGTTGATCATTTAATTGCTGATATTACGAAAGCAAAGAAGATTGGATGGTCACCAAAATATAACATTCATTCTGGGTTGGATGAATTTATAAATTGGTATAAGAATTATCAAATGGAAGCATGGACAAAACCTGGGTGAAAAAAATGAAACGACAAATACCATTTGCGCTACCAATGTTAGGTGAAGATGAAATCCAAAGCGTTGCAGATGTAATGAGATCTGGATGGTTAACAATGGGTAAAAAAACATTTGAACTTGAGGATGCAATTAAAAAATATGTTGGGTGTAATCAAGTAGTTGCAGTTAATTCTTGTACTGCAGCATTGCATTTATCATTATTAGCACATGGAATTGGTAAGGGAGATGAAGTAATAACAACTCCATTAACATTTGCAGCTACGGGTAATGTGATTGTTCATAGTGGCGCAACACCAATATTTGTAGATATTGACTATGAAACATATAATATAGATCCAATAAAAATATTAAATAAAATTACGTCAAAAACTAAAGCGATTATACCAGTACATTATGCAGGACAGCCATGTGATATGTATGAGATAATGAATATTGCAGAAGATAACAATCTTATTATAATAGAAGATGCGGCACATGCGATTGGAGCTAAATATGATTGTAAAAAAATTGGGAATTTGGGAAATACAACATGCTTCAGTCTTTATGCTACAAAAAATATTACAATGGGTGAAGGTGGTGCAATAGCAACTAATGATAAAGAACTTGCAGATAAGATTAGGAAATTAAGATTACATGGAATATCAAAAGATGCATGGAATAGATATGGTACTGGTGGATCTTGGAAATATGATATAGAAGAATGTGGATGGAAATATAATACTACTGATATACAAGCTGCTATAGGATTATGTCAGATAAAAAAAATAGATGAATTTACTAATATTCGGCAGGAATATGCTGATTTATATAATGGTAGTTTATGGAATGTTAAAGATATAATAATTCCACAACATATAGAAGATCATGTGTATCATTTATATCCAATATTAGTACCAAAAGATAAAAGAGATACTTTTATAAGTAAAATGTCTGAATTAGGTGTGTCATGTAGTGTTCATTTTATACCATTACATCTTCATTCATTTTATCAAAGACAATATAGATTTAAATATGGAGACTTTCCAATATGCGAATCTATGTATGAGAGAGAAGTTTCATTACCAATATATCCAAAGATGACAAGAGATGATATTTATTATGTAATTGATTGTGTAAAAGAGTGTATACGGAGTATATAATGAAAATTTGTTTTCTTGGCGATATAAGATCAGATCATGTAAAAAAATTTATAAAATTTTTTGCACCTGATAATGAAACAATTTTGATATCATTAGATTATTTGGGAGATAGTAGGGTGGTAGAAGGTATAAAATTTTTTAATAGAATTGGAACAACAATAAATTTTATAAAGAAATCCGATTTATTAAAATCTCCGTTTATAGTAAGACAAATGATAAAAGAAATTAATCCGGATATATTACAAGCACATTTTATTACTAATTATGGATTCTTGGGCGCATGTTCTGGGCATCACCCATTAATAATTTTTGCAATGGGTGATGATATATTAATACATCCTTTTCAATCATTTATATATAAATGTTTTATAAAATATTCGATATGGAGAGCTGATTTTATAACTTGTGATGGTTTTAATTCATTAGGTAATTTAATGGATTTTGGAGTACCAAAAAGTAAATTAAAATTAATATATCCTGGAATTGATATGAAACAATTTAAACCTATATATAAAATACAAAAAGAAAAAAGAGTATTTTATATGAGAGGTTTTGATAAGATTTATGATGTAGATTTATTATTTAATACGATAAGAATTATTCATAATACAATGCCAGAAGTAAAGTTTGATTTACTTGGTAATGGTACAGAAATTGAGAGATTTAAAAATATGATAAAAGAGAATGGTATGGAAGATAGTATAACATATTTAGGATATATCCAAAATGAGGATGTTTATAAACATATTATATCATCAAGTGTAGTTATTACTACATCGTTATCGGATGGTGGAATGCCTGTAAGTACTATAGAATCTATGGCATGTGGGGTTCCTGTAGTATCGACGAATGTGGGTGATGTTAAAATGTGGATACAAAATGGTGTAAATGGATATGTTACGGATCGAAATCCTTTAATAATGGCAGATAGTATAATAACATTATTAAAAGATGATGAAAAACGAATTAAATTTGGTAAAGCTGCAAGAGAAAGAGTTGAAAAAGATCAAGATTATTTTATTGAAATGAATAAAATAAAATATATATATATGAAATTATTAGAGTAAATTATGACAATAACAGACAAGTTAGTTCCATATTATGTGTGGTTTATGTATGGCTTTGGTACTGTAGGTGTAGTAATGGGAACTCTTAATTTTGGAGTTACTATAGCAACACTGATAACGGTTAAAGGTATTTATATTCCAACGTGGGCGATTGTTATTATTTCTGGATCTGTTATTGCAGCTTGTACGGCAACCGGTTATTATTTTGAAAAATATTCAATATGGAAACGCGCCGTATCGCACCAGAATCAAAATGTAAATCCGGAATTATTACAAATATCAAAAGATGTAAAAATTATAAAAGAAAAATTGGGAATTAAAGAATGAAGAATGTACTTTTTATTTCGTATTTTTATCCACCAATTGGTGGGTGTGGGCCAATAAGGACTTTAAAGTTTAATAAATATTTATCTGAATATGGATGGCAACCAATAGTTCTCACAGTACGAAATCGGGATAGATTTTATACACAAAGAGGGTATGATATAATTCCAGACGGTATTCAAGTTTATAGATCATTAAATGTTTTAAATAATTTATCTGTTATAGATGGAATATTTAAAAGATTAAATATAACTAAACAATTTATGGTTCCAGATATATATATTGGATGGATACCTATGGCTATTTTAAATAGTTTAAGAATAATTAAAAATAATAAAATAGATATTATTTATACTTCCGCTGAAAGTGATATGTTAGTCGCATTAGTACTTAAGAGAATAACAGGTATTCCATTTGTAGTTGATTTTAGAGATGCGTGGACTTTAAATCCGTATAAAGGAAAATATTTACTTCCATCATTAAAATGGTTAGATGAATCGTTTGAAGGAAGTGTATTAAGTTCGGCAGATCACATTTTAACAACAACTGAAGGAACAAAAGAAGATTATATTCAAAAATATCCATATGTTGAATCTAAGATATCATGTATGTTTAGTGGATTTGATGTAGATGATATTCCTATATCCATTGATAAATTTGATAAATTTACGATAATTTATACAGGATTTTTTTATGGAGTGCAAATGCCAAATAATTTATTTTCGGCATTAAAAAAAATTATTAATGATAAATATATTCCAGAAGAAAAAATACAATTTTTATGGGTAGGACCAAATAATAGTGTTATTCATAATCTTATTAAAGAATATGGTATAAGTGATATTGTAAATTATATGGGTTTAAAATCTAAAGGTGAAGCCGACGCATTAATATATAAATCACATTTACTTTATTATTTATTGGGGTATACAGAAAAAGTAAGTCAATTTCATGTAATTCCAGCAAAAATATTTCCGTATTTGGCATCAGGTATATCATTATTAGCAGAAACTTCGGTCGGAGATTCGGAAAGAATGATACGAGAATATTCGGATAATTCTTATATAATAACAGATGGTGATGATATAAAAATAATGAATTCGATTATTAAAGCATATAAGGAATGGGAATTGGGTAAAGTTAATTACAAATTATCTGAAAAAACGTTAAAGTTTAGAAATGATTTTGATTTTAGAAATATAACTGGAGATTTAAGTAAAATTTTCGATGATATTATAAAAAAATACTAATCTTTTTATGATTTGGGTGAAACAAAACCCTTGCCTTTAAGCAGGGGATGAATTTTCCCGATTATACTGTTTTAACCAGAACATTTAAGTATGATTGAGTACAATATAGAATAGATATGAATATAGAACAGACTGGTAAAGAATATATATATGAAGGACACGCTGTATATTCTTGTCAATATCATATTGTATTTTGCCCTAA
>Ga0209777_10005696_pt1 | contig 14258 bp, 19 predicted proteins | sample FrelakmetHBP12HB_FD_187147 | JGI IMG/M metagenome (GOLD analysis project Ga0209777, IMG submission 187147) | Freshwater lake sediment microbial communities from the University of Notre Dame, USA, for methane emissions studies -HBP12 HB (SPAdes)... | ecosystem: Environmental > Aquatic >...
TAGCTATTGGCGGCGTAGTTGTTGTAGCTATTGGCGGCGTAGTTGTTGTAGCTATTGGCGGCGTAGTTGTTTGGTAACCGTTCATCACGCCGCTTGGATAATTCCCATAGGCTCCTACTACCGCTATGGGTGTAGCCATTGTTCCAAGATAAGCGAGGGCAGATGCGCCGATTAGTGTGGCGCCTAATACTGCAATTATTATGATTGTTGCAATTTTTGATGTTTTCATGTTTTGTTATCTCCTACTTTTTTATAGCCTTAGTCTTGTAGTGGTTTGATAGTTCGGTGAAACGTTCGTGAAACGTTTCTGAAACACTCCATGCTATGACGTCTGTCATAACAATGGATTATCCACCTTCGCTTATAAGAGCCCACAGACAAAACCCGCCCCACAATAGAACAAAAGCTGGATTATCTTTCGAATCCGACGGCTTGACGGCCTAATACCTTTTAAATGTCTGGTGAAAGAATAAGATAGTAAGGCAAATTATTGCTTTTTATTTGAAAAACTTTCTATGGAGGTGATTTTATTGTATTATGAAGCTACACATTCGCATCCAGCAACCCAATGCCCACTTCTACGACAGCAGGTTCTTCAGCGTCAATGCGAAAGATGGCTTTAGCTAGGCGAACGGTTGCTGAATAGCACTTAATGCAACGCAGACAATCATGGGGGGTTGATGAAGGCTTTGTATATGTTCCCCGCAACTCAATTTATGGGTATCACTGTGGTGTTAATCATCCAACTTTTAATTCTGTTTACCAAATCCCAACGTTGAGATTGAGAGAAGCCCAAATATTAGTAGCAGTTTTAGTATGGTGCCCTCATTGAGAATTGAGGAAGGCTTTCACTTCTTCTTCATTTGACGGCAATGTTTTCCCTCTTTGCTCTTGATTGATGTATTTGCATTATTGATGCGCCATGCACGGTTTGAATTTTGATTCGATCTGAGTTTTTGGGCAGGCGCCGACTATAGTTTCAACTGGTTTGCCTTTTTTGAAAACAATTAGTGTGGGTATTCCTTGGACTCCGAATTGACTTGGGACTGTTTGATTGTCATCAACATTTATTTTTCCAAAAGCAACTTTTCCAACGTATTCTACCACACGTACGCTATGCTTGACCCTGCAACAATTAAGAAGCACGCACTCGAGCGAGTAAAAGAAATCACTAAAAGCCTTAAAGCACTTGTAGACAGCTTCGAATTAGACCTTCAAAAACACTTAAAACAAGCTTAAACAAAAGTCATGGAAAAGAAAATAAGAAGAACAAAACGGCTACATTCGACACCTAAAACTTTTTTTGGCGACCAGCGTTGCGTTGACTATCCTCATCATCCTCTTAATGCTAGTAAAGCTTCCTTAGCATGCTTATTGAAATGAAGTTGTGAGACAAAAACGTGCTTAACGATGCCTTCCTAATCTATAACGAATGTGACCCTTCCAGGAACCCCGAGAGTAGGTGAAACACCATATATTTTTCTAACTTTGTTATTGGTGTCGCTCAATAAGATATAGGGCAGATTACGGTGATTGGCAAAGTTCTTATGTGATTCCACACTTTGGGCACTTATGCCAATTACTTCCGCGTTCTTTTCTTTGAAGGCTTCATAGTTATCTCTGAACGCCTCTGCTTCTTTAATACAAGTAGGTCCTTCATCCCTCGGATAGAAGAAAAGAACAACATTCTTTTTTCCTAAAAACTGTGACAAACTAATAGTCTCGCCTGTGCTTGATTGAAGGGTAAAATCTGGTGCTCTGTCTCCCATTTTGATTTTAACCATACTCTTAACTTCTTGACCCTCATTGGAAAATTAATCTGTAATAAAAGAATTTTGTAAGTGCCATTTAACTTTTCTTTTAATTATCACTTATCACACTTCAGAATATAATTTTATAACCTTAGATATCGGAATTATGATAAATGCGCTGAATATTTTTTTGTAATTTTTAACCTTTCTTTTCAGCTATGTGTTATTGGTCGATAATTTTGCAATTAACTCATAATGATATGGTCCTGCATCAGTCTGTTTTACAACTGTAAAGCCGCTCTCTGAAAGAATCTGGTTAGCCTCATCTTCGGATAGGCGACTTTTTAGTGGCGGTCCGTGTTCTGTTTGAATCTTTTTCCAGTCTACATCAACGATATATGCTGTGAGTTTAGATATGCGTTTAACTTCTTGAAAGAAAGCTTTCCTGTCGGCTACTTCATGAAGAACGTTGGCAAAAAGGACAAGGTCGACAGATTCTTTAGGAATCCCTGTATGGCATACATCACTATTAACAATTTTAATCACTTTTGAGGTCATTCCCGACTTGACAATGTTTTCCTTTAAGCTGTCCAGCATATTCTGATTACTATCAACAGCATACACGAGACCTTTTTTTCCTGTTATCTGAGCCATTGGTATAGTAAAGAAGCCAGGTCCTGAGCCTAGGTCAGCCATTGTCATTCCTTTTGTGGCATCTGCACATTTTAAGATTGTTTCTGGATTATGCCATTGCTTTCTTTCTTCGGACATTAAGAACTTGGCACGATCACTAAAATTTTCCATTGCTAACTCCTCAATTGCTTATGCGAAAATCAATCGAGTATTAATGTAAACTGGTTGAAAAAGACAGCATCTTTTCTGAAATTCTTAAGCAAAGGAAATAAACAAAGACTGGCAGCACTAGATTGGTTTTCAATATGCGATGTGACCGTTGTGGTTTAGAGCTTAAGGAAGGCGAAAGTTATGATCTTCAGGGCAAGTACCTATGTGAGGACTGTTACATGTATGAGACTAATCCGCTAAGGCTTGTGACCCCCTGGCTGTAGCATCCGCTTTGTCAGTACGCAAACAGTTAGGCCAAACTGGTATCTCAGGTTTAACAGAAGTGCAACAGAAAATTTATCAGATAATTGAAGAACATGGCAAAATCACAAAACAGGATCTGTTGGCAGAAGTCAAGATTAAACCAGAAGAGTTGGAGCAGCAATTTGCGTTTTTTAGGCACTGCGAATTAATTCGTGCCTTTAGGGAAGGCGATAAAGTCTACTTCACAAAATGGCAAACTTAATAAACAAAAAGTTAAAGTTGATTAGCTAATTGCTTGGTGTCTTGTGTGATTTTTTGCAATTCTTCAGCGGTTGGTTTTCCTCTTACGTCACCCATCCTGCCTATTGTACTATTTTCCAATGAGCCATGGAATTCGCTTAAGATGTACCATTCGTCGATAACGTTAAAGCCTATGTGCTCGAAGTACTGCCGTATATCCTTGCCTACAGGAGTGGCTTCATCAATCCCTGTGTGCGGTCCAGAATAAGTGACGAAAACCAGGGCGTTTTTACCGGGAACTTTTGGGGCTGAAGGTTTAATTTTACCCTGTTGTCGATATTCAGCGAATTTTTTCTTCAGGAAATTTGTCACAGGTTCCGGTGGATGCCATGAGTAGGAAGGTGTGCCCACGCAAACTATGTCGTAATCGAAATAGTTAATGTTTTCAGCTTCTTCGGGCTTCTTTAGGGTAACTTGGATATCCTTAGCTTCTAGACCTTGTTTGATGGCTTTGGCTACTTTTTTGGTGTTACCTGTTTTTGACCAGTAGATTATTAATGCTGTCTTCATTTTTCAAGCTCGCTGTCCAGCTGATTCAAATAGGTTATTCGGTTTTTCCTTCAAACTCAACTTTGATGGGCGTTGGCTCTTTGAATATGAACAGTACTGGGCAGTTTGCTTCGGTTCTTCTCCATGCGGCTTCTACAAGCTCTTTTCGTGCTTTAGAGACGACGTGGACTTTCATGGTTACACCCGTTATCATGGGTGAATCTGGAGATTTGTCTGCTTCTACAGTTACTTCCGCTTTGCTTAGTACTATGTTGCTTTTTTTGCATACGTCAGCAAAAATTGTGATACCGCAATCTGCTAAAGCCATCAGACTAAGCTCAAGTGCTGTGGCGCCGCTATCTGTTCCACCTACTGCCGCGGATAGGTCGCATACGACGCTATGTGTCCTTTGGTTATCTGCTATTGAACGGACGTTTTCAACCCATGTTGCTTTTGCTTTTACTTTTGGCATTTCTTTTTTCACCAGGCATATTTTAAGCTGAATTGCTGTTTTAAATTTTCTGTATTTTATTAATGATGGTGTTCATGGGCATGTTCACAGCCACCCACTAACTCTTTGAGTTTGCCCTCTTTGAAATTCGCTATTACTTCTTTAACGGTGGCACCTTGGGCTTTCAGTACCATAACTCCTGCATTTTTGAAGCTCTGTAACCCGCCAAGACCCATGCTACAAACAATCATGCAGTCTGGTTTTTGTGTCAAGAGCGTGTCGTGTGGATGACCTGTTCCACCCATGTGCTCGTTTGTGTTTGCTTCGGTTTTAACGTTGACGATGTCTTTGTTTTGGTTTAGTTCTATGATGGCATAATTGGGTGCTCTGCCAAAATGCTGTGCAAGGTTTGAGTCTGCGCCATTTTGGTTTTCGACTGGTATGATAATTTTTGTCAAATTTTATTTCTCCTTACTTTTTATGTTGGATTACTGACCGTTTAAGTAGTAAACATTATTAATAGTTTATGTTTAGAAAATAAACATTAAAGTGAAAAACCATGGATGATGTCGACCGGAAAATAATTACTCAACTCCAAAAAGACGGCAGAACAACACTTGAAGAACTATCCAAATTAACAGGCTACACCAGCATGGGGACCAAAAAACGCCTCGAAAACCTGCTAAAAAAAGACACAATCAAGGTTTCAGCTCTGATAAATCCAAGTGTCTTAGGACTTTACGCTGCAATAGTAATGCTAGAAATGGAAAGCGCCGAAGCAATGCAGAACGTTCTAGATCGCTTCGAAGAATGCCCGAGGATAATTCAGATATTCAAGACAATGGGTGGCTACAACTTAATCGCGCTTGTAGTTGCAGAAACAAAAGAAACCCTTGAGAGCATTTCCATGGAAAAATGCTCCTTAAGATGCAGCAAAGGAATACGCCGCTCAGAATTCTACCCCATAAGTGACACATATTTTTCACCTTTTTTACAAATAAGAGAAAACCTGGTGCATAAAGAAAACAAAGTAGCGCCGTGCAGGGTAGAATGCGATCCATGCACCCGATATGAAACCAAGAAATGCGTCGGCTGCCCCACCACCGTTAACTACAGGGGACCACTTTAGAAGGCTTGGGCATTGGAAACAAAAAAATTTGTTCTTAAAGAAGCATCAAGAATAGAAATAATTAGCTTGGTTGATAACTCGATAGATTTTCTCTCCAGTAACTCTAAGCGGGAAGTTCAATCACTTAGACAATGGACCAAAGAACGATACGGTGAAGAATGGGCTCAAACGCATGCCGAATTTCCCGTTGTGGAACATGGCTTCTCAATGCTTACCCGCGTTTTCACGGAAAAAAGCTCTTACAGTATCCTGTTTGATACTGGAGTCAGCCCTAATGGGGTCGTTGTAAATGCTGAACGGATAGGACTGGATTTAGGCGGAATCGATTATATCGTCCTCTCCCATGGGCACTACGACCATTTTGGCGGTTTAGAGGTTACCGTGAAAGCTATTAACAAAACTGATTTGCCCATAATTGCCCATGAACACATGTTTGAACACAGAGGAACAGCAAACTCTAATGGAGTAATTCGAAAATACCCTGAATTTCCGACAAAAGAAAACTTGAACTTGGCTAAAATAATCACTACGAAAAAGCCTTACCTAATAGCCAGCAAAACTGCTTGCATAACTGGCGAAATTCCAAGAAAAACAAGTTTTGAAAGAGGTTCCCCGCAAAACATGGTATTATCCAACAATAGATGGCAGTCGGACTCTGATATTTTGGATGAACGTGCTCTTGTTCTTAATTTAAAAGAAAAAGGATTGATAATTATCTCCGGTTGCGCTCATGCCGGTATAATCAATACCATACACTATGCCCAACTGATCACAGGAGTAACAAAAATCTACGCAGTTTTGGGCGGTTTTCATTTAGCTGGAAAAGAATGTGAAAACAGAATAGATCTCACCATTAAAGAATTGAAACTGATTAATCCTGAGTTAATCGTACCTTCACACTGTACCGGGTGGAAGGCAATGACTGAAATATCTGAAAAATTCCCCAAAGCATTTGTCTGGAACAGTGTTGGAAACCTCTATCAACTATAGCGTGCTTAAGCATTATCGCTGATATGGGCAAACTATATGACCGCGTCTTTGGTTTATTCCACTTCTGAGCCACAACTCATCTGCCGTACAACCTCTTTCTGCAAAACACTAATAAGGTCAGGTGCTATGGCGTCAATTGCACCGAGTATTCTTAAATCAACTATGGAATACATTCTTTTTGCACCATCTTTTCGACACCTAATTATTCCAATGTCACGCAATATTTTGAGGTGTCTGGAAACTACGGGTTGAATGAGGTTGAGGTGTGGCACGATTTCGCAGACGCATTTTTCTCCATCTCGTAGGAATTCGAGTATTTCTAGCCTGTCTGATGCTGATAGTGCACGGAAGATTTGGGCTTTGAATCTTTGCTGGGAGGCGGTTTGTCGAGCCATGGTTTAAAAAAGGTATATATCAATATTTAACTATTTACATTAAATATTTACAGTTTAAAATGCGTGGTAAAATTACTTTAATGAGCGAACTTTTTCTCAAGAAACAGTTTGAGAAAGAGCGCTTGGAATTTTATTTATTTTTTTTCTACACCTTAATCGATGTTTTACTTTGTATGTATTAACAATATTTAAATATTGATATATTGTCGCTTTGTTATATCTAAAAAAAGGCGATTATATGTCTGAGAAAGAATATGAAGGAATTCCCCGTAACAAAATACCTTGGAACCCAAAGATAGACTACGAAAAATGTATTACCTGCGGAAAATGCATTGACTTCTGCCATATGGGCGCCTTCAAATTTGAAGAGAAAGATGGCGAAAAGAAAACTGTGGTCAACCCAAACACATGCATCGTATTCTGCAGAGGTTGCGAAGACATCTGCCCTGTCGACGCCATTTCACATCCCTCAGAAGAGGAAACCAAAAAGATAATTGAAAAACTGAAAAAGCAAAGGCATAACAAACCCTTCAACTGTTCCCCAAAATAAAAAATAGGTTAAGAAATATCTGTGTGTTTGCGAGATCCCATGCCGTACCAGAAGAAGACTTTGACCACAACAACTGTCAGTACAGCGGCAAGCATACGTGCCAAAACGGTCAGTGCAAATCCAGTTATTCCTGTGACTACGTTTGCAGAAGACATCTGAAATATAGTAAACTGTACTATACCACCAATTGTACATGCAACTAAACCAGAAATAAGCAGTCTTTTGAAGTTGTCTGACCGCTTATTTAGAACTCCAGCCATGTAACCGATTAACATTGGGCTGAGGATGTATGCTAATAGTACTGTTCCTGAACCGTGAATTCCGTGGAAGCTGTTTGCCCAGTACAATGCATAGAATGAGCCCATTAAGAAGCCTGAGGCTCCGCCTGCCCATTGATTCCATAGCAAACCAAGGGCTAAGGGAACACCAACAATAACTACAAGTTCCTCTATTTCCATGACAAGCCCAGTTACGACTCCAAAACCACCACCAACTATCGACGGAAGCTTTGAAATCAGCACAATCACGAAGACGGCGACTACGGGAAGAATAATTCCGAAAACAACATCGTTTTTTGCCCATTTTTTCCATTCAAGCCCCATAATGCCTTCACCGAATTAAAATAAGGTAGTTTATATACATATGAATATTGCTATAAGCCATGGTTAGCACCCGTTTTTATGAACAGATGAGGCACCCACATTTAAAGCAAATTTTCAGAGTAACCATATATAGTCTTTCATAAAAAACCACTCAGTCGTAATCACACCAGTAACTAGTTACTCACAAGGCATGATGGAAAGCCAACATCAGTAACCCAGCGTCAATCCCATTGAATAACATGCAGATTGAATATACCATTGCGACTCCAACAGTTAACGTTTTTTTAACTAGTTGCGTTTGTTCTCTGTTGAGAAGAAAGCAGAAAAAATTTGTTGCACCTTATTTTACCCCCCAAAGTTTGAAGTTTTCTGAAAGAAGAAGGACAAGCTTTCTGTAGAAAAAAAACTGTTTTTCTAAAGTTTTCTTTCTTAACTTGTGCCCTTGAAAGTCTTAAGACCAAATTCGTCTAAAGATGTGTTATCATTTGCAAAACCTGCCGTCGTCTTTAGTGGTTTCAAGTTTGCTTATTTTGTCGCTAAACCAACCTATCTTTGCGGTTTTTCTGCAGTCAAACTTTGGAACATAGGGCTTAATGTCTATTAGTGGAGTTCCATCTAAGATGTCAATGTCTTGGATTTGCAATATGTTGTTTTCAATTTCGTTAAGTTGCACTATTGATATGCCTATTTTGTTTGGTCTGGCGGCGAACGTGTGGCGAATACTCCATGCAGTTTATCGTCGAGGAATGGTTTAACCAGCAAAGAAGAGACTTTTATGCGGTGAAAGTGGTAAAGCAGGATAATGTGCGAAAACCCTTCAAGGTCTCGTAAGCCTTCACTATATTCAGGGTATATTTCGATTGTTCCCATGGTGCCTTTTGATGCTACTGCTTGTATTGGAACGTTTTTTGGTTCCTTGAACTGTGAATGCACAACCCCGATTGGCTTGTAAGTTAATTCGTTCATCCGCAATCATTCCTTCGCATTTGTTATTGGTAGTACTGTGCAATTAATACTGTATTCCATCCCCAGCATTTTTGACTCTCAAATATAGATAAAAACACGCGAGGAAGCAACCTCAACAAAAAAACAGTCAAGTCCTGAAACGAAACATGTTAAGCCCGAAATACCAAACAATGTATAAGCAAATTGTATATCAAACCGTATAAACAACGGCTCTACCCTAAACAAACCTACACACAAAACAAAAACAGTAAAAAAGAAATTTAGTTATTTGATGCACCGAAGTGCTATGCTGTTTTCTTAAGCAAAAGCTCGCATATATTGTCTATGCTTTTAACCGCTGCGATATCCTTGTTTTTTAGCGGAGTTATGCCAAGCATGTCGGCTTCAATTACTTTCTGGTCATAGGGTACAAAGGCTAGCAGATTAAGCCCGTTTTTGTCAGCGAAGCTTTGAATTGCTTCTTTTTGGGCGTCGTTCATTACCCTGTTTCCGATGAGGTAGAGTTTTTTCATGCCAGCCGCCGATGCCAGGTCGTAAATGTGTTTGGCGATTTCCAACGATTTCAGGTTGGAGTCGGCAACGGTGAGCAATGCGTCGACTTGCCTTGCAGTGCCTCTGCCAATGTGCTCTACGCCTGCTTCTAAATCCATGACAACGGCTTCGTTGCGGTCGACAACGAGGTGCCTTAGCAGGGCGCGGATAACAGCGTTTGGGGCGCACATGCAGCCCGCCTCCATGGCCTGCACCGTACCCATAACAATCAAGCTTACGCCAAGCGGAGTGGATATAGAATAGTCTCTAACTATGTCATCAACCGTAAAATTCAAATTAAAAACACTATTGAATCCAGTGCTGGTTTTAGACTCCACCAACGGCTTATTCTCTGTAATGGGCACTATTTTGCGGGTTTCCTCAGCCGACAACCCCAATGTTAAACCGAGGTTTGGAGAAGAATCAGCATCAATCGCTATCGTTTTTAAGCCGCGCTCGACAAAACCGCGTGCTAAACCTCCAGCAATCAAAGTCTTGCCAACACCACCTTTACCAGAAACAGCAACCTTCATACAAATCACAAACTTGAAAATAGTTTCTCTGCCCAATTAATTTACGTTTCCTCAAAAAAGAAAAAGCATTCTATCTTTTTTATCAACATCGTCTCTCCTTGGAACATTGCTTTTCATCGTTGAAGTCGTTTGCTTGAATAAGCCGTGCGTTGTCGTTGCAGTATTTGCAGGTTTCGCAGTCTTTTCATTTCCCCACTTGTTTTAGCACCGTTTTCCTCGGCAAAAAACCATACCGAGCATAGAAGCCGAAAGCCTGCTCGTTACCAGCGCCCACCTCTACGATTTTCGCTACGGCGCCTTCATGCTTCATCCAGTTTAAGGCTTTTTTCATGAGTGAATCGCCTATTCCTAAGCCTCTGTAAGCAGCATCAACGAAAATGGATTCGATTTCTCCTGTTTTCTCTGGGTTAAGGCTGCTTACGCAGTACTCCACACTTTGCTCTGACGCCTCATCAACTGCCAAATCAACGCGCATCTTCCCAAGTGCCGCTTTTTTTAGCAAATCGGTTTTTCTCTTCTCAAAAGTCGTCTTGCTGTAGTGCTCTTTGAAGTTAGGTGAATGCTGACGGTGGTGCTCGTTTAGGGCTTCCCAAAGCACCTTAATTTGGTCAAGCAAGTCTCCGCCGCCGTGGACGTATTTGACTTCTTGTTTAGTCAACAAACAACCCTACCACTCATTACAAACCACGTAGTCATAGAAGTTTAAAGCTTTATTTGCCCGAAAACCCCACACCTAAACCTATCAAAAAACTGGTTGACCTTTTAACATGGCAGAGAATCAAGCAGAAAAAGCCCAAAACTACAAAGCCCAAGACGAAGCAAAAATCGAACAGCAGTTTCTGGAGGGAACAAAAGACCAAAACTTGGGCGTTTATTGTGATTTGTTTTCGGCGAAAAGCGTCTTTGAGGGGCAGGATGGGGGAGTGGTTACTGCATTATTGGTTAAGGGTTTTGAGGAGGATCTTTTTGATGCGGCGGTTGTTGTTCGGCGCGTGGAAGGGTACAGCGCTGAAGCCTTCACAGCCACGAACGCCAAAGAAGTAATCGCCTCGTCAGGAACCAAATACCTCAGAGTCATGGTAACAAAGAAGATACGGGAGCTAATCAGCCAGAACAAAAAGCGGATAGCCATCGTTTGCACACCCTGTGAAGCAAAAACCGCAAGAAAAATCCAGCAAACCCTCAAAAACGAATGCCAAATCACGGTTATCGGGTTGTTCTGTTTTGAAGCTTTCAACAAGGCTAAGTTAAAGGAAGAATTGAGGACGCGTTTGGGCATCGACTTGGACAAGGTTGAGAAAACGCAGATTCGGCAAGGAAAATTCTCGGCGGTTGCAGACGGAAAAGAATACAGCTGTAAAGTAAAGGACCTGGATAGAGCCGCGGAAAAGGCATGCAGTTACTGCGATGACTTCACATCGCGTTTCGCAGACATATCTGTAGGTTCGGTCGGAAGCAAAAAAGGGTATTCGACAGTCATCGTTAGGTCGGGGGTGGGGAAAAACCTGTTGAAAAACTTTAATGCGGCTAAAGAGGCGGTCGACAAGGAGGAAGTCGTCGAATTGTCCAAATTCAAGATGGAACGCGCCAAAAAAAGCTCAGCCGCCCTGAACACGCCTAAATAACCCTTGTTTTCGGGCATGTTGCGCCAGAAAACCTTCTGCTGGAAAGCCAAACTTTGCGTATGCAAAAGCCTTTTTAACCCAAACATCTCACCCATTAAGCTGAGATGACATCTCCATGAAAATACTAAATGAATTTGTGCCAACACGTAAATTCTTAAAGCTTGCAGATGAACTCAAAGATTTAGTCGACGGATGGAACGTAACTGACGGCGCAGCAGGTTTCCCAGCTCCAAGCGGCGTAGTAGTAAGCTGCTTACTCAAATACAAGTACCCAGAAAAATATGTCTGCCCAATCTTCATTCTAAAGTACAAAGGCCCGGTTGAAGTAGGGGGCTTAGCCCTTGCATCAGACATCATCGGATTAGACGGCTTAGCAGTCACAATGGGAGACAACCCGAAGTTTGGTCAACCCATAACGATGCTACCCTCATCCGAGGAAGCGAGAGACTTCATACGCAACCAAGTCAAGACCAAAAACCTAAAACTAGGCTGCTTACTAACCGCAAGACGCTCAATTGAAGAAACTCTTGAACGGGTACGCGAGCCATGGGACTTCGTGTACTTCATGAGGTTGACCGACGACTCATTCGATGCCCTCAAAGCAGTATCAGCTGAATGCAAGAAACTCAACAAACCACTCTTCGCATACTTCCTAGTAGGAACCGCCAAAAACGTTGAAACCGTCAAGATGATTGGCTGGCCCACCGCAGCAACGATGGAAACAGTTGAAGAAAAAGCATCAAAACTTGTCGGGCTCGTCGACGGCATCATCGCAACATGCGCAGGCGACGCTGAAGGCGACAAACTGATGCTGCAGAAACTGCAGAAGTTCAGAAGCTAAACACCAAAAACCTAAGAGACCTTTATGGTCTCCCAAAAAGTCTTTTTTCATTTTTCCTTTTCCAAAAATTTTCCGAGATAACCTTAAGTTCTAAGGCTTAATTAGCAACTCTAAGAAGAGACAAAATCTATGAATCCCGTTCAAGTATATGCCGTTGAAAACTTACCGTTGATAAAAAAAGGAGACAACCTTGGCAAACTCATCGTTGAAGCCGCGAAAAAACAGAACACCCCCATCCAGCCAAAAGACGTCATCGTAGTTACGCATGTGGTGGTTTCGAAGGCTGAAGGAAACGTAATCGACCTCGACAAAGTCAAACCGTCTGAGAGAGCTAAGGAAATTGCGCAGAAAACCAACAAAGACCCTGCACTAGTCGAAGTGATTTTGCAGGAAACCAAGGACATCGTGCGCGTCGGCCAGAACAGCATCATAACTGAAACCGTTAGCGGCATAATCTGCGCCAACGCAGGCGTTGACCGCTCAAACGTTGCAGGAGACAGAAATGTCGTACCCCTGCCCAAGAACCCGAGTGCCTCGGCGGAGAACATCAGGAAAGAAATTAAGCGTTTAACGGGCGCAGACGTGGCGGTCATCGTTTCTGACACGCACGGCCGACCGTTCAGGCTGGGCGAAATCAACATCGCAGTGGGCGTCGCAGGTTTCAAACCCATAAGGGATAGGCGGGGCGAAAAAGACCTCTTCGGCTACGTTCTAAGAATAAAGCAAACGGCCATCGCTGACGAGCTCTCTTCAGCCGCGGAACTCGTAATCGGGCAAGCCAACGAGGGCATCCCAGCCGCCATCATACGCGGATACAGCTACCAAACCGACGAAAACGCCGCGGCAATACCGCTGACCAGAGCCAAAGAAAGAGACCTCTTCAGATAAACAGTAACCAAACGTTCAATAACCCAACTGCGTAAAATAGCTGAAAATCAACAGGCTGAAAGAATGGAGACAAGCACACCCAAGGACTTCTTCGAAAAAACCCTACCTGCCAGATTTAAGCCTGAAAAAGCCGCAGGCATCGATGTTGTGGCACAGTTGAACGTAACTGGAGTCGAAGGGGGCAACTGGACGGTTATCATAAAAGACCAGAAGCTAACAGTCATAGAAGGAACCCATGAAAAACCCACGGTAACCTTGAAGATGAACGAGAACGATTTCATGGATATGGTGAACGGAAAAATAAGCGTGGAAAAAGCGTTCTTCACCGGAAGAGTCCACTTTAAAGGCGACATCGGCGTAGCACTGAAACTCAAAGATGCGGGTTTTCTATAAGCATAGTTTCTTAACTACTGAAGCGGGCAACTCTTCTTCGCCGACCTTGAATGTTTGTGGCTCATCGATTTTTGTAAGCTCACACAACTCATCCGCCGAGAGCTCTTTCACGAGATACATTATTTCTTTTTTAGCCACTTCGTAATGGTCCTTGAAGGCGGCTTTGTTCTTGAACAATTCGCCAGCGTAAGCGCATATCTCCGATTTTTTGAGGAAATACTCGATTTTTTTAGTTTTAAAGTTGATGTCAAAGGTGATTGGTCCAGCGCGGCAGGTTTCAGGCTTAACTGGGTGCACCATGCATCTTTGGGTCACTTTGCTATTAAATACGCAGAGAAGCGTTTCATCGACTGAGGGGTACGAATACTTTTCTTTTGTGAAGGACTTTTCAACTTTGATTTTCTGCTTATCCATGTATTCTTTCAATATTTTTTTGCGGCTCTCGCTCAGCGGCGGCTTAGCGTCTTGGCAACAGATAATCCTGCATTCGCTACAAACGTCGTAGGAGTATGTGGTTCCTTTGTTGTCTTCGGACATGTGGTTTCACCATTTTTTAATGGTATATTTCATTGTTTGAGAGGCAATTAATAAGGGTTGAATAAACATCGATGATGGCTTGATGGAAATCTGTTTTCTCTGCGCGTCTGACGACGTTTGTGCGGATGAGTTCTGAGAGGCTGCCTTCTTCAATGCGTTTCTTGACGACCCACAGGTATTTTTTCTCGTCTTCGTCCGCGTTTTCCGTGGCTATTTTGAGATAGTACTGACATACCTGCT
>Ga0209777_10005697_pt1 | contig 14256 bp, 14 predicted proteins | sample FrelakmetHBP12HB_FD_187147 | JGI IMG/M metagenome (GOLD analysis project Ga0209777, IMG submission 187147) | Freshwater lake sediment microbial communities from the University of Notre Dame, USA, for methane emissions studies -HBP12 HB (SPAdes)... | ecosystem: Environmental > Aquatic >...
CAGCTGACCCAAATCCTCATCGACTCGGGAACAATAATCGGCAGAGTGGTCGCAGTCGACAGCACCCACCTGAAGGCCTACAGCTGGAGAGCAATGGACAACAGAGTTGGGAGAAGCGACCAGGACGCCAGAGTCGGCAGAGGCAGACGAGGCTTCATCCTCGGATACCGAGTCCACACGGCCTGCTGAGCCGACTCGGAGCTGCCAATCGCCTACGCTGTGGCTCCATGCAACGAGAACGACAAGCTCCACTTCGAATCGCTTCTGGAGATGGTGCACCGCCTCGGGGTACAATTCAGGTCGGTGCTCGCTGACAGCCAGTACAGCTCCAGCAACGTGAGGGATGCGGCTGAGTGGCTCGGCGCCGAGCCGGTTATTCCCTACCGTAGGGATTCCCGGCTGAGGGATGCATTCAAGGTTGGGAGGGACTTCGTGGCTAAAGGCGCTAAGAGGATTGTTAAGCTGTTCAGGAAGAGGTGGAGCATCGAGAGGCTCTTCGGCCGCGCGAAGGAGTGGCTGCTTCTGGATGGTCTCAGGGTTAGGGGTCTGGCTCAGGTGGGGATCCACGTGTCGTTGAGCCTGATCTCGATGCTTGCTGTCGCTGTGTCGGCTGTGAGGCTGGGATCTCCTGGTCTGGTCAGGTGCATCAAGGGCTTCGTTGAGTGAGTGCCTCGCCTCTGAGGAGGCTAGCCCAGGGTCTCCCATGGCTTTGAGTTGGGCTTTATGTTTTTCGCATTCTTCTTGGGCTGCGGGTGCGCCCGACCTACCTGACTTGACCTGAGCTGGCCTGAGCTGAGCTGGCCTGAGCTGGCCTGAGCTGAGCTGACCTGCTATACGTATAAGCACGGCTAGGAACGCTGGGGCAGCCCAGGTCAGCTCTGCCCTGCCCTGCCCAGACACCAGCTTCTATATAGCATTTAACACCCCAGGCTTCAGTCTTTGACGCAGCTAACAGGGTCCTCGGTAAGGGTGGGCATTTTAAGAATCGATTCTCGACTTAGGAATTTCTAAACAGCCTAGCGCGCACTCGCAGGCGTGCAATTGAATTAGGCTAAACGATTGTATTTCTTCATAACCGATTTTAGCCTATCATGAGGGATAGCATAGACTTTGTTCCCGTTTATCCCCGTCATGGTTTCGGCTGCAACTAACGCATTTAAGATGGCCTCCTCGGTAGCCTGAACAGTTGCTATGAATAAATCGGTCATCAACTCGTTAGACAGCATCTCAACCTCAGTGATCTCTGTATCGCTGTAGGCGCCCGGGTTAGCTGTTGAGAAGGCGATGAAGATGTCGCCTGAGCAGTTTCCACCCACTCCGCCAACCTTGGCAACCCCCAGTGGTGCACGTTTCGCTAACCGTTTGAGTTGGTGTGGGAGGAGTGGTGCGTCCGTTGCGACCACGACTATTATTGAGCCCTGCTCACCGTTTGGCGCTTGGGTTGGATGTTCCTCGGGCATAAGATCGTTGATCTCCAGGCCCACGGGAACGCCGGCGATAGTCAAAAGCGACCGGAGCCCGTAGTTGGCCTGCACCAATACTCCAATAGTATATACGTTTGCACCTATGTCCACAACTCTGGAGGATGTTCCGATGCCTCCTTTGAATTGGTGGCAGATCATACCGGTGCCGCCGCCGACGTTCCTCTCCGCAACTGGCCCGGTGGATGAGTTATCTATAGATTTGAAGACGTGTTCCTTCTTCACGTGGAAGCCATCTATATCGTTCAGTTGACCGTCATATGTCTCGGCTACAACTGGAAGGGACCATAGATTCCCCGCCTGGGAGTTGTCAAGTGACTTCCGTTGGCGTATCCAATCGATTACAGCGTCGTGGACCACTCCGACGCTGTGAGTATTGGTTATCATTATCGGGCCGGAGAGAAACCCCGACTCCTCAACCCAAGTGGTTCCAGTCATCTCACCATTACCATTAAGGCAGGCCCCACCCAGCGAAGACAGGGTCGTCTACTTTGCCTCGAGGGAGGATAGCGGTGATGCCTGTTCTTACGGGACCCTTGCCTACAATTAGTTGGCCATCTCCCTCGATTATAGTTGTGTGCCCCACCGTAACCCTCTCTACGTCTGTTATGGCGTTGTATCTACCAGGTTTGCCCAGTAAGGGAATGTCGAGATCTCTAGCTCTTGGTTTGGTCATCGCGCTCTCTGGGAAAAATGAATTTAACAGAATTAAAAGATACTCGAATCAATTACGCCATTTCAATATGTTTGGCGTCTAGTGTGTGTAGCCGACTGTTTTTAGTCGATCTGGTTGTAGGAGCCACATTTTGGGCATTTGTAGATTGCTTTAGTTACCTGGCTCATTCGGACGTTTCTTAGCAGGACATGATCGCATTTCCCGCATTGATATACATACGGGCCTTCTCCCGTAACGAATGGCTCCATCTTCTTCGGTGCATAGAAGTTATCCTTGCTGAAGACGGTAACCCCAATTGGCTTAGTGGAGTATAGCTTCATCTTGAATGTTTTTTGATTGCTTATTTTGAACTCACCTCAAAGTCTCTATTAGTTGTTGAACGACTTCGCATAGAGTTACATGAGTACTATCTGCTTCATAAATCCAACTAGTCTGTAGAATAGTCGCGTGTGCACGATTGATGCCAACAACCAAGGAAGATTCTCTTTTAATACAATAAAAAAAAACATCTAGCTGAGCCAGTATGTCGGTTAGATTTGGGTACCACGCCGATGATGAGATGTACCAACCTAGCCGCCTCCTAGACTTCGCAGTCAAGGCGGAGAAGCAGGGATTCGACTTCATCTGCATAGACGACCACTTCCACCCCTGGTTCCACAAGGAGGGCCACGCGGGACACGCTTGGATCTGGTTGGGAGCCGCAGGGGCGAAGACCAAGGTCGGGTTAGGCACCGGAGTCACCACCTGTATCCACAGATATAACCCAGCGATCGTCGCCCAAGCCTTCGCCACCCTAGACGAGATGTACCCGGGCAGCATATTCCTCGCCATCGGCACAGGTGAGGCTATGAACGAGATGCCTATGGCGAATCCCGGCCAAACCTGGCCCTCCCACGAGGAGAGACTTGAAATGACATCGGAGGCCATAACCATCATAAAGTCTCTCTGGGAGGGGAGCTTCGTCACCTACGAAGGGAAACACTTCAGGCTAAACCAGACAAAGCTCTACACGAAACCTAGACGCAAAATTCCCCTCTACTTCGCGGCATCCGGCCCCAAGGCGATTAAGGCAGCGGGTCGACTCGGGGATGGTCTCCTGACCAACAGCAACGAGGAGCGTTTCCCCAAGATCATCAAAATATTCGAAGAGGCCGTTAAGGAGAGCGGGAGAAACCCCCACGACATGCCAAGAATGATCGAGGTCAGCGCATCCTATGACGAGGACTACGACAAGGCGCTCGCCTCAACCAGCAGATGGCTCCCAGTACCCAACGGTAACGACATCCCGGACCCGAGGGAACTTGACAGACTCAGGGTCAACGTCGACCCCAGAAAGCTCGCGGGGAACGTCTATACCGATATGGACCAGCTCATAGGAAAGATTGAGAGAATCATAGGATATGGCTTCACAGAGGTGGAGGTAGGCAGCAGCAGCCCCGACGAGGAGAAATTCATCACGGAGTTCGGCAGGAAAGTATTGCCGTATCTACGGGAAAGATACTCGGATGTATGAGAATCGAATTTTGTCAAGCTAGCCTGCCCAGACCGAAACCTCATTCACCTCGGCAAAATCGGCGGTGCGTGAGCATGAGACCCTTAACAAACCTGAGGTTTACTCAGTCAAATCGCAGTAACTCGAGAGCAGCGGATTTAGACCCAATCTCAGCGCCAAGACTCCTATCAGCTGTCCCGATTATCACGATATCCCCCTCACTAGGCTTAAGTTTCTTGGTGAGTTCCTCAGCTAGAATAGGGGAAGGTTCGACCTCAAGCCTTGGCATCTGGAACCTCCCATTTCTGAAAACCAGAGTAGTGGCGCCTTTAGCACCAGCGAGGAGAGCCGAATCGCGCTGCTCAACTCCGCTGCTTATCTTACCGGCAGCGCCTCGCACAAGCACGGCGTAGTCGCATCTCCCGACTGTCAAACCTGTTGATGTGAGGTCAACCCCCGAGAACCGTTTGTATAAAGTCACAAGTAGCGCCCTCCCCTTCTCCGTCAGCGCCATCCCACCCCTGCTGATCGTGATCAACTCCTCCCCCCTGAGACGCCGAACAATGGTTCGAGCAGCGCCTTCACCGATCCCCAGAATACTCGCCAGCTGTTGCCTACCTACATCAGAGCCGGATGAGATGAGCTCAATCGCCTTCAAAACATGAGCAGGAGCGTAGCTTGGAAACCTACCTGGGGCAGCCTTCTCCGCGATGCCGTAGAGAATCGAAACCGCTTCCAAACTCAACACCAAGAGCAGCAAATATCGGTTGAGCAGGGTGGTATAAAACTAGAAGACCGTGTAAGTCCACGCCACGGAGTCCCCGTCGTGTAGAACCCAGCTGTCACTTCCAACAGGGCCGAGAACCCACGTCCCTGAACCCCTGTCAAAGTAACTCCAAGCCCAGTAATGATGGGAGTCCCCCTCAACCCCATTTATCGAGGTCACGTATGCCCCGAGATTGGTCACACTGTACTTGACAGCAAGGTCGATCTTTGAGGCGGTCAGCAAAGTCGCGTTCATCGGGAACCTGGTTGAGTTAAACCACTTCACCGTCCCGTTCCCGTAGTCGATTTTCATCTTCACCCGCATCGAAATACCAACCATCTCTCTCGAGAGGGATTCGTAACTACTCATGTAAGACTGAGCCTGTGAGTAATAGTAGAGCGTCAGATAGCCACCGACGATCGTTGTGCAGAGTAACAGAACAGTTGACCATAGAAAAACAGTTTTTCCCTTCAAATCGACTTCATCTCCCTTCTTAAACCACTATCAGGCAATTTCCGAATCAAGTTCAACAGAGGAACGACTCCCACGAAGAAGAAACCGGCGTTTGAAACCTCGTGGAGTAGCGCGAAGGGTATACCCGCTACAATAACCGGCATTAGAGGCAAACCCAGTGAATACGCCGATACTACATTGGTGAAAAAATCATACATAAAGGTCAAGAGGAATCCCAAAGCTGCGAATTTAAAACCCTCTGTCAATATTCGACTCCTACCCAAACCAGCATCATCCAAAAATCCTAGCCTCCCCAACAACCCTCCAGCTAAGCCGAAGATGGTCTCGCCGAGGCATGTGGCTAATAGGATGGGCAGAGAGAACCCATATGGATTAATCGTCCCGTAAACCAGCCAAGTGAGTGTCCCGACTGATGAACCGACGAAAGCGCCAAATGTCAACCCAGAAACGAATACTATCAAATCCATGAACTTTATGTTGACAAAACCAATTAACAGATAGTTCGTCGCCACACACGCTGCGGTCATGACCGCGATCATGCTGATTTGGCGCGTGGATTTCATTTTACCGAGACCCTAGATAGATATGGATGGATAATCCCACTATATGAACTCGCTGACTAAGCGATGACGTCGAGCTCTGACGCTAATTAGTACTTACTTAAAGTCAGCAAGGCTCTTAAACTTAAAAGTGTAGCGCGCGCAACATTTTTAGTAAGGCTCACCTATTAGACCAGACCATGAAGACACTAACCGTCTACTACTCAAGATCCGGACACACAAAAAAGGTAGCTGAAGCGATCTCGAAGGCCATGGGCAGCGATCTCGAGGAGATAACGGAGCCACGTGGAAGAGGGGGTATCATAGGGTGGCTCCGATCAGGCAGAGAGGCCCGGGGGGAGAAGCTGTCGGTGATCAACCCATCAAAATACGACCCAACCAACTACGACATACTCATCGTCGGAACACCAATTTGGGCGGGGAACATATCCAGCCCTGTACGCACCTACCTAACAAAGGCAGCTGGTAAAACAAAAAGAGTAGCTTACTTCGCCACACTTGGAGGAAACGATGACTCAGCGACATACGCCGCAATGGAAAAGATCACGGGCCACCCCGAGGCAACATTAAGTATACCTCAAATGGAGATGAAGGACTCGGCTTACCTTAAGAAAGTGAATAAATTCGTAGAGACCCTACAAACGCTAGCTTCGAATTGAACCAGCGGAGACCTGTGATCCAGACCCCATAAACATTATTTAAAATTAGACTAGAAATTAATCGATGGACAGTTTTTTCAGCGAAGATGAATCTGATTCAAGAGTATCGGGAGCGAGACAAGGGAGTGAAGGAGTCTACAATTTTTGGAGCATGGCTGAGGACGCTGATCTCAAGCGTGAGTGGCTCGCTAAGTTATCAATAGGTGAGATCTCGGCTCTTCATAACAGAGATCAAGGCGCTATCCGATCAAGGATGAAGACTCTAAACCTAATCTAATGAGGGGGTAAGTTCCTCTCCCAAAATCTTGCATTTGAGGCATATGTAGTTCGCGCACTGTTTTTAGCACCCGGATACCTCATGTGGATTAGGCGGATTAGAAGTGGGAGATCTCTGGGGTAGCGCAGGCGAGTTAATGCCCGTCTTATTTGTCGGACATGGTAGTCCGATGAACGCTATCGAGGACAACGAATTCACGAGGGGATTTAGGAGGGAGGCTTTGGCTCTACCAAAGCCTAGGGCAATACTCTGCGTCTCCGCTCACTGGGAGACGCATGGCTCACTGGTTACATCCATGAAGAAACCAAGTACGATCCATGACTTCTACGGCTTTCCACGGGATCTCTGCGATGTAGAGTACCCGGCTCCCGGCAGTAAATGGTTGGCTGAGGAGGTTGTGAAAACCGTGTCAAACCAAGCAGTGAGGCTCAGTGAGGAGTGGGGTCTGGATCACGGGTGCTGGGCCGTGTTTAGGAGGATGTACCCAGAAGCTGATGTGCTCGTTGTGCAGTTGAGCTTAGACAGAGAAAAGTCGCATAGGGATCACTACGAGTTGGCGAAGCAGCTTGCCCCACTCGGCGGTGAGGGAGTACTGATCATAGGCAGTGGCAATATGGTGCACAACCTCGGACTCGCTGAGCCACGGGGGGAAGACTTCAACGCTGAGTTTGGCTTTGATTGGGCGATCGAGGCGAATGATATACTCAAGAGACTGATAGGCGAGGGAAACCACGACTTACTGATCGAATATCTCAAACTTGGGAGAGCCGTTCAGCTCGTCGTACCCACCAACGAGCACTATCTGCTGATGCTATACGCGTTAGCACTCAGGGGCGAAGACGAGCCAATAACCTATTTTAATGATAAGCCTGTAGCCGGGTCACTGACCATGACCTCCTTCAGGATCGGCTGAGAAACTCTCTAACTCATCCACATGCATATGATAAGCCTTTATCAGCGCTAAACAGATCGCATCACGGTGCATTCTTTGAAAGAGTTCGCGGCTCTGGATAGGTTCATACTCGAAAAAGTGTCGGAGACGAAGCTACCAGGACTTAGCATAGTCGCCGTCAGAGACGGAAAACTTGTCTACGGAAGAGGCTTTGGTCTCAGAGACATCGTCGGAGGAAAACCAGCAACCCCAGAAACGTTATACTGCATCGGAAGCGTCACCAAATCCTTCACTTGCATAGCCCTAATGCAGCTCCAAGAGAAGGGGCTGCTCAGTGTAGAGGATGAGATCGGGAGACACATACCCTTCGATATGAGGGTTAAGGGTGAACCCGTAAGGATCTGGCATCTTATGAGCCATAGTAGTGGAGTCCCAGCACTCGCATCCGCTGAGGCGATCCTCAGACACACGATGAAATCCGCCGACACCTGGCTCCCCCTCGTCAACGGGGACGACATTTACACATTCATGGACGAAGCAGAGCAATGGGCCCACTGCAAGCCAGGCGAACGCTGGTTCTACCTAAACGAAGGCTACAAACTACTCGGAGAGATAATCGAGAAAGTCTCAGGCGAGAAATACACGGACTATGTCAAGAAACACATCTTCACACCTTTAGGGATGAGCAGGAGCTTCTTCAGCCGTGAGGATGTCGACTGTGACCATGACGTGGCGACCCCATATATTATAACGAGAGACGGCGAAAGGCTGCCCAGCACATACCCATACGGGATCCTCTCAAGCGAAGGCGGCCTCATAAGCAGCGCCACAGACATGGCCAAATATATCTCAATGTACCTCAATGAAGGAAGCTGCTCTAGCGGCAGCATTGTGACCAAAGAATCCCTGACTGAGATGATGAAACCTCGAGTAAAGACCCCCTATAATCCATGGGTATCGAGGCACGCTAGATACTACGGGTTCGGCCTCGGGTCAACGCAAGACTCTTGGGGGAACATTGAGGTGAATCACGGGGGAAGTGTCACAACAGCGACTGCGCAGCTGGCCTTCATCCCCGAGAAGAGAGTCGGTGTGATAGCACTCGCCAATGCTACGGGGTATCCGCTAAGCTACATCGCGGACTACGCACTCGCAGTACTCATGGGGAACGACCCCGAGCAGCTACCAGTGATCCGCTTCGAAAGGAGCCTAGCCGAGGTGGAGGGCGTCTACGAGACCTACAAGGGAACAATGAAATGCAAAGTAATGAGGAGGGGAAGCCTCCTAAGCCTCGAGATCGGGGACAGATACCGAGAAGTCTCAGTTCCCCTTATACCCATCGACTGGCTAGGTGATGTGAAACACTTCGAAGCCCTGGTCGGCGACATGAAGCAGACAATGGAAGTCTACAGTGACGGCGGGAAGCAGTACCTGATATATGAGAGATATAAGATGAAGAAAGTTGGAAAAATCTGAATCTAAAATGCGCGCTCACCGCGATTCTGAGATTCCATCATTTAGATCAATGTTCGCGCACGCGATGGTTTCTAGTAGCCGAGCACGTGTAAGTTAAATCCACTGGAACTCTAGTTGGGATTGATGAAAATTGACCGCCCATCTTAATGAAAAAGATTTAGCAGACAGAGAAGAAGCAAAGAAGACTCTCAGAGATCAGATATTGATCGAAGGCGAGCTAATCAGCCTCTACGAAAATACGGTTAACGAGATCTCTAATCCTCTAGTTCAGCAGATGTTGAAGATGATCAAGCACGACTCTCAAAAACACATAATGATGCTGAACATCATCGTAGACTTCCTAGAAGGTAAAGAGGTCTACATGCAGGATAGGAAAGGCTTAGCCAATTCTCTGAAGAGGCACCTCGAATTAGAGAAGGAGTCAATACAGAACGGTGAGGCTCTCCTCAAAAAAGAGTGGCTTCAAGACCGGAAGGGGTACAAAGCCATAATTGAGAGCTGGGTCGAAGACGAGAAGAGGCACCACAAGTTCCTCAAGGAGTTGTCTGATAAGCCATTCACTCCCATAAGCTCGAATGATTTCGCTTCTGCCTTCAGAGACGAGGAATTTTTTGATGAGAGATACAGAAAATCGAAGGCGTATTGGGAGAAAAACAAGGAAACCAATCAATAATCCCTCAGGGACGCTGATTTGTGTGTGTTTGTAAAATAAATTAGAATACTATACCTAAATGTGCGCATCAATCCATTTGTATCCCGAATCACGCGCGCGAAGTTCTACTCTGCCTAAGTTGGTAGGTATGTGGGGGACAAAGAGCAGCAGGTTTCTCCTATGCGCTTCCTCAATTAGGCTCCTTCGGCTAGTTTCAGCGGCTAAGTGATCAGTTTCGAATGAGGGGATCCAGTTAGTGTGCTCAACATGGACTTGGTGTATGATGATGTCAGACATGTAAAGCAGGGTCTCGCCTCCAGATGTCACCTCCACCACGATTATGCCTGGGGTGTGACCAGGCGCAGGCTTGACGGTTATACCTGGGTTTGCCTCGGAAACATCGTTGATGAACCTCGATCTGTCCCCAATCAGATTCAGGTAATCTAAGGCCCAACCCTTGACATTGACTCGGATGTGATTCGCCTCCTTCTCGCTCATCAAATACTCAGCGTTCGGGAAAGCGACCTCTCCACCTACTACAGCGCCCCCGAAGTGGTCCCAGTGGCAATGCGAGATAATCACGGTGTCGACATCCTCTACGCTTAACCTGGCCTCAGCGAGGCTACGGACGAGGAACCCCGCTGGCTCATCGGGGTACTTCTCGTTCTCGGCTTGGTCACCGCAGCCGGCGTCTAGAAGTGTTATGTGATCTCTTCCACTTACTAGGAGGTAGTTGAAGGGTAACACAGTTGATGAGTCGAATCCTCCGTAGGGTCTCAGGCAGGCATCGAGATCGGCTTCTGGAGCGTCGCCGAAGATGAACTTCTTCGCTGAATCCTTGGTCATGGACCCGACTGTTCGGGAGCCGTCATTTAATACTCGGCACTCGAGGTCACCGATCTCGAAAACTCGATTACTTGTCGCTCCTGATAACATCTTCCTCACTCACTATAGGTTGCGGATACAGCCTTAAAATTGGATACCGCTCGACTAGGTGCTCGCTCGCACAATCTGATTAGTGTAGGGGGTTATCAGCCCATGAATCCAATTATCTTGATGGCTAATGTTTCACCGATGTCTTCCTGACGCGCATATTATAGTCTTGCACTCATTAGCGCACTCAAATCAGCTAATAACAGCGACGCGAAAAACAAACAGGGAGAGTTCAAAGCAATGATCAAGAGGCCCAACCACCTTTTCAACGAGAAGAGCCCGTACCTCCAGCAGCACGCATACAACCCAGTGAATTGGTACCCTTGGGGAGAAGAATCCTTCCAGGAGGCACGAAGACGCGATGTCCCAGTTTTCCTCAGCATCGGATATTCGACCTGCCACTGGTGTCATGTCATGGAACGCGAAAGCTTCGAGGACGAGAAGACAGCCGAAGCCCTCAACGCTGCCTTCGTATGTGTTAAAGTAGATCGAGAGGAGCGGCCCGACCTCGACTCCATTTACATGTCTGCCTGCCAGATGCTCACCGGTGGAGGTGGTTGGCCCCTAACTATCATCATGACCCCCGAGAAAGAGCCATTCTGGGCGGGAACCTATCTACCAAAGACGAGCCGCTATGGCATGCTTGGCCTAATGAACCTCATCCCCCGAGTTAGCCAACTCTGGAAAAATGATCGATTCAGGCTGGTCTCGGAGGCTGCATCCGTAGTCGAAGCCCTCTCACAGACACCGACCATAACCAAACCAGCCACACTGAGCATAGCCACACTGAATAACGCTTATTACCAATTGTCATCAATCTACGACGAGCAAAACTTCGGTTTCAGCAACGCCCCTAAGTTTCCTTCACCACATTATCTCCTGTTTCTGCTAAGATATTGGAACAGGACGCGTAACACAGAAGCAATCGAAATGGTCAAGCACACTCTAGACGCAATGATGAAGGGCGGAATCCACGACCAAATTGGCGGTGGTTTTCATCGCTACTCCACAGATAACAAGTGGCTTATCCCCCACTTCGAGAAGATGCTCTACGACCAAGCAACACTTCTACTCGCTTACATTGAGGCTTACCAAACCACCGGTGACCCCTTCTATGTGATTACTGCTCGGGACATAGCTGATTACACTCTGCAGCACCTTACCTCACCCGAGGGCGCATTCTACTCAGCTGAGGACGCTGACAGCGAGGGAGAAGAAGGAAAATTCTACACATGGACCCTAAAAGAGATTACAGATCAACTAGATGAAGAGGAAGCAGCTATTGCTGTCCGCATCTATGGCGTCTCCGAAGCAGGCAATATTAACGAGAGGGCGGGCGCCAACGTCCTACACATCGTCACATCCGATACCAAACTAGCACAGGAACTCGGCCTCAGACTGGACATCTTCCAAGAGAAGGTAAAGTCGATTCGCAGCAAACTGCTTGAGGCTAGGAACAGGAGGGTAAGACCCTTCCTCGACGATAAGGTCCTAACCGACTGGAATGGCCTAATGATAGCTGCCCTCTCGAAAGCTGGAGCGGTCCTCGGTGAGAAGAGCTACATTAAGGCAGCTGAGAAGTCCGCAGACTTTATCCTAGTTAAGATGAATGAAGCGGGGCTCCTCCACCGCTACAGACTAGGGGAGGCGGTTATTCCGGCTTTCCTCGATGATTATGCGTATCTAATATGGGGTTTCCTTGAGCTTTATGAAGCGACCTTTAACGCGAAGTACATCATTGAGACTAAGCGTCTGACCGAGGAAGCTATAGGGTTATTCTGGGAACCCAATCTCGGTAGCTTCCAGATGAGTCGTCAATCCGAGGGCTCCCTACCGATGGTGAAGGAGACTCATGACAGCGCAAAACCCTCAGGCAACTCCGTGATGGCGATGAACCTTTTACGCTTAGGCAGAAGCGTTGAAGCGGAACTCGAAGCGACGGCGGAACAGCTTCTCAGCACTCTCGCACACCTCGTTGAGGCCAATCCCCATTCATATTCATACCTCTTATGCGCCCTCGACTACAAAATTGGGCCAAGCTACGAAGTAGTCATCGCGGGCGACCAAACCTCTGAAGATACACAACAAATTATCGACACCCTACAATTATCCTATACCCCGAACAAGTTCCTGATGCTTAAGACTCCCGACCTCGATGAATTTCTTGGTTACACAGCAATGATGAAGAGCATCGAGGGTAAACCCGCTATATACATCTGCAGAAATCGAGTTTGTAACCTACCAATGACTGACATTAATGATGCTTTAAAATCACTGGAATCAAATGAAAACCATGCTTAACACATTAGCATTTCACATACCACACCCAAAGATCAACAATAATGACCCAAAGTACGCAGATTCAACTTAATCTCACTTACTCACAACGGACGCATCCGCATTATACGCTAACCTTCCTTCGGCTCAACGTGGATGTTGACGTAACTTAACTCCTTAAATTCGGCCCTTATTGAGTCCTCTATAATCGTGGTTATCTCGTGAGCCTTATCGATAGACTCGTCGCCACGGAGCTCGAGGTGAAGGTTAACCGACACCCTCCCCTCGGCTTTCAAGACCTGGATGCCGTGGCACCCGATAACATTGGGGTTCTGAGTGACTATCTTAAAGATCCTCTCCTCCATCTGGGGAATACTCAGTGATGAGCCGTTGGGTTCCTCGACCTCCCTTGTCTCTATATGTGTGTTAACCTCCAGCACACCTAATTGGGTCTTGACTCTCTCCTCGAAGACGGAGGCAAGATCGTGAGCCTCCTTGACGCTAAGGGTCGGGTCGACCTCTAGGTGGAGATCTATGATAGTGGAGTTGTCAATCCTGAAGACCCTTATACTATGGATGTGACGTATCCTCCTCTCGTTAGCGGCTAACTGAGTGATCTTAGATGAAAGGGACTCATTAGGACTCGTAAGGGGTTCGACCTGCACTATCACGTCCGCTCCATGGAGGACATCTCTGACCCTCTTCTCAACCTCGACCACTATCCCTCGTGAAGCCTCTAAGGTGAGGCGCCTGTCGACGGAAATCTTCACGTCCACGAAGGCATTGGGTCCCGAAAGCCTTGTTCGGATACGCTCAATCCTCACGCCCTCTATGGCGCCGATGCTTCTCTTGATCTTCTCCGCCTCAGTAACGAGGGCACGGTCCATGAGGGCGTCGAAGGTTCTCCGACCCAGCCTCAAGGAGGCTATTACTATAAGTACGCCGACGCCTGTGGAGGCGATGGGGTCGCCAATAGACCAGCCGAGACTAACCAAGATGAGGCCTAGGATGACGACAAAGGAGCTCAGGATGTCGGATGAGAAGTGAAGGGCGTCCGCCTCTAAAGCCTGTGAATTATATTTCTTAGCTACCTTGGAGAGTGTCCTGGTCCTGTTGACATTTATGATTATGGAGACGCCCATTACGATGAAGCCAGCGATACTCGCTTGAACGGGGACGCTTTCTAGGAATATTCGCCTATAGGCCTCGTAGAATATCCATGCGCAGGTTGCTATGAGGAGGATGGTCTCAGCGAGGGCGGAGAGATTCTCGGACTTGCCGTGGCCGAAGTTATGATCCTCGTCGGCGGGCCTTGCGCTGGCGAGGACTGCGAGCATAGTTATTACAGCTGCAACAAGGTCTAGACCTGAGTGTAACGCCTCTGAAAGGATTCCGAGGCTATTGGTGAGAATTCCGACGTAGAGCTTGAAGCAGACGAGGAATACGGCGGCGAGGACAGAGGTAACCGCAGCGCGCTGCTTTGGGTCTCGAAGGGCCGTTTCTAAGGAGGCTCTCAACTTTAAGGCTACTAGGTGCGCCCCCTCACTCGGTCGAGTAGTTTCCGCTCCCGTACTCGTTACTTCTCTAGCACGACCCCCGATTATCTTTCTAGTTGCAGGGCGGTCCGATAAAAGGCATACA
>Ga0209777_10005698_pt1 | contig 14256 bp, 13 predicted proteins | sample FrelakmetHBP12HB_FD_187147 | JGI IMG/M metagenome (GOLD analysis project Ga0209777, IMG submission 187147) | Freshwater lake sediment microbial communities from the University of Notre Dame, USA, for methane emissions studies -HBP12 HB (SPAdes)... | ecosystem: Environmental > Aquatic >...
TATGCCCTTCTCCCGCGTTTTGGGAATGAGCTTCTTCAGGAGATATTTGCGCTCCTCTTCGGAAAAGAAATACATGGTGTTCCCTCCTAAATTGCCGATTAATCCTCAGACTGATGTCCTTCACAGTACTGGCTGTATTCGCAGTCTGTGCATCTGCCAGGATTCCTGGTCCCTATCGGCTCGATCTCTTCTTCTATGATCCTGCCTATCTCGTGAATCATCTTCAATGTGCGCCTGCGAATTTCGTCGTTGAGATCTATCTGCACGTTAACCCTGTCTTTGCTGTAATGAATGAAGCCCCTGCGGACGATGGTCTTGAAGTTCTCTTCTACAAGAAGAGCATAGGCGGCTAGCTGGTATTTATGGTTCAGGTGAACATCTCCATTGTGGGAGCTGCCGAACTTGTAGTCTACAGTTATGAACTCATGTTCGGTCTTTACCAGGTAGTCCAAAACACCTCGCAGGCCAAGGGTGTTGCTCTCCAGAGCTACCCGGAACAATTTTTCCGCCTGGTCCAGCTCATGGTCGTAGAAGATGGCCCCTTTGCGGCGTTTCTCTTTAGTGGTGATCGAATCGTGCTTTTCCTTGCCAGTCTCTAGCTTCTGGTCAGGGGGCTTTGGGACATGGAGGACGTGGTCGAAGTAGATTATCTTGGGGCAGTAGAGGTACTGCTTCACGTCGCTGACAGTAATCATACCCCTCAAAGGACGGTCACGTCCTCCTCTTTTATCTCGTAGATCTCACCGATGCTGTCCTTCAGGCCGAAGCATTTGCTGCATAGTGGATAAAACTGGATGTTCCCTTCCTTATTGTGCATCATCTTCTCCAGCCGGAGCTTCAGTTTCTCGCGAGTATTGTGATTCATGAAGCCATAGAAGGCGCTCTCTTGGATGCGGATGCAGCCGTAGTCCAGAAGGGCCTTAGCTACTCTGGTTCTCAAGCCATTATCACTGATATCGTAAATGATAATAGTATCCACAGGTTTCCTCCAGGGCTTCACCATCTCGGCGTAAAAGGCTCATAGCATGGCCGCTCGCCACGTAGAAATGTGACTACGGCCGAGGCTTGGGAGCGTATGATATTTCTTATAAGCTGGCTCTTCTCCCGGTATGTGATGCCCTCGTCCAGACGGCCGTAGAAGGCTGAAGAGGCAATCTTCATCCCGTCCTTGGTCATTCGGCAGTCCTCTTGGAAGTGGCCCGGCAACATCATGCGCGCCAGGCTGACTACCATGCGGTCCACAACCAACGGTCGGAACTCTTCCATCATATCGTAGACCAGCTTCTCCTTGCCAGGCCGGTCGGCGTGCAAGAAACCGGCGTAAGGGTCGAGGCCAGCGTAGAGCGTGGCGGCCCAGACCTCCTGCTCCAGGACGTAGTAGCCAAAGTTGAGCAGGGAGTTGATGTGATCTTTCGCGGCGGGGTAATCCCGACCCGGGAACTTCCAAACTTCAGGGATCAACTTGGCCCAGGTCCGCCAGTATATCTCTGCACCCGCGCCCTCCACGCCCATGATCCTTCCCCTGGAGGACTCCAGGTCGCCTCTGATTTTATCCAACTCTGGAATGAGTGACTCGATCTCATTTGCTCTCTCGCGGAACTCCTGCCAGAGGTCTTGCTTATCACCCTTCCACTTCTTGGCAAAGGACTTAAGCAGCGATGCCTGGTTTCTGAGCTTGCCACGAATGAAGGACTTGGCCAGTTCAGGGCCACGGCGGTCATCGTAGGCGTGGTATTGCTCACGTCTCGTCTTCACCGTGCCGCCAAGGCTCGCCGGAATAAGGCGGGCAAGGGGCTTTCCGTAGTAGCTGGCGAAGACGATTTCGACACCCAATTCGTCAGCCATCTCGATGGCGTCCGAGGAGACGGAGATGCCGCTGCCCAGTATCAGAATCTGCTCCACCTTGCGGGCGGGGATGAGCACCTCAGGTTCGTCCTTGCGGGTTATGCGGAACTGCTCGCCGGACTTGCCAAGGAAGGAGCCACGGTCGGAGAGGATGATGCGGGACATTAGAGGATTGATTGATGCTATTATTATGATTATTTCTTTCGGGTGACTTGGGAAAAGTTTAACGTATCGTAGAATGAGTAGCATCAAAATAAGTAAATGATGTCAGAAAGAACGCCTCTTAGCAGTTGCTTAGAAAGGTAATTCTATGCCGATATCCGTGACAGTTACTAATCTACAGCCAGATATCTATGAAGACGTACCAAAGCCTCTTCTGGATCTCTTCCAGGACTTTACCTTTAAACGAGATGGGCAAAGGCTTTACCCCTTTAAGCATCAGGCTGAGGTATTCAAGCTCGTTGGCCAGGAGCAGAAAGAGGTATTTCTTGTTGCAGGGACAGCCTCGGGCAAGACCCTGGCCATCGCCGTACCGCTTTTCTGGAAGCTGAAGCTGGGCCTCATAAGAAAGGTCCTCCTGATGTATCCTACTGTTGCCCTGCTCGAAGATCAACGCAAGGTTATGGACACCCTGGCAGAGATAACTGGCCTGGAAGTCGGTCAGCTTCAGGGCGGAATGTCCAGGAGCAAGCTCATCGAAGCCCTCAACAAGCCGGTTATCCTGGCCACGCCCGACGAGGTGTACTGGTTCTTCAGGAAGAATGTGAAGTACAACAGCCTGCTGATTTACGGGCTGGCCCTGGTGGACGAGTTTGTCCTGGACGAGGGGCACTTGTTCAACGGACTGATGCTGCGCAATCTGGCGCATCTCAAGAGCAGAATCCAGCTCTTGGGCGAGAAGATCGGCAAGCATCCGAGATGGCATATTCTCACGGCCACGCCCACAGAGGAACTACGTGGCTTGATGACAGAGGGCACAGAAATAAGAGGGCAATCCAAGTGCGGTGACGTCGAAGTAACTTTTTTGGAGCCAGTCAAAGGTTACATCGAGAGACAGGATAAATTGGTCGGAGCTGTGGAATCCTCCCTCGCGGAAGATGCTAACAAGGTTTTGTTGGTTTTCAATTCTGCTGATCTGGCTCATCGAGTATTCGAAGGTATTCGTGGAAAGTCTAATCCAGATATTCCAGCCGAAATTAAGCTGCGCTTTGGACGGGTCCGCTGGGATCGTTTCAAGAACTGGCTAGAGTCAGAGAAGATTGAGCCCAAGATCGCTGAAGAGATCGAACAATGGCTTAAACATGAGGAGCCCATTCGTCTTAAAGACCTGGCCCACGGAGCCAAAGCAAAAGTACCCACAGACGAACTTGCATCGCGAATTGCAAAGCTTCTAGAGAGTCAGGCATGGCTCATAAAAAGGCGGGCATATTCAGCGGAAAGAGAACAAGAGAAAGATAGTAACTTATTGGATTCGGTTGAGGGCAGGCTGGGGAGCAAGAATAAACTGGCCAGACTGATTTGGGCCTCCGTCCAAAGCAATTCAGACATAAGAAGCGCCGGAGATCTCGAGAGCCTGATGGGAAATATAAACGGCTGGGTCAGCGATATTCAGACCAAACTTGAGCAAGTTTGGGATGAAGATTCTCTTATTGTTACGGCTCCTGCATTCGATGAGATCACTTCAAACTTGGTAAAAGTGGGAATGCAGCCGGAGCTGGCAAATAAATTTACAGATTATCTGAAATACTCGGTTGAACTGCCAGAAGAAGCTGCTGGCGACCTGAGAATGTCACCTTCCGAGCTATCCAGGCGTTATGTGGCGTTTTCATGGTTTGGCTGGCTAATTATGGACGAAGCAAAAAGGGAAGATCTGACTGAAAGGGTTCTCGAAGCCTTAAAGGGGGGCAGACTGGAGGCAGACACGAGGAACATTGCCTCATGGAAAGAGACACAGGTACCTGTTATTATCTACACAGGAAAGATGTCCAAAAACGAGCGCAGAGGTCTTCTCGATGCCTTTGGAAGCTTCTCCAGAGCAGTGCTTATATCTACGTCCGCTGTTGAAGTGGGCGTCGATTTTGCTGCTGATACTCTGATAACTGAGCAGTGCGACGGTAATGGTTTCCTCCAGCGGTTCGGGCGGGTTGGGCGCAGGGTCGGTGTTCAGGGCAATGTAGTAGTACTAATCAAATACGGTGAGACCTACGTGAATCTTTACAATAGATGCCAAGATTCACCAGAGGATGATTTGAAGATGACTCGAGAGGATTTCTCTGCTCTGATTTCATCTCCTGACGGTGGAATCTTCCCTGCCAAAAAATACGTTGAAGGATCGGATTTTCTGGATGCCACTCACTGGCTGGTCAACGCCCAGATAGGCGAGATAGGAGGATGGCTGAACCAGTCCATGTTCAAAGGTAGCGCTGCTGAAGAGCTGGCTCAGAAGATCCTAAATTCAGGTCGGCCATTTGCCTACGGCCTGCGGACAACGATTCCAGGCGTAAGCCTACAAGGGGGGGCAGGAGGAAGCGACCCGTTCTATATCCTGCGCAAAATTAACAACGATCGTCTAATGGCCAGTGACTCTCCATTTGACATGGCCCAGGCGGACATGTGGTACATGGAGCTTCTCTGGAAGAAGTCCCAGTGGAACATAGTAGTAGATCCTGCATCCACTTTGGAGGCCAGCCAAGCTTTATTCTGGTGGCAGGATGGGAGATGGCACCTTCAAGCTGGTTACGGAATAGCCGCCGATTACGTCCGGCTCTTCCAGCCGGAAATTGAACGCAACTTGAAAGGTCTTGAGGCCAGCATAAAAAAGGATCGGCTAGATGTTCTGGCAAAGCTCAAACCCAATGCTACTAACCCCAAAGTGCGCCCGATATTGAGGTTGGCGAATGCCTTGCCCAATTTCTTCTCGCCCCATGCCAGGCTCGTCCTGGGGATGGGGGATGTCTATCTGCTTCGACAAGACCTTGAAGGAATTGTTGAATCTGTGGAAGATAGAATGGGCAGTCCGCTGGTCCTGCAAAACCAGATATGGTTGATTTTGTACAGTTACAGCAAAGAGCAGGCGGAGGCCGTTCTTAGTGCGACATCGGCCCTCAAGCTAGAAGAACTGACCTGCGACTTGAGGACTCTCGAAGTGCAGGGCAGCCGAACTATCGGACCGGTGATCTTGGAAAAGACTGTCGGTGCATGTTTCGATGTCTACCGGAGACTGGTGGAACATGCTGGTTAGCAGATTTAGAGAATCGCTGGGAAAGTCAAAAGGTCGTCAGAGCCTTTACGACCACAGTCTCTCCAGCGTACAGATTGCTCTGGAGGTGGCCAGGATGGCTGGCGAGAAGCCGGGCCAGAGGCTGGACCGTCTGGTCTTCGCCACCTTCGTTCATGACGTTGGGAAACTTGACCCTAACTTTCAGGCTATGCTGGATGCGGTCTCGAAAGGACAGAAGCTGCCAGCTAAAAAGGTGAAGCACGAGGCCAGCACCTTTGATTACGAACTTCCCCAGCTCGTGAAAGATAGCCGGGAGGAGATTAAAAGGGAGCTACAGGAGGCTCTTGGCTATAGAATGGATCTGGCTGGCCTAGACGGAGCAGCGATGGAACATATCTGGGCCTTTGCAGTGACCCATCACGGCCTCTTCTATTTGTCCTACGAGCGGGGCAAAGATCAGGTCTTGCGCCCGCTCATTCGTCGCCAGTGGACCAGCTTCTATCCGAATGAGGAGCGAAGGATCACGCTTGTGGATCTGCTATTCGAGTACCATCCTCTGGGTGGGCTGGTAATGATATCGGATCTGGTTGCCTCTTATTGTCACGAGAATGGGAAAGATTATAGTTTGATCCTTAATAAATTCAAAAATATAGGGGAACTCCTAGATTGGCTTGTGGATGGAAGCAATGAACTTGAGGCGGAAATGGTTGACCACGATCAAAGAGATCAAGGACTCCGAGAGACGTTGAAATTGCTTGCAGGTGGACTAAAATATTGAATGGGAATGAGATTCATGTCGGATCTGTTATTCATTACTAATTCCGTGAGCGAAACTCTTCAAAAATGGAACTTAGAGGGCTCAGCAAGCCCAGATAAAATTGCCTCACTCATTACAGATGGCACCGCCTACTGGGAGCTGACTCTACCCGACGGCTCACACCTTGCCCTCGTCCGCCTATTCTCTCCTGTCGTCCGCAGGGAGGAGATCTTCCTGGGCAACGTATTGCTAAACGACTTCCTCAGCAAGGCCCTGATTCGAGCCGTTGAGCAGAGAAACCAAGGCCAAATGACCCTCCTAGCCAACGACCTGGAGAGCTACTATTACCTCTATCACGGCAAGTCTTCTCTGGAAAGCATCAGCGATCTCTTCCGGCAGGAGGTCTCATCCAGCCTGCCCGATCTTTACTTTGGCTGCGAGGCCCCAGGCCGGGGCATCTACGGCGACCTCGCCAGGATGCTCATATTCTACAAGAGCAACATTGAGCCCTACCCAGTCTTTTCGGTTCCAAGTGTCCTATTACCCCAGCTTCTGCAGAAGGCCAATGAGGCTTTAGGCCAACTGGCGAGCGACAAGGAGACGAACATCAATGTGATCTTCGCCGTTCTCAGCTTCTTCTATGCCAGGAATGGGGGAGAAATGCAGAGTGTCCATGCCTTTCTGAAGCGAGCTATGGATGAGGGCCTGCTGCCCGCAGAGAAGATTCGGGCGGTATTCGCCTTGGGTCAAGGCGAGGACTTCGAGAAGGAGACCTTCATGGAGCGCAAGAAGGGCGAGGTTATCGACCGGCCCAAGCTCCAGGAAGTCTTAGAAGAGTTCCTTGCCAAGGCAGAAGCGGAGATTGCCCTGGGGCAAGCTGAGGCATTGGCCCCATACTTAGCAGAAAAGATGTTAGCTTTGAGCATAGATCAGACCGCAGAACTGCTCCTAAATGGCGTACAACTTGGTCTCTTGATACAAAGTACTGCAAAAAACATAGACGGCACTCTTTCCTGCCGCTTCTGTGGAGCAGATAGTGCAATTATCGTGGAAAAAAACATCACATGTGGCTTTGGAGCAGGTCGATTCTGCAATGAATCTCCAAAGTTGCAGTCTTTCGAAGAATCACTATGCGGTCGATGTGGCATTAGCAGCTACCTTGTAACGAAGCTGCTGGGAATGCACAATGCAAAGCCACATCCCAAATCCAAGGACTATCCGGTCCCCAAGCAATATAACATAGTCTTTCATTACGGGCGACATGATCAAGCAGAGGTTCAGCGACTCAGGGATACAATCGATGATATCTTCGATCTTTTGGGAGAATTCAGAAAGAAGGCCACCGAGGAAAAGCGGGCCTTTTCTCTGGAGTACATGAAAGATGAGATTTCTAGGCGTGCCAAAGAGCGCAGGGCCAGTTCTGAGGAAGAAGAAAAATCATCCAATCCGGAGGACTTCCTCGCTGCATTGATTGCAGAGGATGATGCCGTGCCTGGGCTGGACATCCTGGCACAAACGCCTCCGGAGGAAAAGGCCCAAGTCTTGCCACTCGGATCAGGAGAGTACAGGCTTATCGTCTTCATTATGCCACGTCTTCATCCCGGAAGAAAAGAGGCAATGGATTTCCTCAACAGCCGTCTCTCCCGCAGCCGTCTGGCTGCTTTCACCCTGCTCGCACTTCTTCGCAAGCTCTGCGGCTGTGATGGCCCGTATTACTTCCAATCATCTCCTACCCTAAGGCCGAATAGTTTCGATACTGATACCTTTTATGTCCGTGGCAAAGCAGAGAACGCGGAAGTGGTCATCAAGCGCTACAGCGCCATTATCAACTTTGCCAGAAAGGTCTGCAAGTATCGGGATGGACATTCTCGGGTAGCTGATTGGATACTACTAGCAGAAAAGCTGGAGGATGAACCAATGGGCGTCATCTCTGAAATCCTCCGGAATTCACCTCTGCGAGGTAGGGATGATCTCAGGGATTTCAAATATGAACGCCTATCTAATGAGTTCATAAAAGGAACAGCCATGATAGATGGGACAGATTACTTGAAGATGATCGAGCAGCTAAAACAGTTTAATTATGGGTGGGAGATAATGCCGAAAAGAGTGGATACTGAAAAGCTAAATGAGTTCTGTGAGATACTCTTTCGAGTTCTCGACCGACTTGGCGGAGGTCGTGAAGATCTTCTGCCGCTATTTCTCAGTGAAAAACCGACAAGCTATGAGAAATATCCCAGACTTCTACTGAGCCAAATTCGCCACTATAATGATGTCGAGGCAGGATTCGAAGAGTGGAAGAGCAAGGTACTGAGGGACTCCAACGACTACCGAAAGAATGAGGAATATCCTGAGCTATTGGTTTTGAAGAAATGGCTTATGGAGAACCGCTCCCTCTTTGAGAACCACAAAGACAACCTTAACCATCTGAAGCGGAGCCTCTATTCACGAGTCTACGAATACCTCTATCCAAGGCGTTTGCTCACAGGAGCTTATGCGGAGGCCAATCGCGGCAATCCAGAGGCTTTAGAGGAGGATGCGATACGATCAAGGTTTCGCCAAGAGGTTAAACCTCATATTGACAAGCTCTCTGTAATCTATGGCAATGATGAAAAGCTTCAAAAGATAATAGACGAGGCGAAAGTGTTTCTGATCGCTAATAGAAAGCGGTATATTTGGAAGCTGAAGGAGATGGCAGCAATAGAATCCTCTGCATAAATTGTTGAAATTAAATCAATACTATTTCATAAGATCGAAATATGGAGGAAATAATTTTGAGCCAGATTGATGAATTTGAAAGCCAAATGACCCCAATAACTTTCCTGACACCTAGGATGGATAAAATTAAAAAGCGACACGTAGCTCAACCGATTTACACTCACAGAGTTGTAACCATCGCAGGCATCAAAACCGTTAAGAGTCGCTTCCTTCCTGTATCGCACGAAGGTCAAGGCATAGAAACCTACGTGGACAAGCTTGAGCTTCTAGAAAAAAATAGGGCAGAGTTCATCAGCAGAAAGCTGAAAGGCATCGAACGCAGGGCACATATGGGTCTGTTCAGGGAGCTTGTTGAGCAGAAAGGACAGAGCTGGCAAGAATACTTCAAAGCCAAGTTCGAAATAGAATGCACTATCCCGGACGAGCTTTGCATTGCCTGCTGGAATTGCTCCCTCTTTGGAGGGCTGGAGGCAGGTAAAGGAGCTACATTTTCCCGAATTCGTTACTTCGACACTTATTCAGTTGAAGACGTTGGTGATTGCGTAGCAATGGAGGGAAGCGAAGAAGGTATGGGCATCGGTAATCAGGTCTATGAAGATGTGAACAAAGCGAGAGGCTCCGATACCTACCATCTTTACGAGTATGTCAAGGCAGGCACTCGCTTTCCCTTCATCACCATCATCGAAAGCCCCACGCTCTTGGATGTTGCAGGCTACCTTCACGCAGTCCGCAGAGCCGATGAGCACGGCTACGGAAAATATTCAGCCAATCATGGCAAGTTCGATACGGAATTCCTGGCAGTAGCCACAGGTTATCCTCGCTTCTCTGTGCTGAACATGCTAAAATGGGCAGAAGTTGGGACTCTTAAAGGACTCTTCGATAGCCTTGAAGTGAAATTTGATGATCTCAAAGGAAGTGTTGTCCTCTTCGGAACAGAGATAGATGATGTAGCGGCAAAGCTCCAGGGAGCCTTTGATGAGTATTACCAAGCTCTGAACGGGTGATAAGCGGTGCTCTATGCAAGAGCTATCACCCTCAGGAACTGCGGGCGATTCACGGTAGTGGCCTCGGATTTCGGCTCAGATTACCGCACTCATACCCACATTACTAGTGAGGCCCTTTATGCCAGCTTGACTAGAGGTGCCACATGGCGACCGCATCTCATTGATCTGGAGAATGATGCCTACGCCTTCACTGAAACATATGATGTTCCAATAATGCCCATCTGGTTCCTTCCCGGGCTCTTTTCGACAGAGGAAGGCTATCGCTTGTCAGACGACCATCTGGATACGAATGCATTCAACGTGGTAAATGAGTTTTATCCCAGAACGAGCAAATGCTACGTCTTTAAGAAAGGCAATCTAGAGGAAAAACCCAGGCCACACCATGTCCCGACTTACGGCACGATTCAGGCTGTCAAGCCAGATCTCAGGTTAAAAACTTATGCCATTTCGCCCAAAAGAGAGCTATTAGAGACCTTTGTCGAGGGACAGACCTTCATGCTGGGCAAGAAAAGGACGATGTTCCAGATAGTTGAACTATCTTCTGTGACGGAAGGGCTCTGGAAGAATGGTGCATGTGGCACAGGCTGGCTGGAGCTGCCGCCCAATTATGGAGGACGATTTCAGCAGTTTCAGATCTTAACAGCTACCATGAGGTACATAATCGTAAAGGGATTGACTAAGGACGATGTAAAATATGTTGAGTTCCGAATTGGTAGTAATAATATCTGCTTGCCGGATTTCTATTGGGAAATAATATCAAAAATGTTGGGAGATGGATAGCTTGGATACGTAAGAAATAGCAATAATTTCGAAGCGGTAGGGTCCGACCAACCTCATTTCAGCGCCGCCGCTACCAGGGCACCAGGTGCAACGTCTCTTCCCAGGCGATGCTGAGTCCTCTCGCACCATGTTCCTGTATCTCAGACTTCAATCTCATACATCCCGTTTCCAAATGTAGCCATCTTCCCCACATGAATGAGCCGTCCCAGCTCCAGTAAGGCCATGATCTCCCGGGGAAAATCCCCGTGATAGGTTATCTCTCCCATGAAGAAAGGTGGAAGATGCTGCTTTTTCATCCTTTGCCTATGGAAGTACCTGGCAGCTCTAATCTCCTCGGTGTTGGCTTTCACTATGCTAATGGACCGACATTCACCCAGCAGGGCAAGGACCGCTTCATTATCATAAAGCATCCCTGAGCCGTAGAACTCCGCTAGGGCATTGGCCCTGAAGAGCAGCCTAGACATTAAGCCCCGGAAGCTGGGGGCCGCAGTGAACCAATCGTCCTCCTTTATCTGCGCTGGAGTCAGGAAACGAAGGGTGATGTCGCCTGCATAATCCATAGAGCCTTTGAGCATCTCACTATAACTCAAGGCAATTGCTCTGTTGAAAACCGTATTTCCTGAAAAGATATTATTACTGACTCCGTAGCCCAGAGAATCCACAGACTCCAACTGGAACCTGCCGAATCCCATTCGGTAGCCTCTGCTAAGTCCAGTCTCTCCCAGGTTTCTGATAGCCAGCAGAAAATAGGGCAGGTATTCGATTCCTCGGCCCAAAAGGGTGAACTTAAATGTAGCTGTAGATCCAGCAGAATGCCATCCAGGGAAAGGAGGGTCGAAAACAAAAGGTCTGGGGATATCGCTCTGCTTGCGCAGCACCTTTGCTCCATCCGAGGGGCTGCTGTTATAAAAATAATCGTAAACGCAAGGACCCCGAAGCGGGCAACCCTCACACCCATCTGCCTCTTGCACACCTGTCCCGGCACCTCCGACACAGACCAGAGATCTGAGATGGGCTCCGAAGCCGCTACGCAGCGTGTTTCCAGACCAACTGGATAGATCCGCATCGGAGTCGAACTTCATTCTGGCTTCGAACTGGGACAGAGGAAGATCTCCCATGTCAGATGGATAGGACTTAGAGTAGTAAAATATTGCGTTGAGAAAGAAAATGTATCATTGGATGGGCCTTGCAATATCTACCATTAGAGTTTATTAAAACTCTCCGAGAAAAGCTTTCAGTTCCCTTTTCATCGGGATGGGCCTTGCAATCATGTCTTTAGATCCTCTGTGCCCTGATCGTGACGCCTTTCAGTTCCCTTTTCATCGGGATGGGCCTTGCAATACAATATTATCCCCTGTGTGCCCCACGAGGTGATAATTTCTTTCAGTTCCCTTTTCATCGGGATGGGCCTTGCAATAATGGGACAATTCGTGAAAGGGAAAAGGTTACAAGCTTTCAGTTCCCTTTTCATCGGGATGGGCCTTGCAATTCTTAGTCCATTTCTCGATATCGCCGGGCTTGAGGCTTTCAGTTCCCTTTTCATCGGGATGGGCCTTGCAATTTCCATATTTATGATGGACATGAGGCGAATTTGTTCTTTCAGTTCCCTTTTCATCGGGATGGGCCTTGCAATCTTTTGTCATAGCTCCGGGAGCCACTCTCACATTCAACGTCCTTTCAGTTCCCTTTTCATCGGGATGGGCCTTGCAATTCATGAAGCGTGCTGATGTTGCAGCAAAATCCGGTGCGAAAGGCTTTCAGTTCCCTTTTCATCGGGATGGGCCTTGCAATATCCGTGTTGTTGTTCACATGGGGAACATTGGCATCTTTCAGTTCCCTTTTCATCGGGATGGGCCTTGCAATTTGGGGTGATACAGAGGCCAGGGCTTGAAGGGATGTAGTCTTTCAGTTCCCTTTTCATCGGGATGGGCCTTGCAATCGACCGGGCCAATCTGGACAGAGGTAAAAGGATCCCTTTCAGTTCCCTTTTCATCGGGATGGGCCTTGCAATTTTTCGATCGTCTGTCTCCCCGCCTTTCATAAAGCCTTTCAGTTCCCTTTTCATCGGGATGGGCCTTGCAATTACAGGAACGCACCATCGGGTAGCCGTTCAGGATCGAGCGGGTGCGCTTTCAGTTCCCTTTTCATCGGGATGGGCCTTGCAATAAGCGGCTCTTTCGGATTCTTACGACATCATCTAGCGTTCTTTCAGTTCCCTTTTCATCGGGATGGGCCTTGCAATCTTCCGAGAGAAAAAACTTTCAATCTCCTTCCAATCACCTTTCAGTTCCCTTTTCATCGGGATGGGCCTTGCAATTAGCCCTGGATGACGTTAAGGCAGCATTCAACAATGCCTTTCAGTTCCCTTTTCATCGGGATGGGCCTTGCAATAATACCGGAAAGATCTGCGGAGATTGGACCGTGAAGCTTTCAGTTCCCTTTTCATCGGGATGGGCCTTGCAATACTGGATAGCAAAAGCAGACGGTATGCTTGGAAATCTTTCAGTTCCCTTTTCATCGGGATGGGCCTTGCAATAACCTACTATACAAGGGCATTGCTAGACTCTTATTTCCTTTCAGTTCCCTTTTCATCGGGATGGGCCTTGCAATTCGCGAAACAATGCGGACCCAGTGGTCTTTTCAAATCTCTTTCAGTTCCCTTTTCATCGGGATGGGCCTTGCAATTCGGTGCCTTTCTTGGTCCTCACATAGTCTTCAATGCTTTCAGTTCCCTTTTCATCGGGATGGGCCTTGCAATACCCCCGTATTTAGCCTCAAATCTAATAAACCTTTGTTAAAAGAGCTTCTTTTTCGAGGGGTATTTTCGCCAGTCCCTCGGATGCTATATGGTATTTAAACCCTGGCGAAAAGCCTATCATATTCATTATCTGTAAAGACCCTTCGGTCCTTACAAAAAGGCAGTTAGTTCAAGCCGATGGCAATAGAATGCGGTCAACCGATGTCCTCCTACCCGCTCGCCCCTCAGCGCAGTTTCAGGATCTGGAGATCCGCCGGACCTTCACAGTCTTTCAGCTCATGACCATTCTTGAAGAGGCCCCACGACTTAATCATTATAAGAACACGACCGTCCCACCAGTCACGGGAAGATCTTTAGCTCCGCAAATGGTCTATCATCCTCATAGTGGGAGTACATCTGTTTTTTGGATCTCTCTTCCCGTTGGATAAACCAATAGCCTCTCTTGGCCGTCTTTTATCTCTAGATAGACGTTGTGATCATTATAGGTTGTTATCCATGAGCCGAGGTTGATTGCCTTCTTCTTATCGTTCTCGTAATGGAACGGAATATGGGTGTGACCAAATACCAGTGGCTCATTTTCCTTAAGAGATTTATTAAAGGAATCCATATCAATTCCATTCCCTGGCATTTTCATCCTTTCTTCGAATGGTTTCAGGAGAGCATCTAATTTATCTTTATTTACCAAATCATTTACCTGGTTCCCCGTTGAGTTGCATGGCTTAAGCAGAAAAAATGATTCGATGGCTTTTACAGAGGCTTCGTCGAATAATACTTTGGCCATGCCCAGCAACTTCTGAATCGTCCCGCTGTCAACCCTTCTAAAAGCTTCGATATTCGAAAGAGAGTCGTAAAGCCAGGATTTGAACTCGCCTGCCTCGTCGCTGGTGCTGGAGAGTATGTCGAACATGCACTCGCTTGTTGACATATCTTTTTCGAAGTCATAGCCGTGTTTGAACAGGTAGGTTTTCTTCCCGTCCGTTAGTGTGAAGCCCGTTCTAGGATCATAATGTTCTGTGAAATCGAATGGGTATTGGTACTTGGTCAAATGATGGATATGATAATCGTGATTCCCTCCCAAATAATGAACCTCTATCGAAGGATTGAGGTTCTTTAGGTTCTGTAACTTGCTGAGGATATCGAGATTCTCTATGGTCACTCCTGCCATATCCCTCCTCCA
>Ga0209777_10005699_pt1 | contig 14255 bp, 12 predicted proteins | sample FrelakmetHBP12HB_FD_187147 | JGI IMG/M metagenome (GOLD analysis project Ga0209777, IMG submission 187147) | Freshwater lake sediment microbial communities from the University of Notre Dame, USA, for methane emissions studies -HBP12 HB (SPAdes)... | ecosystem: Environmental > Aquatic >...
ACCTCCGTGATTGCATCCAGCGATTCACGAAACACGGGCAAATCGGCTCCCGTGGAAATTTCAAAATCGGGGAAGGAAACCAGCCGGCTGGCCAGCACCGAGCCCTTCTGCACAGTTCTGCTGAAGCCCCGGTTCACCATGAAAAGGTTTTCACGTCGCAGCAGATCATAGCACTCGAGACCCACGCCCGGGACGGGTTTGCTGACGCTCAACAGCGCATGGCGCGCATTGGACATGGCGTTCAGGACCAAGTCTTCATCGGAGCCGGGAAGGGGCGGGTGGCTGCGCATGTATTGCGCGGCCAGGTTGAGGCCATCCTTGGGCATATTGTAGAGGCAATAGTCCACCAAGACGGCCATTTCGGATTCGGCGCCGAAGACCATCACGCCATGATGCAGCAAACCTAACCGGCTGGCGGCAGTCTGAAGCGCGTGTTTGTCCATCCAATTCGGGATAGCTGCCTGAAAGTGGCGCAAAACTTCGCCCAGTTGGTCGTACTGGGTCAGGACCTCCGTCGCGGCAGCGAGCATGAGTCAACTCTCATTCTCCCCCCAGCCTTGGCGTTGCCCCCGTTGGGCGACCCTTCGGGTCGCCCCACTTTGGTTGTTGGTGACCGTTCAGGCTTCCCGAGATGCGGGGAGACTAAGCGGCTGTAGTCCTGTATCGTCCTGCTCAAGGCCCCGCTGAAGCCAGTCTTATCGAATAGAGAGATGTCCGCGCGGTGATGAAAAGCGTCTTCTTGTCCGCGCCGCCGAAACAGAGATTGGCAGGCGATTCGGGGACGAGGATTTTCCCGAGCAGCGCGCCTGCCGGGCTGAAAATCTGCACACCGTCGCCGGCGCTGGAGAATACGCGCCCGCTGCTGTCGCAGCGAATCCCGTCCGGCACGCCTTTGTCAATTGCACAGAATACTTTCCCGTTGGCCAGCGTGCCGTCGTCTTGCACGTCGAAGACACGGATGTGGCGCGGCTTGCCCGAATCGGCGATATAGAGCTTCTTCTCGTCCGGCAAGAAACAGAGGCCGTTGGGCATGTCGAAATCGTCCGCGACGGGTTTGAGTTCCTTGGTTTTAGGATCGAGGCGGAAGACGAAGTTCTTGGGCTGCTCCTTTTGCTCCCCCTTCGGCACCCCGTACGGCGGATCGGTGAAGTAGAGCGCGCCGTCCGACTTCATCACCAAGTCGTTGGGCGAGTTGAGCTTCTTGCCGTCATAGCTATCCGCCAGCACCGTGACGGAGCCGTCTTTTTCCGTGCGCGTGACGCGGCGGGAGGAGTGTTCGCAGGTGAGCAGCAGGCCGCCGCTGGAGAGGGAATTGCCGTTGGAGTTGTGGCTGGGCTTGCGGAAAATGGCGAGCCCGTCTTTCTCGCTCCATTTTTTCATCTCATCCGCGGGAATGTCGCTAAAGACCAGGAAGCCCTGTGGCAGCCATACGGGTCCCTCGACGAACTTCATGTCGCCGGCAAGCTTTTGCAGCTTGGCATCCTGCGGCACAATCCTGGCGAACTCGGCCTCGTCCTTGATCTCGAATTCCCCGGCGCAAGCCGCCAGTGTCAGGATGCCGCCAAACGCGAGTAGCAGCGCGTAGTTCATGTTCCCCTCCTTCTCCAAACAGAACTGGGCACGCTCTGTGCCACCATCCAGGAATACACCGCGCCGTGGCGAGGGAGAAGTTCGGCACGTCTCAAGTATGAGGTTACAGGTTCTGAGTTAACGGCGCGACTGCACGCAACTTGAAACCCCAAACCTGAAACCTGAGACATTCTGCATTGACGCTTCGGTGCTGCGGTCCTAGATTCAAGGCCCCGATGGAGAATCACGTGCCAGGCTTCTGGAGCGGCAAACGAGTAGTGGTGACTGGCGGCGCCGGGTTCCTGGGCTCCTTTGTCTGCGAGCGGCTGCTCGCGTGCGGGGCCAAGGGCCTGATCGTCCCGCGGCGCAAGGATTGTGATCTGACGGAAGCCGCCGCCGTGCGCAAACTCTACGCCGACGCCCGCCCGGACGTGCTCATCCACCTGGCGGCGGAAGTCGGCGGCATCGGCGCCAACCAGGCCAAGCCGGGGCGCTTCTTCTACGCCAACCTGGCGATGGGGCTGCAGCTTATCGAGGAAGGCAGGAAGTTCGGCCTGAAGAAGTTCCTCCAGGTGGGCACGGTCTGCGCCTACCCCAAGTTTGCTCCAGTGCCGTTCCAGGAAGATGACATCTGGAACGGCTACCCCGAGGAGACCAATGCGCCGTACGGCATCGCCAAGAAGGCGCTGTTGGTGATGCTGCAGGCCTATCGCCAGCAGTACGGTTTCAACGGCATCTATCTGCTGCCTGTGAACCTCTACGGCCCGCGCGACAACTTCGATCCCGCAAGCAGCCATGTCATTCCGGCGCTGATCCGCAAATGCGGCGACGCCAGGCGCCGCGGGGCGGAGAGCATCACCTGCTGGGGCACTGGGGCGGCGTCGCGCGAGTTTCTCTTCGTGAAGGACTGCGCCGAGGGCATAGTGCTGGCCGCAGAGCGATACGATGGCGCAGCGCCCGTGAACCTCGGCTCGGGGCGCGAGATTTCGATCCAGGGCCTGGTGGCGCTTATAGCTGGGTTGACAGGCTTCGCCGGCCGTGTTGAATGGGACGCCGGCAAGCCTGACGGCCAGCCACGGCGCTGCCTGAATGTGGAGCGCGCACGCCGGCTCTTCGGTTTCCAGGCGCAGGTGTCGCTGGAAGAAGGCTTGAAAGAGACCATCGCCTGGTATCGCGACAACAAGGATGAACGATGAAGGATGGATACGATGGATAGCGCGGCAGGGAAGTTGACTCAGTTCATCATTCATCGTCCATCGTTCATCGTTCCGTGGGGGGGCTGAATGCTGGCACCCGGCAAAACACTCTCCGTCGTCATCCCCGCTTACAACGAAAGCAAGCGCATTGGCCGCACTTTCCGCGAGGTGCGCGCCTGGTTGGATGAGCAGTTCAAAGGGCGCTACGAAGTCATCGTGGTGGACGATGGCAGCCGCGATCAGACGGCGGAGCTGGTGAGCGAGGAGGCCAGGCGCTGGCCCGAGTTGCGCCTTATCCGCCAACCGCGCAACCTCGGCAAAGGCGCGGCCGTGCGCCGCGGCTGCCTGGACGCGCGGCACGATTATATCCTTTTCATGGACGCGGACCACGCCACGCCGATTGAGGAACTGCGAGCTTTTTTACCGAAATTAGAGGAAGGTTACAGCATCATTGCAGGGGTGCGAACTTTCCAGGAAAGCGAAAGCCGCAACCGGCGTGTAATCGGGCTGAGCCTCTTGATCTTGGCCCACCTGATCGTCTTCACGAAGGCGGTGGTGGACAGCCAGTGCGGCTTCAAGCTCTTCAAGCGCGAGGTCTCCCAGGACATATTCTCGCGTTGCCGGATCAACGGCGGCATGATTGACGTCGAGATCTTCCACATTGCGCACCATAAGAACGTGCCTATCTGGTACGCGCCCGTGCACTGGGACAACAAAGCGGGTTCCACCATCAACGTGCTGCGCTGCATACTTTGCGACCCCTTCGACCTGCTGGCCATTCGCTGGCGCGGCATGCGCGGGCTTTATGATGCGCCCATTGGCCGCCAGCCGTGGCAGGAAACAAAGGAGCCAGTGAGGGGCATGGACTGACACCGATTTACACAGGCTGACACGGATGGTTGGGCTGTTACTGCGTGCCGGGGTTGGTCTTTGCGGACCTTTGGCTCAACTCCCCACGTTTCAGCTGCCTTGGACTGGCAATCGTCTCCCCGCTACTTACAATCCCGGTCTGAAAGAGAGGGGCTTTGCAACACCAGGAGTCTATGGCAAAAACAACCGCTCCACTTCCACAACTCGGTGTTATCGGTCTAGGCCACATGGGGGCTGCTGTCGCCGCGCGCTTGCTGGAAGCGGCTTACTCGGTTTCCGTCTTCGATGCCAGCCCTCTGCGGACCGAACCGTTCGCCGCCAAGGCCGTGGTCCGCGAGTCGCCTGCCGCTCTGGCCATCGCCGCGGACGTAATCCTGCTCCGTCTGCCCTCCTCGGAAGTGTTCGTGCAGCTTGTCGAGCAGGAACTGCTGCCGGGGCTGACCAAGGACAAGACAGTCATTGACCTCGGCGCCACCGATGTAGTGCAGACGCGCCGTCTGTCAGAATGGCTGGAAGCGCGCGAGGTTAGTTTTCTGGATGCGCCGCTGAGCGGCGGCGCCAGTGCCGCCCGCGCGGGCCGGCTGTGCATTTTTGCGGGCGGGAAGAAAGAGACCTTCAAGCGCTGCCTGCCGCTTCTCAAAGTCCTGGCGCCGCTGGGCAACATCGCCTATTGCGGTCCCGCCGGCTCAGGCCAGGTGGTCAAGGGCGTGGAACAGCTTGCGCTGGGTCTGTCTGCCGCGGGCTTTCTGGAAGCCCTGGCGTACGGGGCCAGTTTTGGGATCGCCCAGGCGGAGTTGTGGGAAGCCTTGCGCAGGACGCCCTTGGCACGCGCGTGTTTTGAGCAGACCACACAAACAGTGCTGAACGAAGGTGGCGAGGCGGTTTCAGTGCACTATGGCGAACTGCCCCATATTCTGGAGGCGGCGAAAGCGCACGGCCAGCCGCTGCCCGTGGCGCAGGCGCTGCTGGCCTTCCTGGAGCACGCGCCGCCATCCGTCATTGAGCGCGGCCACCATATTCCTTCGTTCTGGTTGGAGTTGACGCGTAGACAACAGGGCACTGGCCAAACATGCTTGAGAACCTGAAGACCGCTCACCAGGTGGAAATCGCGCTGCGGGAGTTGCGCGATCCACACCGCGAGAAGAACCTGGATCTGATCTGGGCCCTGGGCGAACTGCGCGACCAGCGCGTCTTCGACCTGCTCGTCGAATTGCTCCGTGACGAAGTGCCCGCCGTGCGCGACGCGGCGGCCAAGGCGCTGGGCGGCATTGGCGACGGGCGCGCCACCGAGCCGCTGATGCACGCGCTCCTCGACAAGGACCACTCAGTCCGCACCTCCGCCGGCCAGGCGCTTGCGGAGCTGAGTCGTGACCTGCCAATCCATACTGTGGCAGCGGCGCTTGAGGACCAGGGGGCCTTTGTACGCGCCGTGGCGGCCCGGACCCTGGGCAAGTGGGGCAAACGCGAGGCCGTTACGCCCTTGGTCAGCGCCGTGTGCGACCATGAGGGCGAGGTGCGCAAGGTGGTAGTCAAGGCCCTGCGACGGCTTGGGGAACCGCAGTGGCAACTCTGGGTGGATGGGACGGCCCAGGATTTTGTCCGGCTGGCCGCCTTGGGCGAAAGGCGCGCCATAGTGCCGCTCGCCAAGGCCCTCGAGAACAGCAACTGGCGGGTGCGCCTGAACGTGGCCCGCGGGCTGGCCAGGTTTCAGGACGTCATAGTCATCCCAGGGCTGGTTAGGTTGCTGAAAGATGATCATTCGGAAGTGCGTGAGGCCGCCGCGCACACGCTGGGCAACCTGGGCGACCAGCGGGCCATGGAACGGTTGCTCTTCGCTCTCGACGATAGCGATCCCAAGGTCCGCGCCGCGGCCGCCGCAGCCTTGGATAAGATTGACAAGGCCCAGCAGCACAGGATGCAGGAAAGGCTGGTGAGCGAGCGCGCGCCCCCAGTCCCGCCCGCGGCGGGGCTGTAGTGGCAGGCCGGCAGCCAGGCCAACCACCATCCACTATCCACCACCCACTTCCTTTTGTGTTTCCTGAACAGCGCTCAACACCACGCTGAACGTTGTCCCGCGCGGCGAGGTCTCGAAGGAGATAGAGCCGCCGTGTTCCTCGGCAATCTGCTTGGCGATAGCCAGGCCCAGGCCGCCGCCGCCCTTGGTGCTCACGAACAGCTCGAACAGCTTGTCCCGGACTTCTTCCGCGATGCCTGGTCCCGTGTCGCGGACCGAGAGCGTTACCTGCTCGCTGACGGCATCCCAGCGCGTGCGCACTGTCACGGTGCCATCGCGCACCATGGCCTGCTGAGCGTTCAGGACCAGGTTGACCAGGAGCTGGCGGACCTTTTCGGGATCAAGAGGCAGGTCCGGCGGCAGCGCGGCATCCGCGTCCAGGCTGCCCTGAATATGCGCATGTTGCAGTTGCCGCTCCAGGAACTTCAGCGTTTCCGCCGCCAACTTATTCAGGTCCGTGGGAACCCGCTGCGGGGGGCGCGGGCGGGCGAAGGTCAGGAGTTCTTCCACCGCCAGGGCCATGCGGTTGATCTCGCCCAGCAATACGGCATAGGCTTGTTGGGTCTGCGCGTCCACGTTCCCCGCGCGCTGTTGCAGCATTTCGACGGTCATGCGCAGGCTGGTCAGGGGGTTGCGGATCCCATGCGCGACCGTGGCCGCAAGTTTGCCGGTGGCGGCGAGGCGCTCGGCCTTCAGCAGCTCTGCCTGCGAGTTGCGCAAGGTCTCGACCATGGCCTGGAAAGCTCTGGTCAGTTCCGCGATCTCATCGCCGCGCTGCCCCTGCCGCCGCGGCCCCGGCAGCTCCAGCGTCTCGTTCAAGCCGCCCCGGCTGATGCGTCCTGCCGCAACAGCCAGGCGCCGCACAGGGCCGGAGATCCAGTGCGCGACCAGCAGGCCCAGCCCAGCCGCCAGGGCCAGCCCCAAGCCGCCCAGGGCGGCAATCCGGCGCAAGGCACGGTTCTGCGCATTCTGGATCTCGGCGAACGGATACAGCAGGTAAAAACGGCGCATTGCGGCGCCTGGGCCGCGGGCGGCACGCGCCGTGTAGAGCACCAGCCAGTCTTGCCGTGCGAGGCGCAGGGTGGCGCGCTGCAGGTCCTCAGTGGCGGGCTTGAGCCGCCTGGCGTGGACCGCCGCGGCAAGCGCCTCAACCGTGGGCCAGGCCGCACGATCCTCGCGCGCGATAGTGCTGAGAGTCCTGCCGTCTTCCTCCAGCACCACGAACTCGCAGTGCCCGGTGGCGGCCGCGGGATCGGCTTGCGCAGAGCGCCCCGCCCGGTCGCGAATCTGCCGCAGCGATTCCTCACCCAGGGCGAAACCCGGGAAGGTGGCCACCTCCAGCACAAAGCGTTGCTGGTCTTCGACCCGCGCTTCGACCTCCAGAAGGATTTCCCGAGCCAGCACCAGGCCCAGGGCAAAGAGCACCGCCGCGAACAGCGCCACAAAAGGCAGCGTGATCTTGACGGCGAGACTGGAGTGGATTGAACGTTTCAACGAATCCACAGCTCCACGTCCTGCGTCTGCTCGTGCGCGCGCAGATACCGCGGCAGGAGCGCGGCTTTGTTGAAGCGCAGGGCGCGCAGTGCCTCCTGCTTGGCCGGCCAGAATGAGTCCGCATAGCAGATCACGGTGCGCTCGGTGGCAAGCCGCAGCCTCTCAACCAGCGGCTGAAGCTCACCCTCAAAACCCAGCGCGCAAAAGACGTCCAGGACGTCCACCTGCATCGGGAAATGAGGCTCCGGCATCAGGCAAGCAATGGCCGCAGGCGCGCCGGATTTGTCCGACACCGCCACTTGCGCGCGGCCACCTTCCCATTTCTTGTTGTCGGCGTCTTGGTTCATGGCCATGAGCACCGGCAGCGAGAGGCCTTCAGAGGAGACGGGACCGAGAATACCCATCGTGGCCACGCGCACTCGCGCGGGGTGGCGCATCATGGCCAGTGCCGGCAGTGTCGGCCAGTGCTCAAAGCTAAGCGCCTCATGCCGCGTGGCGCTCGTGGCGAAGACCTGTTTCTCGAATGCTTCCTGAGTCTGGGCGAACCATGTCATGTCGCCGCTCTGCGGCTCAATGCTCTTGAACCCGTGGCGCGCGTAGATGCGATAGGCGGGCGAATCAAAGCCGGTGCCCAGATAGAGCGCCTTTCCGCCGCGTGTACGGAAATCGCCCATCAGGCAACCGATGAGCTTGTCGGAGAGGCCCTTGCGCCGCTCCTCAGGGCGCGTGTAAACGTGCCCGAAGATGCCGATGCCGAAGGCCTCGACGGTCATGACGTTGGCGAGCGGTTGGCCGTTGCGCACAGCGATGTAGAAGCGGCTTTGGGCGTCTTTGAACTGCTTGCCCAGGCTCTGCTCGATCTGCCAAATCCAAATGCGTCCCTTGTGTCCCAGCAGCGTTCTGACCTGCTGCGCCAGCTCGCTTTGGTCAGGCCCCAACAGGACGCCGAGTTCCACGCGTTCGCCGCTCTTGAGGGTCGCGTCTTGGAGTTTCCCGTACATGCGCGTTCCTTTGCTCTGTGCGTCTTCTCTTTTTACCAGAAGAACCGCGCCAGCGCCAGAAGCCTTGAAGAGGCGGCGGCAAACAAAGATGATGTTTGTTTGTGGCGTGCATGGGCCGCAGCGTCAAGCCCGGAGATTGCCTGCACGGACGCGTGAGGCGGGTAGTAGCGTTCGAGCGGTTAGAACAACCTTTATCTCGTGCAGCATCCAGGTGCCCAAGAGGCTCTTTGACTTTGGGAGACGCGCAAATGATCCATAGCCGAGGCCTTGCCATTGCGACGTTCTCCATTGCAATGCTTGGAGTTCTCGATGGGGCGGAAGATTCGCCGAAAAAGAAACAGGCGCTGGATGCCAGGGATGTAAAGAGCATTGACGTCAGCTATCATGTCCACTTCACACGCCTCAGCATCCATGCCGATGATACAGGCATCTCATACCTCCTTGCATTGCAGGAGCCGAGCCAACCCCAGTACCAATTGGCCTCTTCGGCACAAACCCTTCAACGAATTGCGGAGCAACTGTTCGCAACCGCTTTATTCAGGCATCGTCCAGAGGAGGACAAGAGTGATTTTCTGAACAACCCGCCCTACATCATCACGGTTCACCTTCGTAACGATTCGACGATTGTCCGTGCGGCAGGCCATCATGATGTTTTCGGTCGGGACGAAGGCGGCAGCATAAAGCCGGGCAAGCATGAAGACGTCGCGCGCTGGCTCAACCGGTTCAATGAGCCACTCTCGAAGGCAAGTGTCAAGGATGCGTCCGAGATCTGGAAATAGCGGCCAGAAGCGGCCCAACCACCAGCCCTCACCTCCGCCGTTCTTGCGTGCCTTATTCACCCATGCTTGTCCAGTTCAGCAGGGACATGGCAGCAGGTGCACGACCGAGTCTGCAGGGTTGGAGGCCCGGGTGGGCCGTCGCGTAAATAGCCGTGGCCGGGCGGCCACGGTAAACGGCGCGCACGGGAACTTAAGCCCTGTCAAGGGCGTCCGTAATCCGCTTCGTGCTAACGACGGCGTAGGTGTGGACAGGTGCGAAGGATTGAGGCACTGGAACACTCCTTTGCTCTTGGAAACTACGGCCGCCCTTTACAGGGCTCATACCTTCTCTGTCTGTCGCCTACCAGGGCCTTCCGGCCCTGGCTACTGACGGGCCGCCCTTAACAGGGCTGAAAGGTCCGCAGACCCGGTCCTGCACCCCATGGCAGCAGGTTTACGGCGCAGGCATTGACACCGGCTAATCGTGCGGCACAATGAATGCAATGGAGGCGCTGGAGGCGCGAGGCGATGAGCACCCGGATTGTAACAGTTGACGAGGCCGAAGCGCATATCCACCAAGTCCTTGCGCTTGTGCTTAGCGGTCAGGAGGTCCTTCTCACCAAGGATGCCTGTCCGGTGGCCAAGTTTGTCCCCGCTAGTGAAACTCAGCCATCCTGCAAACGGCGGGCACTCTTTGGGTGCCTGAAGGGCAAGATCACCATCGCTGACGACTTCGATGCACCGTTGCCGGACTTCGAGGCCTACATGCAATGAAGTTCAAGCATACGCTGCGTCTTTCCCAACTCCCATTTCACCACCGCGATCCTTTCGATCGCGTTCTCGTCTGCCAGGCGCTCGAAGACCGGTTCCCGCTGGTCAGCGCCGATGCCGACCTGGACGCCTATGGCGTGCAGCGCATTTGGTAGGCCGGCTAGGGATTTGTCTTCTCGGAGGTGTTCATCATGGCCCGCAAAGTCTCCTACACTGCTCCTATCCTCGCGTTCGGGCTAGTGGCTTCGACTTGGTTCCTGGTCAGGGCCGCCGAGGCGCCCGCTCTGCCCAAGGATATCGCGCCGCTGGCGCCGGAGCTTGCCAAGAAGATAGAGGAACTGAAGCGGGCCGCCGAAGACTACCGCGGCTTGCCCTTCAAAGAGCCGGTGCCTTGCGGTTCCTTTGAACGGGAAGTGCTCAAGAAGAAGATGCTCGAAGCCATCCAGGAAGAATTGCCCCCGCAAAAGATGGCCGGGTTGGAGGCCGGCCTGAAAGCCTTCGGCCTCATCCCGCAAGACATGGTGCTCAGCAAGTATCTGCCAGACCTGCTGGCCAGCCAGGTGGGCGGCTTCTATGACCCCAAGCGCAAGTACTTGGCGATCTTGAATGGCGCCGGCGGGATGCTGGGGCAAGCCGCCAAGGACCAATTGCCGCCGGGCATGGGCGACCGCATGGATGAGGTGGCCTTGGTCCATGAGCTGACGCACGCCATCCAGGACCAGCACTTCGACCTGGAGAAGTTCGAGGCCGGCGAACCCCTGTCAGACCAGGGCGCCGCGCGCACGGCCTTGATTGAAGGCGACGCGACGCTGGTCATGTACGATTTCTTCAGCAAGATGCGCCTGGAGAGCCTGCCGGGCGTGGACACGCTTATGAACCAGCTCTTCAAAGACCCCAAGCAGATCCTGTCCATGCTGCCGGACATGCCGGGCAGCAAGGAATTGGCCGCAGCGCCTGCCTGGCTCCGGGACAACCTGCTCTTCAGTTACCTGCAGGGCTTCTCGTTCTGCATCAGCGTGCGCAAGGTTGGCGGGCAGAAGCTTCTGGATTACGCGTTCAGCAAGGACCCGCCGCGCTCCACCGAACAGATCCTGCATCCTGAGAAATGGCACACCCAGCGCGATGATCCGACCGTGATTGCATGGCCGGATTTATCCCTTGAATTGCCTGGTTACAAGAAGCTCTGCGAAGGGACGCTCGGCGAACAGAGCATCAAGATTCTCCTGCGCGAGGGGCTGAAGGACAAGGAACTGCCGGCCACCTCCGCTGCCGGCTGGGGCGGCGACCGTTTCGCCGTTTACGCCAAGGACCAGAACTCAATCCTGCTCTGGATCACAGAATGGGACAGCACTCAGGCCAGCAGGGCGTTCAAGGATGCCGCCACGGCTCTTGCTCCCGGCTGGAACATAGCCTCGCCCAGTCCTACTCGTGTCGTTGTCATCCGTGGCCGGCTTGAGCCGGAGGAACTGGCACGGGTCGGCGCGAAACTGGCCGAAGCCAAGGCGCAGGCCCCGGAAAACAAGAACATAGACCTGGCCGCGCTGGGCATAGCGCGGGGAGAGAACCAGGGCGGCGGCATGCTGAAGGCCCTGGAAGGGATTCTCGAGGGCAAAGAGGAGTTGGACTTCGCCAAGCTGCTCAATGATCCGGACATCCAGAAAGCGGCCGCGCAAATCGCGACTCAATTGGGGGATGACAAGGCGGGCGGCCAGGACGCCGGGCAGGCGCAGGTCAACCCGCAGAAGCTGCTGGAGATGTTCTCACAGAAGCAACCGCCCGGACAGTTGAGCGCCGACGGACTCTCATACACAAACGAGAAGCTCGGCTTCAAAATGGCCATCCCGGCTGCGCAAAAGGATTGGAGAATAGAACCCAAGCCGCCTGCACCCGTGTCAGTGCTCATTAGCAGTCCGGGGAACTCGGTCCAGGTGAGTGTCGTCTCCCAGCCCTTGCCCATTGCCCTGCCCATAGAGAACATGGGGCCAATGCTGGAGATGGGGCAGAAGATGGCAATGCAAAACTACAAGAAACTCAGCCAATCCGTTATTCAGACCTCGGGACGCAAGGGCCTCGAGCTGCAATGCGAAGGCGATAACGCGGGCCAGCATTTGCGTTCCACGGGGCGGTTCTACATCGTCAACGGCTCAATGATCGCCCTCTCCGCGGTGACCTCGCCGGAGGACTGGGCTAAGAATGAGAAGGCCATCAATGAGGTCTTGGGCGGCTTTTCCTTCATCGAGGCGAAAGATGAGCAGGCCAAGCCGCCAGAGAAGAAGGAAGCGCTGAAGGAGGAGTAAGCCCGGGACCCAAAACTCGAAATCCGAAGAAAACGCAAAAGAGAGAAACTTAGATGCGCAATACGGCGGAGCGCATGATTTCCTTTTTTGAATTTGTCTGTTTCCTTCGAATTTCGGGTTTTGAGTTTCGAGTTTAGGTTGGAGATGGGCAAAGAAAACAGCTCGACCCAAAGCAACGAAAGCTACCACGACCGGGTGGCGAAGCGCTATGACGACATCTACAAGGGACGGCGCTGGGAGCTGTGGTACGAACTCTCCTGGACGCCGCTCAAGGCCCGGCTGCCGCCGGATCTCCGCGCGCCGGTCGTGGACCTGGGCTGCGGCACGGGCAGATACGGCCTGCGCGTAGCAAAATCCGGGTATTCCGTAACACTGAGCGACCTGTCGCAGGCCATGCTCGAGGCGGCGCGGCGCAAAGCGGCCGAGATGGGCCTGGAGGAACGCGTCAGTTTCCTGAAGGCCGACATCATGGACCTTTCCGTGCTGCCGCGCGAACACTTCGCGCTGGCCATCGCGCAGGGCGACGTGCTCTCTTTCGCGGCCCAACCGCACAAGGCCCTCAAGGAGGTCCGCAAAATCCTTCGTCCCGAAGGCGTTCTGGTTGCCTCGCTCGACCAGACGCTCGCGGCCATTGACCATTACGCGGAGAAGAGCGACCTCGACGGCCTGGAGACGCTGTTGAAACGCGGCGAGATGGAATGGCTGGCCCACAACGCGGCTGAACGGTTTCCCGTCCACACCTTCACGGCAGAGCGCCTGCGGGAAATGTTCACTGAGGCGGGCTTCGAGGTGCTTGACCTTTTTGGCAAGACGGCGCTGCCTTTGAAGAAGCTGGAACCGCTGCTCGAAGACGAGAGAACCGCGGAGCGGATCATGGCGTTGGAGAAGAGGCTCTGCCGCATCCCCTCCGCCCTGGGGCGCGCCAGCCACCTGCAGATCGCGGCGCGCAAAAAGAGTTGAGGTGGGGTGGCGTGTGGCGAGCGCCGGACGACGATTGGCGACGTTGAGAGTGACGGGTCACTGATTGGTGGCCGCAGGATTCAGGCTTCAGGCCAATGATGAGCATGAAGAATCAATGCATCAGCTTTCTTGCCGCGGCCCTTGTTTCCCCGCTTGTCCCCATTGCGGCCGAACCTGTCGTGCATGTGGGCGCGGGGAGCTACGCGACCGTTCCGCCGAAGGGCATCAAGGAACCGCCGGCAGTCATCTATCAGACCGAGGACCTCAAAGGCAAGATGCCCACGAACCGCTGGTGGAGTTCGCTGGCGTGGATGAAGTTCTCTGAGCGGCACTATCCGCATCCCTTGGCGGCTGAGGCCCAGCCGCGCGGCCTGCGCGTCTACTACCCCGGCAACAACATCACGGCCACCAAGGACGCGATCTTCGGCTTCATGCCTGCGGCGACAGGCGATGACCTTATCCTGGGCCATTCGGCCCAAGCGGATTTCCCGGATGCGCTGGTAGACGGCTTCAGCGATTGGTTCGTGAGCGTGCGCTTTGCTTCAGGCCGGAACGTAATGCGGGTGTCATACGGGCACGGTTCGCCATTTGTCTTTGCGCTCTACGAGGGCGGCAGCGCGCAGCTCTCCTTCCCTCTGCCTCCGAAAGTGTGGTCGGGGGATGAGCAAGGCCAGGTGCTGGGTCTTTCCATCAAGGACAAGCACTATGGCCTGTTTGGGCCCAGCGGCTCCAGATGGTCCGGCCTGGGTAGCAGGATACTGACGAATCTGACTACGGCCCAACATTTTTCCCTGGCCATTCTCCCGGACAACACAGCGGGAACCCTGGCGCTCTTCAAACAGTATGCGTACTCGCATGTGACTGACACGCAGGTGACGTGGTCCTACGATGAGAAAGGCAGCACAGTCGCAACCACCTTCACCTTCACGACTCGCGCTTACGAAGGCGACCAGTCCGGAACGATCTTTGCTTTGTACCCGCATCAGTGGCGCAACACGAAAGCTCCGCTGTTGGAGCTGTCCTACCCGTCGGTTCGAGGAAGGATGAGGCTTGGCCAAGGCGGTTCCTTCGCGACGCAGGCGCGCTTTCCAGGCGTGCTGCCGGCGCTGCCCAGGACCGCCGCCTGTGACAAAGACAGGCTGGCTGCGTATCTCAAAGTCGAGGCCGAGAAGCGCAAGGAAGCCCCGAAGGACACCTATTGGGAAGGCAAGTGCTTTGGCAAGCTGGCCGCGCTGGTTCCGCTGGCTGAGCAATTTCAGTCCGATGAACAGGCCAAGCTCTTGCGCGAACGGCTCCGCAAACGCCTTGAGACTTGGTTGGCCGCC
>Ga0209777_10005700_pt1 | contig 14255 bp, 12 predicted proteins | sample FrelakmetHBP12HB_FD_187147 | JGI IMG/M metagenome (GOLD analysis project Ga0209777, IMG submission 187147) | Freshwater lake sediment microbial communities from the University of Notre Dame, USA, for methane emissions studies -HBP12 HB (SPAdes)... | ecosystem: Environmental > Aquatic >...
AAGGTTGTACGTTTCCCAAATATAGGGAACCCTGTTGTTTTTACATTGTTCCATTCATAAGCAGACCCAATTATATCACCGATGATGGCACCCATGATATACTTTTTCTTTTTAATCCGCTCAGTTTCATAAAACGCCAGATACTCCCTTACATCTTTAAAAACGATTTTATGACCCTCTTTGCTTTCCCAAACAACACAAGTATCGTTTAAACCCTCCTGGATAGTATCAACTCTTAACCCATTATAATAGGGTATATTACTGTATGAACCTACTTTATTTTTTACTTCCCCGACAATAGCAAATATCACTCCAGCAGGGGTCAATTCTTTACTGTTCCAGTTCCGGCAAGTCGTCCAGTGTGAAATTTCAATTTCTTCATTTCTCAGGTTGCAGCATTTATTTTTAAAATGGAAACAATTTCCGCAATGATGTGTTCCTCCGTTTGGCATAAGAACTTTGTTTTTAGGTATAAATTTATAATGTTCATTATGTCTCCAGCCGGAAATTGATTTAAAGCGTATCCAAGGTTTAAGCAAAATCAATTCCCAAAATGGAGCGTTCGATTGGTAAAAGTGAAAATTCCTTGTTATTCCTATTATCGTTGATCCTATCTAAGACATCATCTACCGATACAGAATTCATAATGTAATTATTCACTACGGTTTTGTTATGTTCTTCGGAATAAACTTCCAGAAATTTTTTATCACTGTCGATGAAATCAATGACATTTTGAACTACTTGATAATGCAATAAAATGTTGTTTCTTTTAAAAAAGTCAATTATTTGGAAAACTTTCCACTGATCAATATAAATGAAATAAATAGATTCATTACCAACATCATAACCAGCACAACAATAATAATCATCAGGATCCAGATATAATCTGATTTCAGCAGTAAATGCATCATCCAGATGCTCGTTTCCGCTTGTTGTGATTATACAATATAAACTATTTAACATGGTCTTTTGATTCATTTCCAACTACTATAATGATATATGTTCCATGATATTGCAGGTTTTTCTTTTCTGATTTGTTTTTGTGAGCTGACAACGCATCAACGTTTTAAGGAGTAAATTTACAATGTTCGCTATACCGCTTTCCGGAAATTGATTTAAAGCCTGCTTTTATTAAATGAACGTTTGTTTTAAATTTCAACCGTTCAATAAAAAATCCCGGATACAATAAATTGCTTACTATTTTTGTATCTTACATAGCGCACTTGGGAATCAATCAAGGCCCCTAACCGAAGGTTGTAAAAGAACCTGGCAGGGTAAAAGGATTTCGAATCTCCTGTGGGCGATTACTTAGATTATTAAAAATGCCCGGGCAAGAAGATAGATTATTAAACTATAAAGATTTCAGCGAGATTGATTATTTTTTTTCAAGCAATCTGGCAACTACAGCATGGGGAGTTGATCGTCTGCTCCAACGTATCATTTTATTTGATCCGCTAAAAAGGCATATACCCTATCTGTTGTTAATACATATAATCTTTTATAACACTGATCTTGAACGTTCACTGAAAAGGGAAGTACTCAATAAGCTCATTACTGAACTTTATAAAAAAGTAATTAAAAAAGCAGCAAGAAACCCGCTTAACGACTTCATCCCTCCCTATTATGTTATGAGTTTGCTTATCGACCTTTATATTTCTGGTTATAACGTGAAACCTCTGATAAGAAAACTGAAGGTTGACCAGATTGAAAATCCTGTTATGTCCGTTAAGAAATATGGTGATTATTCCGTTAAGGAATTTCCTGAAGCCCTGTCTTTTTTCTTTGAACAATTGGTTTTTTATAAAGACATCAGAAACAAACTCATATTTGAAATTCTTAATAAAAGCAATTGTAGCAGAATGTTATATGAAATGGCTGAAGCTACCTTACTTGCAAATAACTTTAGTGGGTACAATCATATCTTCAAGAAGATTAAGGATAAAAAGTTAAGGTTCAATGCTCAGAAGATAGCTGCCAGTATTCACGCGGAGCGGAAAGAAATATCACAAGCCATTCAAATTGCTGAATCTGCAAAAACATTAAGGGAAAAATTTTTGATTTATCTGGATATTTCGTTTACACTCTTGATGGATGATCAGATTGAGATTGTTCATGAAATGGAGATCAACATTACATCGCCCGAAATAAGATTTGCAATAGTAGCGAATACTGTTTATTATTATATCCATAAACAAATGAAGGGAAAGGCGATGCGTAAACTTGAAGAAGCGTACGATCTGACCAAACTGATTAAGGATATATACTTTGATACCATTAATTCCACTTTCCTTTTCGATTTTGAATTAAAACTTGGACGAGATAAAGAGGCCAGTCGAAATATGGAAAATGCTGTATTTAACATTAATAATATTCTTAAGCCCCCTGATGATGAAACTGCATTTGATAACTTGGTTCATAGGCTCGCCATCAATCATCAGTTTGAGAAGGTCAAGGAATTGATTGAGAACAAATTCAGCGATCCGGATCAATTTGATGATTGGAACAGGAACCATAATACTTGTCAGGAGTATCAGATGATTATTGGCAGGATTTTGAGGAATATTGATTGGAGAATACGTGAACAAAAGCAACGGATGAAAAGGCCTGGTCCCTTAGTACTGCCAGAAGATTATTACGCGGCCAAAGTCGTGGTTGAGATGATTCCTACAGATGTATATAAAGATGAATACCTGGTTAAAATTGCTTTACACTATGCAAAACATGGCTTTTACCAGGAGGCAAAGGAGCTTATACCTCATATCAAAGATGAATCATTTCGCCAGCAATTTGCCATGGAATGTCCCATTTATTCTGTGATCAATGGGGATATTGAGGAATCGATCAATATGGCGGGTTCTATCCCGAATAATAAATTACGAATGGAAATCTTAATGGCAATGACTCCGCAATTGGCAAAGCAGAACCATTACAAGGAATCATTGGAATTTATGCGTGAGTGGGCGGTTAATTGTTTTCAGAATGAGTAATGGTTATAATCTTCCATTGCTCTGGCATTTTCGTGAAAAAGCCAATGAATGTGATTTTTATCAATCTCATCTTTTTGATATACTATATGAATATTTCTTTTTTCATCTTTGCTTATAATTCATCTGGAACTAAATATCCAAGATCTACTAGTTGTTGTACTACTTCAACTGATTTTATTGATGTTGGCCAAAATTCAATCTCGCCATTGAAGACATGCTTTGCAATATCTGTAATGATTCTCCAGTCATCCATATTAAACCTTTTTATTCTTGGACCTGGGAATCCGAATTCAAGGAGAGATTTTTCTTCAGGCCAAATCGCAACCCGCCAGAAACCACGGTAGCATGAGCCTTTTTTAACAACTGGTGAGAAATTATAAGTTGTATAAAATGCTTGTATTGCCTGCAAAAAGTGTGGTTCAGAATACCATCCATCACTTGCATATCCGGTGCCATCAACATATAAACCTTCGGGTGGTGGAGAGCATGCCTTGGAAATAGCTTTTTTAAATGATTCCGGGCCTATTTCAGCCCAACGGTCAATTCGTTCTTTTGACCTCCATCCACCAACAAGTGGTGACCCAGGTTGTAATTTTAGGATTTCTTCAATTGACGTTTTTAACGATAATAATGCTCTGGTTTGATCGCACTCTTCTTTTACAAAATCTTTATTAAAAATTCTGTTTTCTGTTCTTTGTTTATTATTCCATGAGTGTATCATTTCTATTTGATGTCTCAAACTTTTAAGGCTAAAACGTATGCCTCCTAGTGTCGGATAAGTCTTAATTATTCCACCTCTTGCATCATACAATTGCCCCAAGCCACAAAAATCGGTTACTATAAAAGGGACTCCACATAACATTGCTTCCCGAGGTGCCATGCCAAAATTTTCATCCTCATGGAAAGATGGATAAATAAAACAATCAGAAGACCAGTAGATTTCTCTTAAATTTCTTTGTTGTAATGCTCGTTCGATTACTAATCGTACTCTTTGATTCCTATCCACCACCTCTCTTTTAAAAAAATCATCAAATGTTATGTGGATGGCATTGCTTTGGCTTATGTGAAAATTTGGTTCAACGTTTCCAATTAAAGTAATTTGAATCTTTGCAATAGGCCAAATATTTAATGCACGAATAAGTTGACAAATACCCTTATTAGCAAGGAAACGACCTGCATAAACAAGGTGAAAACAATCATTTTCAATGCATCGTTGTTTTTTTGCGCTAGAAATTATTTTATTATCTGGCAAATAGAAATCACGTTCGTTAAGTCTTGGAGTAAAGACGCCCATTCTGGGAGCTGCCGAATTTAATCCATTCTTTAATTGATCTAGTTGTTTTTTTGTGGTTACAATATTCATTGTTGAATCATGGAAAGACCATCCACAATTGAAACCTTCTGTCAGCATTAAACTACCCTTTGTATGTTGAAGTAAGCGGCATGATAAATTCTCTCGGGGTTCTTGATGAAAAGCCCCATATACCGTATCTGACTGAGAACAGTATATAGACAATTCCTCGTTTGATAATGATGGTTCAATTTGCATTATTTCTCCAATGTTACCCAAAGTTTCAAAGAAATGGGCTTTCTGTTGATTCACGGATGTGTATAAATCCAGGTGAATATGATTTGACAAAACATTCTCTTTATTAATAAAATCAAATTCTCGCTTGTCAATTATTATGCGCATTGGAAACTATTATATAAGGTTTTAAATATAAGTATTTTCCATTAGTTAATAAATTGGTCGTATCTCAATTGCCTTCTCCTTTATAGATACTTTGCAAAGGTAATTTGACCTCAACCCTGGTGCCGCAAGGATTACCATTGTTATCTGAAAGATCGATGGTATCTATTGAATAATCTTTTGTTGCATAAATCTTATTGAGAAGGTTTATTCGTTCACGTGTAATATCCTCTGAAAGGGATGAATGTGCTGTTAGTGACCGATTCTCAATTTCCTTGGCCTTTTGCCTGCCTACTCCGTTATCTTCAATGGTGCATTTTAAAAGATACCCATCCTGTTTAAATTCAACAAGAAGTTTTCCACCATGAGTTCGATGCATCAGGCCATGATTGATGGCATTTTCAATAAAGGGCTGAAAAATGGATGGTGGAACTATCAGGTCGATCGGGATAAGGCTTTCTGAAAACACAATTCGTGTAGTAAACTTGCCTGCAAACCGCAATTCTTCTATGTCAAGATAGTTGCGAATGTAATGAAGCTCAGAGGCCAGGGTAATATAATCCTTTGATGCATTTTCAAGTGTCGTACGAATCAGTTTGGCAAATAGGGTAAGATATTCAATGGCATCGTCCTTACGGTCATTGAATAACATGCTTCGTATGGAGGTCAGGGTATTGGCAATGAAATGAGGGTTCATTCTTACTTTGAGTGCCTCAAGACGCGCTTTTGCAAGCTCAACCTCATAATTGGCTTTTCCCCGGGATCCTATCATGTTATTTTTCCTTCCCGAAAAGATTGATAAATTCTTCGATGCGCCGGTCGGCAAGATAAATAACCTCCTGGTTCTTCATCCTGATATATCCATCAATCTTATTATAAGAATCAATATGGTTCAGGTTTACAAGGTATGATTTATGACAGCGAAAAAAAAAGGAATAATTTAGAATCTCTTCGACCTTTCCAAGGGTCTTTGTTACAACGAATTTTGAATTACCGGAAGTGTGGATTTCGGTATAATTTACGTCTGCCTTACAATAGATGATATCCCGGCCATTGACCACCTTATATTCCTTTCCTATGGGCAGGGAAACAAGGATGTTAGGTTCATCACCCGATTCAAGTTGGGCAAGCAGAAGTTTGATTTTATTGGCCACTGAAATTTGCTTTCCCCGCTGATCAAACCGGTCAAGAAATGCCTCCAAATCCTTTGGATCGACAGGCTTTAATAAATAATCGAAGGCGGCATGTTTGATAGCCTGTATGGCGTATTCCTCATATGATGTTGTAAACACAACATCATAATTAACACAGTCGAATTTATTAAAAAGCTGAAATCCATCTTCCTCAGGCATCCTGATATCCAGAAATACCACATCAGGTAATGAAGCATTGATAACACCCACGCCTTCTTTTACAGAACCCGCCATCCCTGTTATCCGGAGGCGGTCTTTAAATTTATATTCTATTAATGAACTGAGATCTTTCCTGCAATTGGATTCATCATCGATGATCACACATTTTATCATAGTAGTGTTTTTTGATTCTATCCTGGGATATAGTATTCTACAACGAAATTAAGATAAGTTTTAATCTGAAGGGATAAATATTTTTGATGTGAATACCCGCTCATTGTAAAACATTAGCGATAAATAAAAAACCTTTCCCAGCCTGAGTTCACAATGTAATTTTGCTTCTAATTCATAAGATATATGAGAGGAAAAAAGAACGAAAAAGAAACAAACCAAACCCTTTTGAAATGCGTCGAGAAAATTGCTCTTGGCGCAAAATCCTCCGAAATAAGCAAAGAATTCTTGCAAAACAATAAAATGGAAATTCAGAGATTATCTGAATTTTTTGAGATTTCAGAAATCCAGGCAGTTCTGTTCTGTGTTATCTTTACTATTAATTTCGGGTCCTGTACCGTTGATCTGGAAAAAATTGCGGAATATATTAGTAGTAGCCCGGTTAGTGTGGTGAGTTACTTACCCGACCTTGACAACATGGTCGAAAAGAAGATGCTTCGGAGGCAGGTCGAAAACAGTCGCAGAAGGCGCGGCGGTGGTGGAAATCTGAATAATATAGAATTCTATGTCAACAGAGAAGCCTTCGAATCACTCAAAAAAGGAGAAAAATTCATTTCAAAGAATATTGAAACCCCGGATGTTTATTCACTCATGGTGTATTTCGTAAATATCTTCTATAATTTTCATGACGGGGAATACACCATATCAGAGCTGCATAACGAAATCCTTTCAACACTGAACCGTAATATATCTCTTGCTTTTGTAAAGGAATTACGGAAACTTCCCTTGGAAATAGAAGACCTGACTATTTTTATAATCATTTGTAGTGAGTTTATCGATGAAGAAGAATCGGTCAACCTTCTTGAGACAATTAAATTTCTCTATTCCGATTTTTCTGAACGTATGCGCGTTCGCAAAGAATTCATTAAAGGTACTCACACCCTATTAAAATACGGTCTGGTGATGCTTGAAGAAGGCCAATTCAAGAGTGAACGACAGGTGATGCTCACTGATTATGGGTTGGAAATCCTGCTCCAGGAAGACAAGGATATTTTTGTAGCAAAAAAAGACAAGAAGAAAACAAGTGACTTTATTATTGCCACATCCATTCCGGAGAAAGAACTTTTTTTCAATGGAAAGGAATCGAAAAACCTTGATTTTCTTACTGATACACTGAAACCGGAAAATCATTTAAAGCTTGTAAGCCGATTGAAGGATGCCGGGATGAGGACCGGTGTGACAGTATTATTGTATGGCCCCCCAGGGACCGGTAAAACTGAATCGGTATACCAGATTGCCCGAAAAACAGGTAGAGATATCCGGATGATATCCATTAGTGAAACAAAAAGCATGTGGTTCGGTGAATCGGAAAAGCTCATCAAAAAAGTATTTGATGAATACCGCAGAAGGGTCGAAAAAAGTGAAATGGCCCCAATCCTGCTATTTAATGAGGCCGATGGCATTTTCAGTACCCGTAAAAAGATCGGGTCCTCCTCGGTCGATCAAACCGAAAATGCTATTCAGAACATCATTTTGCAGGAAATGGAAGATCTTAACGGGATATTGATCGCCACAACTAACCTTACCCAGAACCTTGACCAGGCTTTTGAAAGAAGGTTTCTTTACAAGATCTGTTTTGAAAAACCGGAACCGAATTCAAGAGTGAAGATTTGGCTGGATAAGGTTAAATCTCTTCAGTATGATCAGGCAGAAAAATTATCAGGAATATATGAGTTGAGTGGAGGACAAATAGAAAACATTGCCAGGAAATGTATCCTCAAACAGATACTCTATGGAACATTCCCGATGTTTGATGAAGTTAAATCATTCTGTGAAGAAGAGCAGATGAACCGAAATTCTATCCAAAGGATAGGATTTACCTAAAACTCACAGGAAGTATAATTTCAAACCAACTCCAAGGTTAAACCTAAGGGCCTTTAAGTTAAATCCGTTATTGATGTTAAAGAAACCACGGTCACTGAATCTGGCGTTTTTATACTCCATATCGGAACTTACCCAATATGCCTGGGTTTCGATACCGAATTTAACTCTCCCTTTTAAAAAATCAAGGCCGAATGCTACACCTTTAATCGCAAATGCGCATGCATTCTTATCTCCATATAATGCAAAAAGAGCAAGATAAGGATTCAGACTATGCCTGTAGAATCCAAGCTGGAGGCGGCCTCCATAACATGGAGTTCGGGTCTCAAGTCCATCGTAAGCCAATTTGACATTGGTAAAGGAGAAATAAAAACCCAGGGCAAATTCTCTTGAAACCCCGAATTGAATACCTGCATATTGCAAAGGATAAATTGTTAGCTGCCATGCCGGCAATGTGCCAGATTGGTTCTGATCAAGGGGTACGTCAAAAACCTGCGGCAGAGTTAATCCATATCCAAGTCCAAACACATGTGAAGTAACCGGCTTCCTCAGCTTTTTCGAATTAACCGGCAAACGGGGGGTATTCAATGTTACAGGGATACTAATCTCCTTTACAGAACCTTTAACTTTGCAGTTCCATTTTCTCTTAGTTCTCAGGTCGGGCGTTATCATCGGGTTCCCTGATTGCTGCCACAAAATCTGTTGTCCCGATTTAAATTGAAAAATCATACGGTCGGTTGGTTGCCTGGAATGATCTGCTTCATCATAATCCTGAAAGGAATATTCTTCGAAATTGACAATAGTTGGGATTGCCTGTCTGATTGCATTGATGGTGGCATCTTCAAGCAGTTTTCTGCGATTGTTGGTGTTGACTATATGAAGGATGTCTTTCCGGTTGTCGAGTATGATCGAGGATTGTCCTTCCACTTCATTAATCACCTGCCCTTCTGAAATGATGTTGCAAAGCAGGAGAAGAGGAATTATCAATCGGTGGGAACGAAGGGCAATCATGGCTTAATTTATGACAGCTTGTATTATTTCAGGCCATTATTGATGAATTTATGCACTTTCTCTCCGAATTCAGTGCCTTCATCTACTTCCCTCAAGGCCTTTTGAATCGCATGTGTAATGGCTTCCCTGTCGGAGTTGATGAAATCGGGGTTATAAAAGAAAAACATCCTATACTCGGTAAGGTCAGAATGCTTCTCTTTTTTATAGATTGTAAAAGAAGGATGGATCATGCCGCCAATATCAATGGCGCCAACCTGTTGAAAGGCGCTGAAAAACCGGTCGGTCCAGTTGACCTCCTTTTTATTCTTCTTTACCTCGTCCCCACCATAGGCTTGATCGAAACGGTAACGGATCGAATCAAAAACAAGTCTGACCATGAAATTTTGCGCATCTCCAAGACATTTTTGCTGTCCGATTGCATAGGTTGGGGCACTGACTTTTGTTTCATAATCAAGATACTTACCTTCCTGAAGTTTTTGCAAATGATTGAGCACCACTTGGTCCAATGGCAATACAGTACCGGAGATCGTATAGCCTTCTTTCTGATACTTTTTAGCGATGGCCTTGGCTTGTTTTTCGGTTTTCTTCTCGGTTTTGTCGGAGTTGATGTGGGTTGCTGCAAATAATGAAGTTGTTATGATTGAAACAACCCACAAAAGCAAAATAATTGATCTTGAAATAGTTTTCATAATTCTTTGGTTTTATTCTCAAAGATAAGTTGACAAAGAAGATGTAAGATTGGGATTTATTTAACGGGGGTGTTTGTAAAAGAGCGATCGTATTCGATATTGCGTTCGCATCTAAATATCAGATTACAGTAACGAAAAGCTTGAGATGATCGAATATTTAGCTGTCACATTTAAGAGATCTTGTTAAAAAACGATTTCAGTTTTTTATGTTCCATTTTTTAGTTGGTTCATTATGGTTTGATTATTCAGGTGCAATTTAGGGTGCAAAAAGTGGTGCAAGTGGTGCAAAAGGCAAGTAGGTGCAAGGTGCAATTTGCATATATCTATATGCAATTGCACCGAACTTACACCATGTTTTAAAATGGGAGTTCCTGGTCCTTTGAAGAAGTATATTGAATTTCATCCAGTTCATTATAAGTTGTTGAATTGAAAAGTTTATAAGCCTCCGTTGTTTCATCCTTAATTAGTATCTCAATGTCTATGGCCAGTGAAATGTGATTGCAGGCTGTTCGTTCAGATACACCGGCCCTTTCCATATAATCCGTTTTAAGCTTTGTATGTTTCATTGATTTAGGGGGTGGTAATAAGTTTTCAAATATTCTGCGCATTTTTACATTTTTATTTGTTTCCTGCAGCGGTGGGTCTGTCAGTATCGGTAACCCTTCTTCATTGATAATAAAGGCAAAAGGTTGAAAGTCTTTGTCCCTGCAATAAACAGCCTCAACTACGGAAATATCATTATGTTTTGGGTCCTTCGTAACTGACAACACTGATTCTGCTTTATTGACCAGATAAGTGCCGATATGACCCCTGGCGTTAAAATCAGCTTTGTTTTGGTGCAGAATAGTAATAATGTGAATATTATAATTCTGAGTCCAGTATAACAATGCCGTAGTTAACCTGGTCGCTTCTTCTTCATCATTGACCCCATGGGTAAGTAAATCCACTATTCCATCAATAACAACCATTGCCAGGCCGGGGGTATTTGCTATGGCGTGTTCAATTGTAATCCATCGTTCTTTTGGCTCCAATGGCCTTAATCCGAAGGCCTCCAGGTTAACCGGTTTTTCGCTTCCGATTTGCTTACAAATACGTTTCACGGTCCTTTGAGCATGAAATGGAGATTGCTCTGTGTCAAAGTACAGTATTTTACTGTCAGCCCGTAAATTGCCCCTGATACCTTCCAGGCTGCATGATCCCGAAGCTGCGGCTGCAGTAAGGCATGAAACTGAAAATGTTTTCCTGCTCTTCGCTTTCCCAATTAGTAAACTGAAATTACCCAGCGTGGCAATGGGTTGGTATTTTATATGTATTAATACTGGAGGTTCCATGATTTCGGTTATTGGATCAATCCGATATTTATTTAAGGCTGCTTCAGGATCAAAGGTCTGGTTATTGTCAATTTGGGCCGGAGCTGGCCGGTCTTCTTTTTTATAAAAATCCTTCCTATCCATGGCGCCAATGATTTAACATAAGTGGTTTGTTTTGCCCGATTTTTATAGCCCATTGGGCTGTTTTTTTATACCCTTCGACCCCTTTGGTTAAATAGGGATGGCTTTCGATTTCGTGGTTAATCATCTGAATTGCTTCAAATTCCTCAATGTAACCGCCTGCAATATACCCGCCTATGGTAATGCAAAGGCTTCTTAACATTGGGTGCCCATAATCAATGATATGATCAAACCCGGTATTTATAATTTTAGCGATGATCTGTTTGTCTTTATCGGTGACATCAATTTTTGGTGCATGCCTGGCCGGCGCCAAATCGAAATCACTTCGTTTACCCCCTTTGGTTGTCCACGAATCGAAGTTATCCCTCGAAAGTAGATCAGGGTCCCAGGATTGAAACAAGGGCAAGACAGCGTTTTGTCCTGATGGGTCAAACCCGGCAAAGACTTCCATTTCGGATGCTATTCCGAAATAGTATTCCTTGAACTCCGCAATGGTCTTTACTAAAGGAATTTTCACCAGGCATTTGACTCCGCGCTTTGAAGGTGAAAGCCATGCAGCAATAATAGATTTGTATTCATCAAAGAGAAATGATTTGAAGTCAGGTGCGTTATCAATGTGATCAAAATCCAGCACCAACAAACCGGTGAACTCTTTGATACTTTGATAATTCCGAACTGGATAGACTATCGCGCAAGGCGTGAAATAAAACAGGTAGCGTTGTTTCAGTCTGGCTTTTAGTTGTTTGTTCCCTGAGGATTCGGCTTCGGCTATTTGGTCGAAAACATTTATGATACTTCGGGGTGGATCTTCAGTAAAGCCTAAAAACAAGTCAAGGCTAATCAATCTGTCTGGCTTGATGTTGGTAATTGGCTGCCGGTAAACCTGAAAAGAAATTTCGTTATCTTTGTCCATGTGTACTAAGATTCTAACGGGTTTCCGGTTTGCCAACGGAGCCCGTTTTTTAATTATTTGGACATCCTGTGCTGGTGTTTCCCCTTGAAACCAGCTATTTCGTGAAGTGAATCCACAACCTCGGCAGCTTTATATAATACCCGACCACCAATGCGGTAGCCTTGTAAGATGCCGTCTTTTGTCCAATAATGGAGTGTTGCCATGGATATTTTAAGCAATTCACAAACCTCTTTACGTGAAAGGTATTCACCGTTGGTTTGCGGAGGCATTGGATTTGCCGGTTTGAATTGCCGGAGTTTCTCTTCGACAATGTCGCCAATCATGGCGCGGAGTTCGGGAATCGGGGTGCTGTGAAGAATGATAGAATCCATATTCGCATTTTTGTGCAAATATGGAGCGGTTTAAACCCCTCTTACAATCCTTAAAGGGTCGCGACCATTCAAAAACTCAATGAAATTAGCCTAAATCGGCTTTATCTGGAATAGTAAATTTTGCCCGTTTAGTATCGGATAGTCTATTGCTCTCAGGATTCAATTCCTTTGCCAGGTTCTCAGGGGTTGTTTTTTTTTCTGGTTTTGATTCAATATCGAAATAGTCGTAGCATATTCTTGCAAGCCCCTTATAGTTGTACTCCCCGTTTCGCATCGGAGGTTCAATAAATCCCTGCTTGACTAATTCAAGAAACAGATATCCGAATTGTGATGGTGTCCCTTTCCATTTAATTTTCTCGCCGGCATGAACAGGTTTCAAGTTATCTTTAAGCTCATTCTCTCTAGCCTGAATCCAGTCTGCAATATTTTGCCGCCTGCCTTCCGAAAGTTTCGTATTAAATTTATTAATGATCAGTTCTTTAATGAATTGTAAGAAATTCCCCGGATTCTCTCCGTTTTCGCTGTATCTCTTCAGGTGATAATCCAAAAACGAAATAGCAGTCTGAACATTCGCCTTTAAAAAGCCAAATACAATCACATCAATTTCATTGTTCATTTGAGGCAATAAGGCATAGAACCTTCGAAAATCCTCTTTGATGTCTAAGTCAAAATTTTCAGGATCATATTTTGATGACAGCTGTACATCATAATTTCCCGAATCGTTAATGTTCCTTGCCAACATTGAGAAAGACTGCCCCTCGGGTAAATAAGTGAGATGAAAGTAAAACTTTTTGTCAGTCATTGTTGCTGTTTATTATTGGTTAACTACTTTCAAAGGTGGTTTACTAAAAAACGGATGGTTTGCCATAAGGTCGGCATTTTGTTCCGGTGTAATTTTAATGTATTTCAAAAATGATTTCTCGGATCTATGTCCCGTGATCTTCATGATTGAAATACTGGGCACCCCAGCCAAATAAGCATTGGTCGCAAATGACCTGCGCGCGGTATGAACAGTAACAAGTTCCCACTTGTTGTGACTGGACTCAACTTTACTACCTCCCCGTGTTTGTGCTTTCATTACAAACTCGTTAAGGCCTGCTTTTTGAGCGATTTCTTTTAAGTAGTCGTTCATTTTTTGATCACTGATCGCGTTAGGGAGGCTGCCGTCATACTTTTCCAAAATTGACTTTATCGTCCAGTGTAACGGTATCTCAACCGTTTCTCCAGTCTTTTCGGTTTTTATCCTGATTCTGGATCCACTCTTGATAATGTTCTCTTTTCTAAGTTTTGTAAGATCTCCGAATCTCAATCCAGTATAACAACCGATGATAAATAAATCCCGCTGGTGTTCCAATCGTTTGTTATCTGATAAATCCAGTTTATAAATGTTTGTGAGTTCATGTTCGTTCAAATAAATTGTATCAGCTGTTTCTGCAAATACTCTGAATTTTTTCGGCAGGACCTTTTGCGAGTAGCCTTTTTCCAATGCATAATTATGAAAAACTTTGATATTCTTAATATGGGTCCCAACTGTATTGTAGGAAAATCGCTTCGACGTAACAAGGTTACCTTCTTTGTCTTCGGATATTACTGTTGCCTCATTGCAATAGCGTATGAAGTTTTCATAAAATTCCATGTTTAAATCGTCAAAGTCAAGTTCCTGATCGATCGTTGCCTGGTAAGCTTTTAGAACCGCTAAGGTTGTATTGTAATGTTTGATGGTCCAGGGCTTGCGGTTA
>Ga0209777_10005701_pt1 | contig 14255 bp, 11 predicted proteins | sample FrelakmetHBP12HB_FD_187147 | JGI IMG/M metagenome (GOLD analysis project Ga0209777, IMG submission 187147) | Freshwater lake sediment microbial communities from the University of Notre Dame, USA, for methane emissions studies -HBP12 HB (SPAdes)... | ecosystem: Environmental > Aquatic >...
TGGCATCACGGTGCGTGTGAGCTGCCGGCCGGGATGTCACGAAGCGGTAGCTAGCCGCCCGGTCGTGTGTGATCAGCGCGGCACCAGAGGAAGTAATGTGGGATGACCGCAGGTTCGAGCACAGCCTGAGCAGCCTCAATATCGTGTTCAGCGGACCGGTGTGGTGCCGTCCAGACCGTCCGCAAAGCGCATGGGTTCAGCAGCCGCGTACGTACGCACATCGCGCGCGGCTGCGCTGGCCCTCGGATCATGCGCCGCTTCGTAGCAGTGTAGCCGATCGCGAAGGAAGTCGTCGCGCCACGGGACGTACGGCTCCAGTGGCTGCAGGGCTTCCACACAGCACTCGCCGCCGAGTTGCTTCGCCAAACGGACAACGGTTTCCTTTCGCTTCTGATCGAGCAGATGCACGGCGAACGGTGTCTTCAACACGGCGTAAAGTTGGCGCCCCAGCTCTGGATCGTTGGCGGCCAGCGCGACGGCCAGGTTGAGCGCGTTTGTCATCAAACGCATCATCGGCCACGGATCCCGCTGACAGGCGCGAAATACACTCACGAGCACCGCAGCGGCTTCTGCCACCTTGCCTTGGCGCCACCGCAGCGTGGCAAGCAGCGCTGCTGATTCCACGGGTTCGATCGTGCGCATCCGCTCGAGGTAAGGCAGAGCAGCATCGTCGCCAGCACTTGCCAGTGCTGCTCCGATGACCAACAACTCCATTGGGCCCGAGGGCTCGCGTGGCTGCGCCCGCCACCATGCCAGGGTCTGGTCGAGCCTGCCTTCGAAATAGTACCGCAAGGCTTGGACCCGGTACCGTTGCGCAACGGTCATGGCTGCGCTGACGTCGGGAGCCAGGCCACCTGCAACGCGCTGCGCGAAACGCTGATCCTGTAACGCTTCCCAATCGATCTCGCCGCCGCTGAGCTGTGGCCGATCTTCGCCGCGGGCATGTGCGCTATCGCGTACCTCCTTTGTGTCAAACAGTGCATCCTTGCCCAGGTTGCGGGCGAATCCGAACTCGATCACGGTGCGGTCATCGGTGTTGACAACGGCGCCTTCCAATTTGGCAATAGCATGGGCAAGGGAGGAGCGGGCAATGAAATGCGCCAGGAAACCTTCGACGCCGCTCGCGTGCCATGCCACCGCGAGAGCCGTCTTGAACGGTTCTCGCTCAACGCGCTCCCGCAGCATCGGCACGCGGTAGGAAACCGGTTCGCGTGCAGCCACCAGGAGCAAATCGCTGTCAAGCGTGTACCAAGTCTCGACTGTCGGAAAGACGGAAGCCAATGTGGCGTAGGCCGTCCGGATCGTCCGGGCGTCGACGTCGTAGGTTTGGAGCCATTGGAGGAAGATGCCCCCGGGCTCGAGGCGAGATGCAACCGCCTGGTAGAATTCCTGTGTGAATAAGCTGGCGATGCCTGCGCGGTACGGGTTCGAAGGCTCGGAGAAAATGACGTCGTAACGCTCGCCGGTGGTGAGCAGCACCTCACGTGCATCACCAATTGTGATGTTCACCTTGGGATTCGCAAGCACGTTCTGGTTCACTGGCGCGCACGCACGGGCCACGTCAAGGACGGCCGGCTCGAGCTCGACCACGTCCACGCGCTGCAACTCAGGAATCGCGCCGAGCCAGCCGGCGGTGCTCCCGGTCCCGAGCCCCACGACAAGCGCTCGGGTTGGGTGGGGAACCAGCAGGGCGCCGACCAAGCCACCCATCACCTGCGTCGCTGCATCTTGCGTTGCATTTCCATCCGACTTGCCGTTGACGATCAACGCATACCCGGCTGCGGCATCGAGCGCGACACTGCTCTCGACGCCGTCGGTTTCCCATTCGATGGCCCCCCGGTAAGCGTTCACGAAGGCATGCAAGCTGTTTGGCGTGCGCTGCGTGAAGTCGACGCGCCCGGCTCCGATCGAGCTGTGCCGCCAGGCGGCGGTCGGGCCGGTGGCCGCCAGCAGGAGCGCGGCGACCAATGCCGCGGCTGCCGGGAACAGACACGGCAATAGCCTTCTGTCGGTACGCAGCCCCACCAGCATGGCGCTGGTAGCCAAGGCGACCAAGATGAGCACGACCGCACGCCAGGTCCCCGTCGCCGACAGCGCCGGGAGCAAGCCGAACCCGCCGGCCAATGAGCCGACGATCGATCCCACCGTGCTCGAAGCGTATGCCAGACCCACGTGGCGTCCGACGGCCTCGCGTCCACGACCCAGCAGCGCGATTATCAGCGGAAATTGGATTCCCGCAATGAAGGCGGCAGGGAACACCACGAGGGCGGCTACCGCCGTCCACCCGAGCACCAGCCCGTAGAATCCCAGGGAGCTCAGCGCTCGCAAGAAAATCGTGAGCAGCGCAATGCGATCGCCGAGCGCATACGGGTACGCGATGCAGACGGCCTCGGCGGTGCACGTGAGCGCCAAGCCGCGCAATGTCGCCGGCCGGTCACTACCGAACACCGCATAGGCCACCCCGCCGAGCCCGATGCCGAGCAACGCCACAGAGAGAATGAGGCCAAATGTGAACGAGGACCCGCCCAGCAGCGGCCCCAACATTCGGTACCATACCAACTCCATCAAGAAGAACGCGAAGCCCACAAGCGCCGCCGCGGCAAGCACAAATGCGGGCGGTGCCGGCACGGTGTTGCGACTCGCGAATGCGGCGGGCACCGTCGTGGGGAGCTGGTCTTCCGCACTCACCGACTGGTCCGCGTTCGGGAGTGCACGCGCCAGGAGGCGGGCGGCTATTGCAACGAACAAATTGACGAGACAAGCAAACCAGATGGTTTGTCGAGTGCCGCATACCTCGAGCAGGAAGAACGTGGCGAAAAACGCGCCCGTAACCGCGCCGAGCGTGTTGACGCCGTAGAGCACCGCCAATCTACGTCGCCCGACATCCGCCTCGGTTTCGACGGCCCTGCTCGCCGCCGGTAAGCTTCCGCCCATCGCTAGTGTTGGGACGCACAGCACGAACGTTGCAAGCAGCAGGCGCACGACAGTCGCCGGGCCCAGGCCCAGTGCGACGGAGCCGCCGAGCGCGATGTACACGTAGCGGGCCAGCCAGACGAGAGCGGGAGTGAGCGCCGCAGAGGCCGCGACCGTCAGCTCCAGGTTCGCGTAAAATCTGAGTGGCTGCGGGTGCGCATCCGCGCGGCGCCCGAGCAGTGCTCCGCCCAACCCAAGCCCGCCCATGAAAATCGCCAGCACCGCTGCGGATGCGGGCGTCGAGGCGCCAAAAATCAGTCGCATCTCCCGCAGCCACGCAACCTGATATACCAATGCACAAGCGCCTGAGCCGAAAAGCAAGCAGGCCACTTTCGCTGTACGCGCGCTCATGAGCCGTCGCCACCAGTGAGTCGCTTTAACACCGCACGGCCGGTATCAAGCCTCACTCAGCGCACGTGTCGGCGCAACTCGTCCACTTTATCGCCCTTCTCCCAGGTGAAGAACCCGCCTTCAGGGGCGCGCCCGAAGTGACCATAGGCGGCCGTCTTCTTGTAGATCGGCCGCTTGAGATCCAACGTTTTGATGATTTCGGCGGGTTTCAGCTTGAATGATTCGAGGAGAGCTTCGGCGATGATGTCGTCCGGCACCACCCCGGTAGCAAAGGTGTCGACGTCGACGGACACCGGTTCCGCAACTCCGATGGCATAGGCCAACTGGACTTCACACCGATCCGCGAGACCGGCCGCCACGACGTTTCTTGCCATATAGCGCGCCATGTACGAGGCGCTGCGATCCACCTTCGACGGGTCCTTCCCGGAGAACGCCCCGCCGCCGTGACGGCCGTAACCGCCATAGGTGTCGACGATGATCTTGCGCCCGGTCAGGCCGCAATCACCCTGAGGCCCTCCGATGACGAAACGGCCGGTTGGATTCACGTAGTACACCGTGTCAGGGGTGAGGAAGTCTCGTGGAATGACCTGCTTGATCACCTCCTCGATGACGGCCTCGCGCAGGGTTTGGTAGGAGACGTCCGGGCTGTGCTGCGTGGAGACCACCACCGCGGTCACGGCGGCCGGCTTGCGGTCTTTGTAACGGATGGTGATCTGCGACTTCGAATCCGGACGGACGAACGGCAGCATCCCTTCCTTCCGCAGGTCCGCCAGACGCTGCACCAGGCGGCTGGCCATGAAGATCGGCATCGGCATCAGCTCGGGGGTTTCGTTGCACGCGTACCCGAACATCAGCCCCTGGTCGCCGGCGCCCTGCTCCTTGTGGAGGCCTTCGCCCTCTGTGACGCCCTGCGAGATATCCGGCGATTGCCGGTCGATCGCCGTCAGGATCGCGCAGGTGTTTCCGTCGAAACCCATTTCCGATGACACGTAGCCGACTTCGGTGACGGTCTGCCGGACGATGTCGGCATAGTTGACAACGGCTTTGGAGGTGATCTCGCCAGCAATGAGGACCATGCCGGTCTTGGCCAGCGCCTCACAGGCGACGCGGCTATCCGGGTCCTGGGCCAGCAAGGCATCCACAATGCTGTCCGAGATGATGTCGCACAGCTTGTCCGGGTGCCCCTCGGACACCGACTCGGAGGTGAACAAATAATCCTTCTTCATCAAGCTTCCTCTCTCGTCATCTGTTCGGGCTACTTGAGCGGCATCCCGAGACGGGCCAGCTCATCCGTCACCCGCAGCGTCGCCGCCTCGTACTCCGGCTTCGGCTTAACCGTCGCGAGGTCGTAAGCTTAAGGGAAGGAAACCTGCTTGTCGACCGTGGGCAGCAACTCATCGACCTTTCGCATGATCTTCTGCGCCAATTCGTTCGATTTTTCCAGCGACAAGTCGGTACACTCGCCGCTGTGGCCAGACGGCAGGAAACAGACCCTATGCGGCTTCATCCCTGCGCCCCTTCCCTATGCCTTGACTCGCCGGTAGGCTTGTGGTTAATCCGGGCTGCGCTGCTGAGCCGAACTAGGAAGGCACCCGTCCCGGTGCCTCTTTTTTTGTCGTCGCTTGCATGGAGAGTCTCGCAGTTTCGAACCGAGCTACCGAAGCAACTTGGGCACTGTCGGAGTATCAGTACACCCTGCCGGCCGAGCTGATCGCCCAAGTGCCGGCCGAGCGACGCGATGGTGCCCGCCTGATGGTGCTGGACCGCGCCCGCGGTACGCTGCAGCACAGCCATGTTCACGCGCTGCCCGAGCATCTGCGGCCGGGCGATTTGCTGGTGGTGAACGATACCAAAGTCATCCCGGCACGGCTGTTTGGGCGCACGACCTCGGGCGCAGCGGTCGAGGTGCTGCTCATCCGTCCGCTCGCCGCACCGAACTGGCTCTGTCTCGGCAAGCCGGGACGCCGACTGCGTGAGGCCACGGCAATCCACTTTGCCGGCGAAGTGTGCGCGAGAGTGACTGCCATTCACGGCAATGGCCACTACAGTATCGCTTTCGACGATGCCGCGCCGGTGCACGCGCTGCTGGAACGCCACGGCGAGATTCCACTTCCGCCGTACATCCGCCGTCCCGATGGCCCGTTGCCGCTCGATCGCACGCGCTACCAAACCATCTTCGCCTCCAAGCCCGGCGCCATCGCCGCGCCGACCGCCGGGCTCCATTTCACTGACGAGCTCATCACCGCTCTCCAGCAAAAGGGCGTCTCGCTAGCGCGTCTGACACTGCACGTCGGACCCGGCACCTTTCTTCCAGTGCGCCGCGACGATTTCCGCCAGCACACGATGGAAGCGGAATGGTACGAGATTCCCGAACCGACCGCCATGCGTATCACCGAAACCAAGGCGGCAGGCGCCCGTGTCGTCGCCGTCGGTACGACAACGACACGGGCGCTGGAATCAGCCGCCGCGATGCACGGCGCTGTGCAGGCCGGTGCCGGCTGGGCGCATCTTTTCATCACGCCGGGTCACCAGTTCCGCATCATCGATGCCCTGTTCTCCAACTTCCACCTGCCGGGCTCAACCTTGCTGCTGCTGGTGAGCGCCTTCGCCGGGCGCGAGCCCATCCTCGCCGCTTACGCCGAGGCAGTGCGGCAGCGCTATCGCTTCTACAGCTACGGCGATGCGATGTTGCTCCGATGAGCGATCAACGAGCAACACCCGTACTGGCTGACCACCGGAGAGGGCCCTCACCGCGACCCTCTCCCAAGGGGAGCTTTTCACAAGAAGTGTGCGGAGCAGGCGTCCAGGTGGGGCGGAGGAGTGGATTCCCGCTTCCGCGGGAATGACGAACCGCGTGGACCCGAGGGTCTTTGTGCCAAGCCCCCAAGAGGAGAGGGAAAAAACGGAGAAGAGCTTCGAAGTCATCGGTTCCGCGCGAGACACGCGCGCCCGTTGCGGGTGGCTGAGGACGGCGCACGGTGTCGTGCAGACACCGGCGTTCATGCCGGTTGCCACTCAAGGCACCGTCAAAGGCATCATGCCTGCCCAACTGCGGGAGGTCGGCGCGGAGATCATCCTGGCCAATGCCTACCACCTGGCCTTGCGGCCTGGCGTTGAGGTCATCCGCGAGCTGGGCGGCCTGCACCGCTTCATGGGTTGGGATGGCCCCATTCTCACCGACAGTGGCGGCTACCAGATCTTCAGCCTGGCGCCGCTGCGCAAGGTCTCCGACCGGGGTGTTGAGTTCCGCTCGCATGTGGATGGGACGCCGTTTTTTCTAACTCCCGAAGAGGTCGTCCACCTTCAGGTCGAATTGGGGGTCGACATCATCATGGTGCTCGACGAGTGTGCTCCGGCAGACGCGACCCGCCAACAGGCCGACACCGCCGCGCGGCGAACCTTTGATTGGGCGGCGCGGTCACGGGGGGTGCAGACCGCTTCGGGCCAGTTGATGTTTGGAATTGTTCAAGGTTCGACGTACAAGGAGTTACGGCTGCGCCAGGCGCACGAACTTGTAGGGCTCGACTTTCCAGGCTATGCGGTGGGTGGACTGAGCGTAGGGGAGGCACGCGAGATTACGATGACGGTGGCGGAGGAGACGGTGGCCATGTTGCCTGAGGATCGGCCGCGCTACCTGATGGGTGTCGGCCTGCCGGAAGACCTCATCCGCTTCGTCGCGATGGGCTACGACATGTTTGACTGTGTGCTGCCCACCCGCAACGGACGCAACGGCATGCTGTTCACCTCTGCCGGTCGTGTCAACATCCGCTTGGCGCAGTACGCGCGCGACCGGGAGCCCGCCGACCCGGAGTGTAGCTGTTACACCTGCCGCACCTTTTCCCGCGCCTATCTCCGCCACTTGGCCAGCGCCAACGAAATGTTGGGCGGCCAACTGATCAGCCTCCACAACTTGCATTTCTATCTCCAGTTGATGCGCGACATGCGTGCGGCCATTGCCGCGGATCGCTTCACCGCCTGGGCGGCCCAACGTGTGGCCCGGCTGACGGCAGAGGCCCTCACCCCGACCCCTTCGACTCGGCTGAGGACAGGCCCCTCCCAAAGGGCGAGGGAGAAAGCAGAGTCATGATCAATCCGGCTTGGGCCCAGGCAGCGCCAGGCGGGTCGGCACCGGCGTTGGTGAACTTTGCACCCCTGGTTCTGATCTTCGTGGTGTTCTATTTTCTTCTCATCCGCCCACAGCAGCAGAAAGCCAAAGAGCAGCGCACGATGATCACCAACTTGAAGCGCAATGACGATGTGATCACGTCGGGCGGATTGTACGGCAAAGTCGTGGCACTCACCGATAAAGTCGTCACCTTGGAGATCGCCCCGAACGTCCGCGTCCGCGTCGAACGGGCGCAGGTCGCGTCGTTGGTCAAATCCGGCCCTGCCGAAAACGGAAAAGAGAAGGACAAGCAGAAGTGAAAAACCAGAGCTTATTCTATCGCACATTGCTGATCGCCGGCCTCGTCGTGGTCGCGATCATCTATTTGACCCCGACGTTCGCGCCCGAGCTGCCCGATTTCTGGAAGGAGTATCTGCCGTCGCAACGCATCCACCTGGGGCTCGACCTGCAGGGCGGTACGCACCTGGTCATGACCGTGGACGTGAATAAGGCGATCGAGAACTCGCTGGATCACATGATCGAGGAGCTCAAACGCGAGGGCAAGGACGCCAAGGTCAACATCGAGGGCGCCGAACGCAAGGACAGCAGCCTTCAGGTGACCGTGAACAACGCCGAGCGCGACCAGTTCACCGACCTGGTCAAGGATCGCTTTCCCAACCTGCAGATCGCGAACTCCAGCACCGAAGACGGTACCGCCAGCATGCAGCTGGTTTTCACCAAGCGTGAAGAGCAGCATCTGCGCGAGTCAGCGCTAGATCAGTCGCTGGAAACCATCCGCAACCGCATCGACCAGTTCGGCGTCAGCGAGCCGATCATCCAACGCGAAGGCAGCCAGGACATCTTGATCCAGCTGCCCGGGATTCAAGATCCGCAACGCGCCAAGGAGCTCATCGGGCGCACCGCCGTGCTGGAATTCAAACTCTTGGCCGACATCCCGAGCACGGAGGATTACATCTCCGGCAGGAAGCCGCTGCCGCCGGGCACCGAGATCCTGAGCGGCGGCGAGACTGATCGCACCGGCGGCCGGGGCACAGCGCCTCCGAAGTATTTGCTGGAAGCGAAGACACTGATGACCGGCGAAACCATCTCCGACGCGCGGGTGCGGCCGCCGACGCAGACGGCGGGTCCGTACGTGTCCCTCGAGTTCAACGCCCGCGGTGCAAGGCAGTTCGAAGACATCACCGGCGCCAACGTGGGCCGGCGCCTGGCCATCATCCTCGACAACAAGGTGTACTCGGCGCCAGTGATCAAAGACCGCATCCCAGGCGGCCATGCCATGATCGAAGGCAACTTCGACATCAAGGAGGCGCGCGACCTGGCGATCGTGCTGCGCGCCGGGGCGTTGCCGGCACCGGTGCACGTCGCCGAAGAGCGCACCGTTGGCCCATCGCTCGGGAAGGACTCGATCCGACAGGGGATCACGTCGTTCATTGTCGGCGGCTCGCTGGTGGTGGTCTTCATGCTGATCTACTACAAGTTCGCCGGCGTCCTGGCCGACATGGCATTGATCTTCAACGTCCTGTTCCTGTTGGCGGCGCTCACGGCCATGCAAGGGACCCTGACCATGCCAGGCATCGCCGGTATTGTGCTCACCATCGGCATGGCAGTCGATGCCAACGTCTTGATCAACGAGCGTATCCGTGAAGAGCTGCGGTTGGGCAAGACACCGCGCGCGGCCATCGACGCGGGATATCAGCGGGCGCTGCCGGCGATTCTCGATACGAACACGAACAGCTTCCTCGCCGGGCTGATCCTGTTTCAGTTCGGCACCGGCCCGGTGCGCGGCTTCGCCTTCACCCTGTGCATCGGTCTGATCAGCAGCGTATTCACGGCGGTGGTGTGTACGCGGGTGGTGTACGATTATCTGCTCACCTATCGCCGCCTGCAGACAGTGAGCGTGTAACCCATGGCATTCATGCAAATCATCAAGCCCGGAACCAACATCGATTTCATTCACTTGCGCTGGGCCGCCTTGGTCTTCTCCTGGATTCTGATCGCCATCGGCATCGGATCGTTCATTTACCACGGCGGGCCGAACTACGGCATCGATTTCACCGGTGGTGTCATGGTGCACCTGCGGTTCAACAAAGCCACGGCGATCGGCGAGATCCGTGACGCGCTGACTCCCGCCCGCCTCGGCGATTCCACCATCCAGGACTTCGGCGCGGGCGGCAGCGAGTACCTGGTCCGCCTGCCCGTCGAGGCGAGCGAGACCAAGGGCATCAGTGACACGGTAACCGAGGCGCTCGCCAACAAGTTCGGAAAGGACTCCTTCGAGGTCTTACGCGTCGAGCTGGTCGGCCCACGTGTCGGCAAGGAGCTGCGGCAACGCGCGCTGCTCGCCGTGGGATTCGCGACCTTGCTCATGGGCACCTACATCTGGATTCGGTTCCAGTTCCGCTTCGGCGTCGGCGCCGCCGTGGCGCTGGTGCACGACGTGCTAATCACCGCCGGTGCGCTGTCGCTGGTGAATTACGAGATCGATTTGACCGCCGTTGCCGCCTTGCTGACGGTCGTCGGCTTCTCGGTGCATGACACCGTCATCGTCTGCGACCGGATCCGCGAAAACATGCGCAAGAGCCGGCGTGAGACCATGGCGAAGATCATCAACCGCAGCATCAACGAGACCCTGAGCCGTACCGTGCTCACCACCGGCACCGCCATCCTGGTCATCCTCTCCCTGTTTTTCCTCGGGGGCAACGTCATTCGCGGCTTCGCCTTCACCTTGCTCGTGGGCTTCATCATCGGCACCTATTCGTCGATCTTCATCGCCAGCCCCATCGTGTTGTGGATGGAGCCTGCCCGCGGCAAAGCGCGGCCGCAGCCGGTTGCCGCCGCCGGGCGTGGCCGCTGACTCCGACCATGGCGCGGCGTTGGAAGCTGACTCCCCGCCAACCTGAGATCGAAGACGTTCTGTGCCGCGAGCTGGGAGTCTCGCCCTTGTTGGCGCGGCTCCTGGCCGCGCGCGGCGTGAGCACGCCGGCAGCTGCCGACGGCTTCCTCAACGCCCGTCTCGCGGAGCATCTACGCTCGCCCATGCTGTTTCGCCACATGCCGGCTGCCGCCGACCGCGTTCTGCGGGCGATCAGCGCCGGTGAGCGTATCGGCATCTATGGCGACTACGACGTCGACGGCATCAGCGGCAGCGCCATCTTGGTCCGCTTTCTGCGCGCGCTGGGGCACGAGCCGGCGCTCTACATTCCGCATCGCCTGCGCGACGGCTACGGCGTGAGCGAGGCGGGCGTGCGCGCGCTCGCCACCGCTGGCGCACAGGTGATGATCACGGTCGATTGCGGGGGCGTCAGCCACCGGGAGATCGCACTTGCGGCCACGCTCGGCATCAATACGATCGTTTGCGACCATCACCAGGTTTCAGGCACCCCGCTGCCGGCCCATGCCGTTCTGAATCCGATAGAAGTCGACGCCGGCTTTCCGTTTCGGGGCCTCTGTGGTGCCGGCGTGGCGTTCTACTTGGCCTTGGGCGTGCGGGTGCGCCTGCGCGAGGCCGGTCATGTCGACGTGCCGGACCTGCGCCGCTACTTGGATCTGGTGGCGCTCGGGACCATCGCCGACATCGTACCACTGGTCGAAGAGAACCGGGTGCTGGTCAAGCACGGGTTGCGCGAGCTGATGCAGACGCAGCGACCCGGGCTGGTGGCGCTGAAGGCCGTGAGCGGCGTGACCGAGGTGTCGACCAGCGTGGTCGGTTTCCGTCTGGCGCCGCGCCTCAACGCCGGCGGCCGCCTCGCCGATGCGACGCGTGCCGTCGAGCTGCTCACCACAGAGGACACGGCGCGCGCTGAGGAGTTGGCCGCTGATCTCGATCAGGAAAACCGGGCACGGCAGACGATCGAGCAGGAAATCCTCCAGGAAGCGCTCTTCCAGGTCGAGCGCGACGGATACCTGGGGGAACGGCGCAGCATCGTCCTGGCATCAGCTGATTGGCATCCGGGAGTGATCGGGATCGTGGCGTCGCGCCTCGTCGACCGTTTCTATCGGCCTACCGTCCTGCTCGCCATCGACGCGCAGACGGGCGTCGCCCGAGGGTCGGGGCGCAGTATCCGTGGGCTCGATCTTTACGAGGCGCTCAAAGCGTGCCGCCACCTGGTCGAGGGCTTTGGCGGCCACCGCATGGCGGCCGGCTTGAGCATCCGCCAAGAACGGATCCCAGCACTCGCCGAACACTTCGAGGCCGCTGTGCGCGCCGCGACACGGCCGGACGACTTCATCCAGCAGATCATGGTCGACGCGGAGTTGAGCTTCGGCGAGATTGGTGACCGCCTCGTCCAGGAGTTGGCGCAACTCGAACCGCACGGTCCTGGCAACCCCGAGCCGGTGTTTCTCACACGCGGCGCCATCGTGGTGTCGCGCCGGATTGTCGGTGAAAACCATCTCAAGCTGTACCTGCGCAGCGGCGATCGGGCCTTGTCGGCGATCGGCTTCGGCATGGCTGACCTGCCGGTGGAGGACGGTGCCGTACTCGACATCCTGTTCTCACCCGAGCTGAACGAGTGGAACGGCAGCACGTCCCTGCAGCTCCGGCTCCGCGACCTGCGCGCCGCCGGCAACACGTGAGGCGGCTTTGCCTAAGAAAATGCGTCGCGCAAGCACGGGTCGGCGCCGGTTTTCCCGTGTTGCCTCCAACTTGACTGCCGTAATACAGCGTGTTAGCGGTCGATTGCGAACGTAGTGGCGGCGGCCCGCGTGATGGAAAAAGACGAGGCAATCCTGAACAGCAAAGATGTGGCGCGTATTCTCGATCTCAGCCCGGACACGGTCAACGAATACGCGCGCAAGAGCATTTTGCCGGCCTTCAAGAAGGGGCGCCAGTGGCGTTTCCGGAAACGTGACATCGCGCTGTTCAAACGCCAACTGCACGGGGAAACGGCGGCGTGAGCCGCGTTGACCGAGCCTCAACCGGCGGTACAGAAAGCGGAGAAACCATGCCGAGTTTCGAAGAAGTCCAAGCGCATCAGAGCAAGATGTACTACGAGTTCTCGCACCTGTACGATCGCTTGTTCGCCCGCATCTTCTACCCTCGCATCGAACAGGTGATCCGCTCGTTGCACATCGAGCGCGGCGCCCGCGTTCTCGAAGTCGGTGTAGGCACCGGCTTGTCCTTGGCTACGTATCCCAAGCACTGCCAGGTCACCGGCGTGGATCTGGCACCCGAAATGCTGGAACAGGCGCAGGAGAAAATCACCCGCAACGGCTGGCGCCATTTGCAAGTCATGGAAATGGACGCCCTCAATCTGAAGTTTGCCGACAACACCTTCGATTACGCGACGGCGTTCCACGTCGTCAGCGTCGTGCCCGACGCCAGCCGCCTCATGCGTGAGATGTTGCGGGTGAGCAAGCCGGGCGCCACGATCGCCATCATCAACCACTTCCGCAGCCGGAACCGTCTTCTCGCGGCGCTCGACAGCTTCATCGAGCCGGCCACGCGGCGGCTGGGCTGGCACACCCTGTCGCTTGACGAGGCGCTCGACAGCGTGCCGTTCGGCATCATCCGGACTTATAAGACAGAGCGGCACTCCCTGTTCACCATTGTAGTCGGCCAGAACCGGAAGTAGGCTGACGGCCGCGCGCAGTCTCAGCGCGCGCCCACCCTCAGCGCGTCTCCGCCGCCATGCCGCTCTTTCCGATCTCGTCACCTGCACTCCATTACTTCGGAAGCTGGGGTGAGAAGCAAGCCAATTCGCCGCGCGGCAAAGATCAATTGTGACGCCGCTGGCCTTCGGTTATAATGCGGTACCGGTCAGAACTCGGCAGAGGAAGGTATCTTTTCTAGATGAATCGAAAGCGAATAGTCGTGACCATTGCCATGGTGTGCACCATGACCGCCGTCCTGACGTTTGGCGGGCGGTTCGTGGGCCGCGTATCGGCGGTGGCGAAGGACACCTACGAGAACCTAGAAGTCTTTACCAACGTCCTCGCTTTGGTCCAGAAGAACTACGTCGATCCCGTGTCGACCAAGCAGCTCATCGAGGGCGCCATTACCGGGATGCTGGCGGCGTTGGACCCGCACAGCGCCTATCTGCCGCCCGACCTGTACAAGGAGCTTCAGGTCGACACGCGGGGCAGCTTTGGCGGTCTCGGGATCGAGATCACGACCAAGAACAATGTGCTAACGGTGGTCTCGCCCATCGAAGACACTCCCGCCTACCGGGCCGGCATCAAATCCGGCGACCAGATCATCAAGATCCAGGATGAATTCACGAAGGACATGCCGCTGGTTGAAGCCGTGAAGAAAATGCGCGGCCCCAAAGGCACCAAAATCCATCTCAGCTTGCGGCGCGAAGGGGTTCCGAACCTCATTGAGTACACCCTCACCAGGGAGGTCATCAAGATTCAAAGCGTCAAGTCGCGCATGCTCGAAAAGAACTACGGCTACGTTCGCGTCACCCAGTTCCAAGAGCGGACCGATGATGACTTGGAGCGTGCGCTCTCCGACCTCGACCATCAGAATGGCGGGCCGGTGAGCGGCCTCATCCTCGACCTGCGAAACAATCCGGGCGGCCTGTTGACGCAGGCGGTGAAGGTTGCCGACGAGTTCGTCGACTCGGGGATGGTCGTCTACACCGACGGGCGCCTGGAAAGCCAGAAACAAAAGTACTTCGCCCATAAGGCCGGCAGCCACACCGATTTTCCGATGATCGTACTGGTGAACGGCGGCAGCGCCAGCGCCTCGGAGATCGTCGCCGGATGCCTCCAGGATCACAAACGCGCCTTGGTCCTCGGCACCCAGACTTTCGGCAAAGGCTCGGTCCAGACCATTCTGCCGTTGGATGAATCGGCCGCCATC
>Ga0209777_10005702_pt1 | contig 14255 bp, 13 predicted proteins | sample FrelakmetHBP12HB_FD_187147 | JGI IMG/M metagenome (GOLD analysis project Ga0209777, IMG submission 187147) | Freshwater lake sediment microbial communities from the University of Notre Dame, USA, for methane emissions studies -HBP12 HB (SPAdes)... | ecosystem: Environmental > Aquatic >...
CAGTAAACACCATATTGGGAGACACGCCGGCCAGCCAGGGCCTCTTATTTCAGGCCAGCTCCATGGCTACGCCCTTTTGGGCGCTTGTGTCCTACGGCGCTCCAGCCGGAACTTATCAGTTGATCGGGCCAACCGGCACAGCCTACCCTCAGAGAATCCCCCTGCCAACGCCCCCCATTTATCTGGGGACTACTCTTCTCACAGAGGCTGGCTCTCTTGCCACGATGGGCATTAATCAGTGGTTCCGGGGAGATTATCTGTATGTAAGAACAGGCGTAGGCGCTCCTGAAGGCAGCCCGGAGCATTATCCCTGTTTTATCGTGGGCTACAAGAATTGCCATGTTCGGGCCGGATCGATCACAAACCAGAATCTCTCCAGCCCTGGCGTGCCAGCAACACATGAACGGCTCATGACTACGATTAACCGCGTGGTGAGCCATCAGGGCCTGGAGTTCAATTTCGTAAACCGCAGTGACGGCGATCAGGATCTTGATTGTGATTGGGCGGTTTATCGGGGCTGGTATGATGATCCTCAGAAAAGCTATGTAGAGGCCGATCTCATCGACTTTCAGCCCGGCACTCTTGATGCCTACAACTATGGATTTGATGCCGTCATAATGAAAGGCCGGGATGCGACCTGGGGATACACCTTTTGGGCGCCTATGAGATGGGGGCGAGAATATGGTGGAGATTATTTACCCACAAGCGGCATCTGGAAAGAGCATGTAACCAGCGATATTTCCATGAGCGAGGACCAGCTCATAGTTTGCACCGCAGCCAAGATAGGCCAGATGTGCGATGAGCGCACATTGATGATCTGGACCAGGCCAGATTATGCGCTCAATTGTGGCGATTTTGTGAGGGTGACAATAACGAGCGAGCCCTACGATGGACAGTATGACATGCGCATTCTCAACAAGGCTTTGCAGAGCAGCCTGAATGCCGATGTGATGGAGCTGACTTTATATGACGGATTCCCAAGCGAACTCTGAGGCAATTGAGGCGCTGCTGGAACGCATTCGCAGATTGGAGGATGCCTATCAAGGCGGCTGGATCTCGGCGGTGGAGGAGTCCTGGACTTACGCCGGTGCAGATGCTGCGGTCAAGACCTATACCCTGACCGTGCCGGGAGACCTCGCTTGGAAGTATGGAAAAGGAATGAGGGTCAGGCTCAAACAGGCCGGGATTACTTCATACTTCATCGTTACAGGCGTGGCCTACGCAGCGCCCAGCACCACGCTTACGATCTTCGGAGGCACTGATTACAGCCTGGCCAATTCCCGGATCATCGAGCCATATTTCTCGATGGCAAAAGCGCCTTACGGCTTCCCGGTGGATGAAGCCAAATGGAGGGTGGAGAGCCTGGTGACAGCGGATAGCTCTCAAGCGTCGCCTGTGGCTGGAACGTGGTATAATAAGGGCGGATCTCTGGCGGTTCCTATTGGGCGGTGGAGGGTGGAGTATGCGGCGGAGCTGGAGGTTACGAGGGCAGCGGCGGGAGCACTTGATGTCTTTGCAACTTTGTCCACGGCTGCCAACTCGGAGGTGAATAAGGAGACCACGACAAAGATAGGCATCAGTTCAGGCACTTCGATGAGAGGATCCGTAAGCCATTGCGGCTACCTGTTGGATCTGGCAGCCAAGGCGACTTACTACCTGAACTGCAAGACGGGTCAGGCGTCCATGACGGCGATCGCCTTCAAGGGAAGCGAGCAGAAGACGAAGGTGAGGGCGGTGTGCGGGTATTTATGATGGGAGGGGTTTATTGTGGTGCATGCATGTACTCTTAGTCTGAAGGCTATATAATTGGCTCATGAAACGTAACATGACTATTTAATTCCCTTTTAATGCATCATATGTTATAACTACCATCATAAATAAAGGTAAACAAAATAAAAAAATGGCGGCGGCCCAAAAAGTCTCGTAATTGCCTCCTTTTGTCGGATCTAAATTATAAGCCTGGACTAATAAACCAACGAATATGGCTATTGAAAATTCGATCATTCGTTTTTTATAGAGCTTACGTTTTTCTTTTTTGATGTGCTTTTTTTCGGCATCTTTCGCATCTTTCGCTGCTTGCTTCGCATCTTTCTCTGCTTGCTCTCTCTGTCTTTTTAATTGGTCCGCCAGTTGGTCTGCTTGATCTTTCTTTTTTTGGAGTGCCATACCAATATCTTTAACATTGTAAATCTCAGGGTGATCTGCAAAATATTTAGGGGTAACACCATATTTCCCATGATCTTTGTAGAGGTACAGTGTATTCATTAGCCGGTATAATGCAGCCTGAACATCTACTTGTGGTACTTCTAAACTTATTGCAATTTTACTTGGCTCATATAAATTACCAGGACTGGCTCTATCTGCGACAACTTCATAATTAACGTGGGAGGATTTTGCAGTATATCCATTAGTGGTATATTCAATCTTAACAGAATCTCTACTATATTGGGGGTTTATGGTCCCCTTAAGGCTGCTCAATAGCTCTCCCCTACGATCCTTTGCAAGGAATTTTAAGATTTCCTCATCAATGGATTGTTTCCCCTGATTCAATTCGGATTTTTCTCTGAAGGCTTCATCCTTGCTTGCCATCTTTTAAAGTCTCCATATTTTGCTATGGGTTTGCTATTGTGTCATAATAATTAAAAGCTATTCCTAAATCACCCTTTCCGGAATTTCTACCAGCCTTGCCGTCTTTAAATTTGGGAATTTTGGAAATCAATATATAGTTTTAAAGGATCAATACCCCCCAGATGGCATGGCTATATATGAGTAGGGATTTTTAATCCAGGATATGTGTCACCCTCTTTTGTGTATTCCAGTTCATTAGCCTTAAAATAAGCTTTTCTTGCTTCTCCTTCGTTGCCCATAGCCTCATAGCATTGCCCCTTCTTATTCCATGCCTCTGCAAAACAACAATCTGCAACCACATCTGGATCTAGTTTAAGGATCTCATTGAAGCATGCAATTGCTTTATCATAGATCCCAAGTGACATCAGACAATATCCTCTACCTAACCAAGCACCTTGATATCGGGTGTCAATTTTTAAGGCTTTATTAAAATACTCAATGGCCTCATCAATTCTGCCCCCATTGTGAATGAACCAATAGCCATCTAAACTCCAGTCGCAGCTTGATTTCCCTTGGCCATCCCTTCTTTCCAGGGCTGAATATTCTTTGTCAACCCCATCGAGATCCAAATCGTAAGGATTTGGTTTATCCTTCTTTTGTTCTTTGCCTCTGAGCTTATCTAAAAATCCCATTTTGATCCCTGCCCGATTTATATATAGTGCTTCCTATTCACTTACCACGACATTTGTGCTGACCTTTACTGAAGTTAATATGAGCCTCAACTCTGAGGAGGAGCAATATTAAGTAGAGTTGCTGAGGTCTGGATAGCTGCTGCAAGCTCAGACTGAGTGAAATATGTCCATTTTGAAGCTGCGAAGGCCATATCTGCTATTTTTCCAGAAGCCTCCATTGCTTTCATTCCAGTAGCTATTCCGTCAGGCACATCATTTGCTATCTTCAAAGGCTTACTGCCTGATGGTCTATGGGCATATTCTTCCATGAGCACACTAACAGTTTTCATAGTTAGCCTCTCTACATCATTTGAGGAGTAGCCCATACCACGAATAACCTTCCTTATTCTATCTGTAGCACCCATCTGGCTCCTGTCATTCTTGGCAGAAGCAAGGAAGAACATTCCAAGTGCAATGAATATTAGAAAAAGAAGTAATCTCCCCACCTTCATGTCTTCAGGGCCGTGGGGCCCCAAAAGCAACGCCATACAAAACATAGTAACTGATAATATTCCCTTAGTTCTTAACTCCATTAAATCCCCTCCTTAGCCCTCATAGACTTCTCCAGCCTTCCTGCTATCACCGCTGCCACAATTGGGGCATCTCCCATCTCCACACTCATTACAATAACATGTATCACATTTCTTACATGCAAATATGTTTATATGTGTGCCGCCTAAAAAGCTTTTACTAGGTGTCCTACCACAATTAGGACACTGATTAAATTTTGTCGCCATATCTACCATGTCCTACTACTTTGGCCCTATAATTGAGCTACCTCTGTGAATATTTAAAGATAATGCGAAGTCCTAAGTCTTCAGCCTTAGCACGGCGGGCCTTTGCACGGGCCTCATCCTCTGATAGGCCCTTCTTGCCTTCAGCCGGGCCTAAATGGGCTTGTTTCATTTTTCCATTAGGGCCTCTCCATTCTGCTTTCCAATATTGGTAGACCTTATCCCCCTTTTTCTTTGAATAAATGAACACGCTAAGCTCTTCCAGCCGGATAGCCGGACTTAGAGCTGTAGCCTTTGCCGTGAACTCTTCAGCCCGGAGGATAGCATTCTCCTCTATGTCGGATGTAGGCAGTAATTCAGGAGTCTTGCTACGTGCGGCCTTAAGCCGGGCGGCTCCATCCTTCAGGTCTTCCGCTTTTCTGGAGAGCTTCCGACGTTTGGCTCTTAGATCGGCTGCAAACTTTATTCCCCTAGTAATTCACCGCGGGACTGAGAGGTTGCGCGGGGCGAGGGCGGAGCACGGCAGAGATCCGGGCGGGCTGGAGGTAGAGAAATGCTCAAAAGCGAAGTCAGGTGCTGGATGCGGTGAGGGATTCGCCGGATCTTCCCCGCCGGCAGGACGCCCTCTCAATATCAGATTCTCTGCTTCAAAAACGCGAAAAGCGAGGCTTTACACCTCTTCAAGCGTCTCGACACCCACCTTCTTGACCACGGGCTTCCAGATCTTGTCAGGCATCCAGGCCGGCGCGCTCTTGGGCTTGTCCACCTGCACCCTCTCGCCTGTGAATACGTGCAGCTTCTTCGTGCCACGCTCGCGGAGTTTGATGTCCGTATGGCCCCGGATGGCCGCCTTCAGGGCCGCCTGGCGGAAGAGCCCGGGATCCAGGAGGTTTCGCGCAGGCTGAAGCTCTCCCGGAGGAAGGTCACGCCCCATATCCTCAGGCATAGCCATGTGGTGAATGCGCTCATGGCAGGCGTGCCGGTGCCCATGATTCAGATAGCCGGGTGGGGCACAAGAGGCTGTCCACGACGCAGATCTACGCCACTGTGGCGCCGGCGCTGGTGAAGGAGGCGTATGATCTGCATGGATTCGGGCCGGTGAGTGCATGGATCTGAAAGCGGCTCGATTAGAGGGGATGTGCGTATAACCTGCAAACCTTTCAGTTCATTTTCTCTTTTGGCTTGGATCGGCACAAATTTGGTTCTGGCAAATAGACCATTCTAAGACACTATGGAATGATTTATCGACAATTGCGCGATATCGGATTACTGGTATCAATGAAGACAGAAAATCACTGTAGAATCCGGAGCGCAACATCAGGCCTTTCTTGGTCAGAAGCATATTTATAAAATTATCATGGGCTCTGATTCTAGCAAGAAATGTAGTATAATCGACTATGGATAACTTGCAGACCAGGCACACGCATACTCAAAACCGATCATGAATTTTTAGTCCGATAGGCATATCATGCTTAAGCACTTTCTCGGTCTTATGAGATTGATTTGCGTCGTTTTCGTCCTACTTCTGGCATTGATGACATCAGCACAATGTCAGCAGACAGCAACAAATTGGTGGAATAAAGGGAATGAATTTTATGATCAGGGGTTTTACGATTTAGCAATCAAGAGCTATGACAATGCAATTAGGATAGACTCCAACTCTACCAATGCTTGGATATGGAAAGGCAATGCTCTCTATAATCAGGGAAAATACAATGAATCCATCAACAGTTACGACGAGGCTATCCTAATAGATCCCAACTCTACCAATGCTTGGATATGGAAAGGCATTGCTCTCTCCGCCCAAGGCAAGAATGATGAGGCCGTCAAATGCTACGATGAAGTCATCCGGCTAGATCCCAACTCTGCCAATGCCTGGTACAACAAAGGCAATGCTCTCCTTAATCAGGGAAAATACAATGAATCCATCGAATGTTACGACGAGGCTATCCTAATAGATCCCAACTCTACCAATGCCTGGTACAACAAAGGCAATGCTCTCTATAATCAGGGAAAATACAATGAATCCATCAAATGTTACGACGAGGCTATCCTAATAGATCCCAACTCTACCAATGCTTGGATATGGAAAGGCAATGCTCTCTCCGCCCAAGGCAAGAATGATGAGGCCGTCAAATGCTACGATGAAGTCATCCGGCTAGATCCCAACAATATTGAAGCTTGGAACGCAAAAGGCCGTATACTTGAAAACAAGGGTAACTACAACGAGTCCTTAAAAGCTTACGATAAAGTTATCGAGCTAAGTCCTGAGTTGAGGAAAGATATCTGGTCCACAAAAGCCCGTATACTTAAAGATCAGGGTAACTACAACGATTCCTTAAAAGCTTACGATAAAGCTATCGAGTTAAGTCCTGGGCCCGAAATATATTTATGGAAGTTCAAAGGCGATGTACTTAGAGCTCTGGGCAGATACAATGAGTCCTTGAATGCTTACGATAAAGCTATCGAGCTAAATCCCGAGTCGGAATATCTTTGGGTCGTCAAAGGGAATGTACTTAAAGCTCAGGGCAGATACAATGAGTCCTTAAATGCTTACGATGAAGCTATCAAGATACGCCCGAATGATGCAGAATTCAGGTTCTTGAAGAGCATTGCTCTTTTATCTGCAGGTAGGTACAATGAGTCGATCGTTCCCTTTAACGAGTTAACAAATCTAAGTGGATCCGGATTCTGGGAAAAAGAAATATTTCTAATATTATTGGGAAGGTACAACGAGTCTATCATTGCCTCGGATGAAGCGATCAAGATATCTCCAAATGATCACGATTCATGGGGTTTGAAAGGTTTGGCCCTTACATTTTCAGGTAGGTACAATGAATCTATTATTGCTTTTAATGAAGCTATCAAGATAGATTCAAAGAATGCTCAATCCTGGAAGGAACTAGGTTACCTTCTTTACGGACAAGGAGAATACAACAAGGCCCTGGAATGTGTAAATAAATCGATAGAGCTAAATCCGTCTGAAAAAGAGGCTTGGTATGCAAAGGGTTTTTTCCTTCAGGCACTTGGACGCAGTTCAGAATCACAAGGTGCATACATGAAGGCCAAGGAAATGGGATTGAGTGATGCGGAAGCGATGACTGATAAAGGTATGATCTTCTGCTTGTCGGGCAGGTACAACGAATCTATCGAAGCCATTAACAACGCCATCGAGATTGCACCAAAATCTGGAGAAGCATGGTTCGAACAAAGCGTAGTCCTCAGAGCACTTCATCGTGATTCCGAAGCCAATGCAGCCTACGACAAGGCAATAGATCTAGGGTTCAGTGTATAGGATTCAATCCTATACGCATCCTTTTTTCGAATGACTTCTCGGCCCGATAAGATGCGATTTCAAGGCCAAGATCTAAGAGCGGTTAGAGACTTGCTGGTAATCTCTGACGGTACTCGCAGTTATAGCCTATTGATGTGGGTTCTGAATATGCGATTACGTGCGGGGGATGAGAACCCCACATGAGCTTGAGAATCATCCAACAGATACAAATAGTCGCGTATATCTTATTGAGGTGGCTGAGAGACTTGGCCAGGACACTGTAATGCATCGATTTATTTTTGCCTGTTTAGTGCTCGCCTTGACGGCACAGGGGGCCTGCGCTGAGGAGCAAACTGCTTCAGGGAGTTCTGCATGGGATACAGAGTTCGATATCACCCCCGACGATGCGCAGAATAACGATGTATTCAATGTGGTCGTTATCGGAGACTCCGTTGCCTGGGGAACAGGGCTGAATAAGAACGAAAAATATTCCTATTTGGTAGCAGATTGGCTAAAAACACAATTGGACAGGCCGGTGCATGTAAAGATATTAGCGCACACAGGTGCAACAATCGATAGGGTGCCTTGCGATTCTACTTCACCTACGGATTATCCCCCTGAGCTAAGTAGCGGAAGACCAACTTTAATGGAACAAGCAGATATGATCACTAATCCAAAAGAAGTGGACTTAATCCTTGTCTCGGGTGGCGCAAATGATGTAAATTTGGACAAGCTTCTAATGTTAGATTATGGATCTGCGAAAAATGAAATCGGTGTTGGCTGCTTGAAGTTGTTTACCATAGGTTCTACTGTTGACGATATACGTAAAAGGTCCGAAGATATTAAAACTCCAATGTCAAGGTTACTAACTAAATTATTAGATGAGTGCCCCAATAGTAAAATAATCGTAACAGGTTATTATTCAGGAGTTTCGCAAAAATCTGAAGGGCTCACTGAAGCAGTGGCAGCTCTGGTTCCCATATCGCAAAATCCGATTACCAAGGGTTACCAAAAGTTAGATGAAAAAGCACAAAAAGATCAACTAGTAACGAAATCTGCATTATTCCGTCGAGTATCTGGAGATAGTCTAGAAGAAGCAACGAATGATGCTAACGATAATATCGGCACAAATCGTGTTGCATTTGCACGTATATTTTTCCCGCCAGAAAAATGTTATGGCACTGATCAATCTTGGTTATGGAAGATAGATAATTCAAATAATCAAGTTAAAACGAATGATAATATGTTTACAACTCGCGTCGCTTTATTAAAGGAATTAGATAAATATTGTGAGTGTGGACCTTGCGCTGATTCAGAATCGACTCCACTTACTCTAAGCATCCCATCTATCGATAGCGAGAACACGAGATCGACGCTGCCTATTAGTAGTGGCATTGATTGCAGTAAATATCTCCGAGACAAACTGGATGCCGTCGGACATCCCAACGTCGATGGCGCTAAGAATTATAGCGAATCAATAATCCGCGAAATAGGAGCCGCCTGGCCCACCTGGCTGTATCCTACAGTTCAAGCCTTCGATGTCTCATCTCGAAGCTTGACCTCTGGGGAATCTCTCGAAATTACTTACACGGTATCGGATAACGGCTCAGGTCTAAAGCAGGTTGAGCTATGGCGCAAGGATGAGCAGAGTGACTGGCAGGAGATTAAGCCGCCAAATACCCTAGCGGGCGAAAATGGCCCAATTTTCGGCTCGTTCACAGATTCGCCCCTAGCACCAGGTAAATATTGGTATGGCCTGCATGTGGTTGATAATGCTGGTAACTGGAATGACGAAAAGAACTCTAATACCAATGGGCTGCCGAGCTATGTTGAACCTGCTGAGGTGGAAGTAATGGGAAATAAGCATACTCAGACATCTCCCGCAGCAACTTTAGAGAAGGATAGCGTGGGTAACTCGATTCTGCAAACAATAGATGGCAGTTACATACTTGCAGGCTGGACGGAGCTTACCGATGCCGAGAACAGTAACGCCTGGATGATAAAGACTGATTTCGAAGGAAGAGAAGAGTGGAACAGAACCTTTGGAAGAGAGAGCGCTAGTTCAGTTAGTTCGATCCAGTCTACATCCGATGGGGGCTATATCCTGGCAGGCTATTCCAATGGTGGTACCGGGAGTGGTGACGCTTGGTTAATCAAGACTGATACAGATGGCAATGAATTCTGGAATAAAACATTTGGAATAATGGGATCTTATGATAACGCATTTTCAGTTCAGCAGACCAACGATGGAGGATACATTATAGCTGGAGCCACCCGCCGTGGAGTTGGTGACGCCTGGCTAATCAAGACAGATGCTAATGGCAATGAACTTTGGAATAGGTCGTTTCTTGGAGAGTTTTCTCCTCATGCATTAGCGAAGCAGACTGACGATGGCGGTTACATCCTCACCAGGTCGGTCCACTCTTACGGGTGGCCTAATGATACTGAATATGTAGATTTCCAGTTGATTAATATCGATGCAAATGGAGACGAACTTTGGAATAAGACTTTGGTAAGATCATACTGTTGTGATTGCTCCAGTGGAGAATGTGATGAAAGCCAGTGCAACTTCTGTGCGCAAGAATCTTCTGTTTGGAGAGCGAACGATAATGGTTACATCATAGCTGGCATTACTGGATTTTACAGAGAAGCGGCTGAGCCAAATGCAATAAAATCACAATCGATCTGGCTGACCAAGACTGATGCAGATGGCAACCAGATTTGGAATAGAACGTTTAAAGAAGTAAGTACGGATTATTGTAAATGCGATTCGGTTCAGCAGACTTATGATGGCGGATATATCCTCATCGGAGCTTGTATTAATGGTGATTATCTAATCAAGACAGATGCGAGTGGAAACAAACTCTGGTACAGTACTTTGAAAGTAGGAGGCTTAAATGCGGATATATCTCAAACCAAAGATGGCGGATATATCATCATTGGGACAACCTTTGCTGCGAACCATCGGGTTACTCAGCTAATCAAGACAGATGTTAATGGCAACATGCTCTGGTTTAGGCAATTTGAAGGACCAAGTGCTGATTGATGATTTGATTTAGGATACCTGGTTGATTATATAGGTCCAGAAGGAAACGAGGTCTAAAGCATCCGGTCGGCCAGCTCAACCATCTTCTGCCAGTCAGTGTAACCTGTAATATACCCCCCTCTTTCTTCGAGTTCGAGATGCCTTAAGCAGAAAAATATTATTATAAGGATAGTTTCCGGCTCAAACCCCCTGCTTTCCACGCGCCAGATATTATTAATGCATGCAGAGATAAAATCCTAGGAAGCACATTTAATGAGTTAATCAGCATTAGTAATTTAATTGCATAAATGAATATAACGTGAATTATCCTTATCGAATTTGATCTCACATAAGATCTTATACAATCACGTTCGATTTGGATGTATAGGGATGATGCGGTATGGGCAAAACAACTTTCATGCGTTTGATGATTTTTGCATTATCAGTCCTTATCATTAATGGGCAAGGTCAGACAGAGCAATCAACAGTCATATTCCCTGATCCGAATCTTGAGGCTGCGATAAGAGAAGCAATCAATCAACCCGATGGTGCAATCTATATTTCGGACCTAGATGGGCTTGAAAGCTTTGATGCTAACGAAAGCAGTATCGTAGACGTTACCGGACTGGAATATTGCTATGATCTGGCAGAGCTGAATCTATTTCACAACAATATTATCAATGTGTCTCCGCTATCAAGACTCACGAACCTGAAAATCCTGGACTTATCTGAAAACGATATCACGGATGTATCGCCGTTAGCGGGACTCACCAGCCTGGAATGGCTGTACTTAAAAGGCAACCAGATCACGGATGTATCGCCATTATCGGAGCTCACAAACCTGATGTATCTGGACCTATGGAACAACCAGATCACGAATGTATCGTCGTTATCAGGACTCACTAACCTAGTCGGGCTGAACCTAAACAACAACCAGATCACGGATGTATCGCCGTTAGCGGGACTCACAAACCTGACCGAACTGTACCTAGAGGGCAATCAAATCATGGATGTATCGTCCTTATCAGGACTCACTAATTTGACACATCTGGACCTAAGTGTCAACCCGATCACGGATGTATCGCCGTTATCAGGACTCACTAATTTGACACATCTGGACCTAATCGGCAACCCGATCACGGATGTATCGCCGTTATCAGGACTCACTAACCTGACCGAACTGTTCCTAATCAGCAACCCGATCACGGATGTATCGCCGTTATCAAGACTCACTAACCTGACCGAACTGTTCTTAGGCTACAACCAAATCACGGATGTATCACCATTATCAAGACTCACTAACCTGAAAACCCTGGCCATAGTAAACAACCAGATAACCAATATATCGCAGTTATCGGGACTCACTAACCTAGAAAGGCTGAACCTAAACAACAACCAGATCACGGATGTATCGCCGTTAGCGGGACTCACAAACCTGACCGAACTGTACCTAGAGGTCAATCCATTGATTCAGGCTCTCAAGGACGAAGAATCGATAGTCCGAAATAGTGCTGCTTGGGCTCTCGGCGAACTCGGCGACACAAGAGCTGTAGAGCCACTCATCCAGGCGCTCAAGGATGAGGACCCGAGTGTCAGAGGTAAAGCTGCAGAGGCTCTTGGCAAGTTCAACGATACTAGAATCGTAGAGCCACTAATCCAGGCGCTAAAGGACAAGAACAGCAGTGTTCGAGAGAGTGCTGCACAAGTTCTCGGTATGCTGAAAGATACCAGAACAGTAGAGCCATTTATCAAGGCGTTAAAGGATGAGTACAGAGATGTTCGAGGGTGTGCTGCGTTATCTCTCGGTTGGCTCAATGATACCAGAGCTGTAGAGCCACTAAATCAGGCGCTAAAGGATGAGGACAGCGGCGTTCGGAGGTGGACTGCATTTGCTCTCGGTCGGCTCAACGGTACAATATATTAATTCTAAGAATGCACACGATGAGCGAGATGGACTCCATGGTCTCTCGGTTGGCTCAATGACACCAGAGCTGTAGAGCCATTAATCCTGGCACTCAAGGATAACGACAGCAATGTCCGAGACTCGGTTGCTTATGCTCTTGGATTGAGGATTCCTCGCTATCCCGTGTGGGTGTGACAGGAGGCCGGCTCTATGCAGTGTGTGTAATCTGCAAACCATCCCCTCTTTTTTCGATATGCTTTAAATCATAGCAAATTATTATAAGGACACTTCCAAGCTCAAACCCCATTATGGTGCGCTACGTAAAAGGCCCTTGCAATAACCGTTATCTTTAGCCTGAATAGACCGATATGAGGAGATCGAACAAGTAGAATTGTGCTCCATTCTGTAGTGTGTGGAATGAGGACTTAGCCCAAAGAGCTTTTGAGTTTTTTTCATCATGCTGTGCTGGTTGTACAAGCCGGTGCGTACAACTTGCAATTAGTTCTATGGCATTTTTAAATGATTTTATGGAAATGCCACAGAACTATCTCAGAAGAACAGCGCAGCGAGCCCATAACATCGATTATGCTGAATGAGATAAATGGAGCTGCGGGCCTGGCCAGTCCTCAAGCCACATATCTCCGACTTTTGCCTCTCTCCTCTAATGGCTGGCGTTCTGGGGAGAATAGGGACGAGTCAGGCTATAAGTCTTTCTTTGAGGAAGCGGAGCATGAATGAAACAGGACGCTTTAGGATCTCATGAAAGATGAATAATTAGGAGGGAGGAGAAAGTCAATTGGATGTAGGAGGGATAGATGGTCATCGACTTTCGCCAATACATTATACGTCAATTGCCGAGATAAAAGGCTTTCGCTTCAAGTTTAGAAAAGATCATCTCCACCAAGAAGAAATGACCAAAGAGAATAAGATATCAAGTCCCAGGCTGGCCAGCGCCGATCCACAGCGCCCTCCGCAGAGGAGCCAATCACCGCGAAGTGACGGCCTGACCCTGCCCGAAGCTCGACATTAAACCGGGGCTCGAAGGCAGCCTAAGCGCAGGAATTTCACACAGCGTCCGAATTACCGGAACCCTTTTCATGGGGCCTCTTGCCCGCTCTCTCGCACGCTAAAAGCGAGGCTTTACACCTCTTCAAGCGTCTCGACACCCACTTTCTTGACAACGGGCTTCCAGATTTTGTCGGGCATCCAGGCCGGCGCGCCTTTGGGCTTGTCCACCTGCACCCTCTCGCCTGTGAATACGTGCAGCTTCTTCGTTCCACGCTCGCGGAGTTTGATATCAGTGTGGCCCCGGTTGGCTGCCTTCAGGGCCGCCTGGCGGGGCGCTTTGCCCGTGAAAACGCTGATCTCGTTGCCTTTCTCGTCCCGCAGGGCGAAGTTTCTCATCTCTTTCTCGGCCATAATATTTCCCTCGGTAAAAAGCTCAGATCGTCATTGCACACTGAAATGATATCAACCTTGTTTTCCCTGTAGCAGCGCCTGAGCATCTGCATGCATGCTGGCGAGCTTCTTGGTGATCGGGTGCTGCGGCCCGTACTCCTGCTCCGCCAGCCCCTTGATCCGCCAGATCTCGGAAAGGAGCTTGCCGATCTCCTTGGTTACGTACTTGCGATTTTGCTCAATCATGGATCTTGCAGCTCCGCCAGGTCCTTCAATGCCATCCCCTAAAATCGCCCTTGCATTTTACCTTTTTCGTTCTGGTAATATATCTGAACCATCATCGTACCAGTGAAACGGCGGCGGCGCACCCACGCGCAGCAAGCTGCGGGGCATCCAAGGCGCCGCCGCATGAAAATGGAACCCGGTAGGGCTGATCCAAGCCTGAGCTGAATATGCGTGCCCTTTAAAACTTGGTGCAGGTTGCGAGGTATGTTCACTCCATCTGCTATCAGCCGAAATCAATCAAGTTCATCTGTTTATGGGTTTCCTTTTCTTCTGGGGTTCCTTGCGTTTCAACATAATTACGTATTGTGTCGGCCATAACTCCATCGCCTACCGTTCC
>Ga0209777_10005703_pt1 | contig 14253 bp, 6 predicted proteins | sample FrelakmetHBP12HB_FD_187147 | JGI IMG/M metagenome (GOLD analysis project Ga0209777, IMG submission 187147) | Freshwater lake sediment microbial communities from the University of Notre Dame, USA, for methane emissions studies -HBP12 HB (SPAdes)... | ecosystem: Environmental > Aquatic >...
ACAGGCGCTCCAGCGTCTTGAAACAGCTCAGAGAAACCAGAACAAAGCCCCGAAATAGACGGAGAATCGTATAAGAATCGAAAAAGCAAGGAAATCAATGGGCCGTCCGGCCGCTTTTATTTTTGATATGGACGGCATCATTGTTGATTCCATGCCGTACCATTTTATCTCCTGGCATGAAGCATTGAAATCTTTCGGAGTGAGCGTCAGTTGTTTAGATGTCTACTTGAAAGAAGGAGAAAAATGGCAGAACAGCGTTGTTTCCTTCCTGAGAAAAGAAAATATCAAACCAACCAAAAGAAACCTTAAGAAAATATTTTCCATACATGAGAAAGTTTTCAAGAAACTTTTCAGGCGAGCTATTTTCAAGGGCGCGCCTGAACTGCTCAAGGAACTTAAGAAAAAGGGCTTCAAGCTCGGGCTTGTAACGGGAACGAACTCCACAAGAGTTAAAAAAATCATTTCTGCAGAACTCGCAGGCATTTTCGATACTATTGTAACCGGGGATGAGGTAGAAAAAAGCAAGCCGCACCCCGAGCCCTACCTGAAGGCGGCAAAACAGCTCGGCATTTTGCCCCGCAACTGTGTCGTTATTGAGAACGCTCCCTACGGCGTCGAGTCGGCGAAAAAAGCAGGGATGTTTTGTATAGCGGTTGCCACAAGCCTGCCAAAAGAATACCTGAAGCGGGCCGATCTGGTGATAGACAAACTTCAACAAATCTCGTCAGTAATTTAAAGTACTTTATTAGGGTTATTAACATGATCCACAGAGTTGCTAACATTATAAACATATTGAAAAATCAATACAATTATAAAAATATAGTTGGCATGGCGCGTTTTGGAATCAAGACGAAGAGTGCTTTTGGCATTCCGATACCGGAACTAAGAAAGCTGGCAAAAAAGATCGGCAGAGACCATGTTCTTGCAAATGAACTTTGGAAAACCAAAATCCATGAAGCGAGGCTTCTTGCAGGTTTCATAGAAGACCCAAAGAAGCTGACTGAACAACAAATGGAAAGATGGGCTAAGGATTTCGATTCATGGGATATATGTGACCAGGTGTGTTCAAATGTTTTTGATAAAAGCCCTAGGGCGTTCGACAAAGCGCTCGAATGGTCAAAAAGAAAAGAGGAGTTTGTCAAAAGGGCTGGCTTTGCAATGATGGCCGCGTTAGCGGTTCACGATAAAGAAGCCAAGGACAAATTGTTTGCGAACTTTTTTAGCTCGATAAAGCTGGCGGCCTCAGATGAGAGAAATTTTGTAAAGAAAGCAGTAAACTGGGCTCTGCGCCAAATCGGGAAAAGAAATATGCCCCTGAACGAAAAAGCGGTTTCACTCGCAAAAGATATGGCTGAATTTGAATCGGCTTCGGCTCGATGGATTGCAAATGACGCCTTGAGAGAACTGACATCTTCAAAGGTATTAAAACGAATACAATCCAAGAACAATTAGACCTGATCTGGCCTAGAAATTGTTTCACGTGAAACAATACTACGGCTGCCTGCGGCCGGCAAGAAAAGCATAAGCGAGAATTAAGAACTAAGAATTGATAAGAATGTCCCGATTTCTGTGTTTTTAAACTCTTAATTCTGTCGTTTAGTCGTTGCTGGCCCCCTGCCGCGGACTTAGTATGAACTTTCAGCTGGTTAACCCGCCTATATACGATTTTGCCGCCTATGACCTTTGGGCGAAACCGCTCGGACTGCTTTACCTTTCTGCCATTTTGAAAGAATCAGGGCATAAGACCTTCATTTTGGACTGTATGGACCGCAAGTCGTGCGGAATGCCGGAGACTAGGTCCGACCAATGGGGTTGCGGGTCTTACCATAGCGTTGGGGCTAAGAAACCGGATGTTTTGGCTGAAATACCAAGAAAATACAAGAGGTACGGCATGCCGGTTTTGCTGATGAGAGAAATGCTAGCAGATGTAAAGGGACCCGCTGCCATTTTTGTCAGTCCCGGCATGAGCTGCTGGTATCCGGGTGTTTTAGAAGCTGTAAAATTACTAAAAGATATTTTTAATGATGTTCCCTCGATTTTAGGCGGAAATTATGCGACCTTATGTTTTGAACATGCCAGCACTATTTCAGGGGCCGATTACGCGCTAAATGGGGGATTAACGGGGTTCTTGCAACCCTTGGGAGTCAGAATCGAAAGGCTGAAACTTCTTTTCAGTGACTATCCGGCGCCGGACTATGAGCCTTACGGCTGCCTTGAATATGCAGTATTGAGGACATCTGAGGGGTGCCGATATAGATGTGATTACTGCGCTGCGGGAGCGCGGCCGGGCAAAGGATGGGTGTCAAAGAGTCCCGAAAAGGTTGTTGCTGAGCTAGAAGGGCTCGCGAAAAAAGGCATAAAGAACGTTGCATTTTACGATGACGGGCTTCTTTTTGAGGCAGAACAACACATAATCCCAGTGCTCAAGGAAGTTATAACTAGAAGACCGCAGCTTAATTTTCACACCCCGGACGGCCTTCATGCGCGGTTTTTGAGCGAAGAGGTAGCCGAATTGCTATATAAGGCGGGGCTCGTTATGCCACGAATTAGCATTGAAACCGTAAGCGAAGAAAGGCATAAGGAGACCGGTGGAAAAGTATCAACAAGGGAATATCTTTCCGCTGTGAACAACCTTGTTAATAGCGGTTACAGAACAGGCCAATAGTTGCCTACGTTTTGATGGCTATGCCGGACCAAAGTTTTGCCGAAATTGACAGGACTCTTGATTTTGTGCACGAATCTGGAGCCCGTATTTCTCTTGGCGAATATTCACTCATACCGGGAACCCGCGACTGGGAAAAGGTCAAAAATATTCTTCCTTCCGACGATCCTCAGCGGCACAACAGTTCTATATTTCCTTTACACTCTCTTTCCGACTGGCCGGCGCTTCAGGTGTTAAAAGAAAAGGCGCGCCGGCTTAACTGCAAACTACGGTCACGAGCTGACGAGTCAAAGGCTTGACGGGTTTAGAAGCGTTCAACTTATCCACTTTTGAACTTATGAACCCTCTTTATCGTTTTGTTTCACGTGAAACATTCCGTAAAGAGCTGCTTATATTTGCAATGATGAACTTTTTTTGATAGAATAGTTAGCGGCAGTGGTATAAACAAGAATCATATTGATATTTCAATTACTTTTATGTTTCTTCGAGGAGAAAAATGAGTAAAATTATTACCATAGTTAACCAGAAGGGCGGGGTCGGAAAGACCACTACAGCGATAAACCTGCCGGCTTCCCTTGCCAATCTTGGCCAGGATGTCTTAATCATCGATATGGACCCGCAGGCAAATACAACAAGCGGTCTCGGCATTGACAAACATTCTCTTGAAAACCACATCTATCAGACGCTGATTGACGAGGTAAAGCTGGAAGACATTTTGAAGCCGACTGAAATGGATTGGCTGGACATTGCTCCGTCCAACGAAGATTTGACCGGAGCAGAAATTGAACTCGTAAATATTGAAAACAGGGAATCGCGGCTGAAAGAGGCGCTGTCCAGGTTCAAAAAGGTTTACAAATACATATTCATCGATTGCCCTCCGTCGCTTGGGCTCCTCACTTTGAATTCCTTGGTCGCGGCGGATTCCATTATAATTCCGATGCAATGCGAGTATTACGCACTTGAGGGCGTGGGGCAGCTTGTGAAGACAATAGAGCTCGTCAAAGAATCGTTGAATCCGAAGCTTGAAATCGAGGGGGTACTTTTCACGATGTTTGATGCGAGGATAAATCTATCCCATCAAGTGGCCGAAGAAATAAAAAATCATTTTAAGGACAAGGTTTATGAAACAAGAATTCCTCGCGCGGTGCGGCTCGCGGAGGCGCCGAGTTACGGCAAGCCGATAATTCTTTACGACAAATACTCAAAAGGGTCCGAAGCATATCTTGAATTAGCGAAGGAGTTTCTTAAACGGCAGTGATAAGTGGTAAGTGGCAAGGCAGAAAGGATAAGTATAAGGCAAACACAGCATTTAAGCTTAATTCTTGGAACACAGCTTAGTGCTGAACAAAAAAAGGAGCTGACAATGGCGCACAAAGCGTTAGGGCGTGGTCTGGGTTCGTTGATTCCGGGGGCGGAAAGGGGTTTTGGGAAATTCTCGCAAGAACAGGGCATAAAAATACCGATTGACCAAATAAGGCCTAACAGAAACCAGCCCAGGGAAAAGTTTGACGAGACGAAACTTAGAGAACTTTCTGAGTCCATAGAAAAACACGGCCTTGCTCAACCTGTTCTTGTAGCTCAGGCAAAGGCCCCGGGCGAATACGAGCTTATAGCCGGAGAAAGGCGGTTGAGAGCAAGCAAGATGGCCGGGCTCAAAGAGGTCTGGGCGGTGGTAAGGAACACTCCCGAGGATAAGCGCTTTCAGCTTTCATTGATAGAAAACATCCAGAGAGAAAACTTGAACCCCATCGAAGAGGCAAAGGCATATAAAAAACTGATGAACGATTTTGACCACACCCAGGATGAAATCTCAAAGCTTGTCGCAAAAGACAGGGCCGTCGTTGCAAACACTCTTCGGCTTTTGAATTTGCCGGAGGAAATTCAGGAATCGGTAGCGGACGGGCTGATCTCGCCGGGGCACGGAAGAATGCTTGCCGGAATACCGGACGAGGAAAAACAGAAGCACCTGGCCGAAAGAATTATCAAAGAAAAAATCACCGTCAGAGAAATCGAAAAATTGATTGCCGAGTGGAAATCGGGGAAAGTCAAAAATACGAAGAAGAACAAAAAGGCAGAGCCGGAATTAAAATATCTTGCCGAGGAGCTGCAAAGAAAACTTGGGACGAAAGTCAACATCTCGGGCAGCTCAAAAAAGGGAAAAATCAACGTGTTTTACTATTCGCTCGAAGAGCTCGAAAGGATTACAAAAATCCTCGGCGTAAAACTCTGATGATAAGAGTAATAAACACGGAAAAAATCCCCATAAAGATGTGGATTGATGAAGTTGAGCCAAACGCGTACGCCCAAATAAAAAACCTTGCAAATCTGCCCTTTGCTTTCCACCACATCGCTATAATGCCGGACTGCCACTCCGGTTACGGCATGCCGATAGGCGGTGTTCTTGCCGCAAAAGATGTAATAATACCTAACGCTGTCGGGGTTGACATCGGCTGCGGCATGTGTGCGGTAAAAACCTCCCTTAAACAAATAGACCGGGAAACCTTAAAAACCATTGTCGGAAAAATCCGAAACACAATTCCTCTTGGGTTTGAACATTATAGTCACAAGCAGCCGGCCGGCCTTATGCCGGAAAAAAGCCCGGATTACGGTGTCGTCGCAAGAGAATGGGAAAATGCTTTGACGCAGGTCGGGACTCTCGGCGGAGGCAACCATTTTATCGAAATTCAGAAAGAAAGCGGCGGAAATATATGGATTATGGTGCATTCGGGGTCAAGAAACATAGGAAAACAAGTTGCCGATTACTATAACAAGACAGCAAAGAAACTTGACTCAAAAATCGACCCCAAAATACCTCCCGGCTTCGACCTTGCTTTTTTGCCGATTGAGTCAAAAGAAGGGCAGAACTATATCGCCGAAATGAATTTTTGCGTTCAGTTTGCTCTTAAAAGCAGAAAACGAATGATGGAAATAATCTGCGATATCTTTCTCGAAAAGTTCAGTGAAATAGAATTTGAGCCGATGATAAACATTGAACATAACTATGCTTCGTTTGAAAAGCACTTCGGCGAACCGGTCTGGGTACACCGCAAAGGGGCGACGCTTGCTAGTAAAGGAACAATAGGAATAATCCCCGGAAGCCAGGGTACGAAAAGCTACATTGTCAGAGGGCTGGGGAACCCGGAGAGTTTTATGAGTTGTTCTCACGGTGCGGGAAGGACAATGAGCCGCCATGAAGCAATCAGGGTCCTATCCGTTGAAGAAGAAGCAAAGAAGCTCGAAAAACAGGGAATACTGCATTCTATTCGAGGCAAGAGGGACCTGGATGAGGCCCCATCCGCATATAAAGATATTTCTAAAGTTATGGAAGCGCAAAAGGACTTAGTTGAGGTCTTAACCGAGCTTTCTCCGTTAGCCGTTGTCAAGGGCTAAAACACCCCCTAACAGACATCCCGAACAAAGTCAAAAAACCTTTCAGATTTCACACCCTTTCTTTTTCAAAAAACCCATAATCAATTTTCACAAATATTTTTAATGTTTTTTTCAATTTTTCCCTACTAAAAAGGTATAAATCGTAACATATTTATATTATTATGTATTATATATTTTGGGGGCTAGTTTGCGGGCAAAAACGATTCTCATCTTAACTTGCGCCATTTTTTTAAACAGCTTTTCGGCTTTAGCTTCGATAGGAAATGACGGCGAATGCCTCATATTTGAGCAGGCGTTTCAAGCTCAGACACCAATCATAGAATTTATGATAGCGGTGGCTCTTCCGATAAAGGTGGTCAATGAGCTTTTTTCTCAAGCCAATTCTTTGAGTTCAACCGAACGGAAGGACGCTGAGAGGAAATCCAAGAAAAACAACAAAGGGCCTTCCGACATTTCTTTTAACATTGCTGAAAAATCAATTAGATTATCGAAAGGATTTCTGTGTCCTTATGATTGGCAGTTGCCAAAATTAGAGCTGGTTCTTTCCCGGAAAGGCCATTATTCAAGAGGCGCTCCGTTTTGTGCAGGTTTCGGCATAGCGCTTCTTTTTATTTTGTTCTACCTAGTGGTTCTACGGCGAAAATCCCTGCCGGGAACAATCATAAATATTATCCGTAACTCAATTCAAACCCGATCCAGTATTTCCGGACCGGGTTTTTTTATTGCATTGCTCTTAAATAGGTTGGGGAATATTTCAAGGATGACGCACAATAAAGGCTATTATTATCTTGTTAAATTGACAACGTCCCTAAAGAAAATAACATTTGTAAAGGTGACAGCGGTCATTCTGACCTCGTGTTTTCTCTTTTCCTTTGTTTTGGCCGATACGCTGAGAGCGGCGATGATTAAACCGGAAGTCAATGCAAATATAAACAATATCATATCTGAATTCTACATCCCGTCAAGTGTCGGCAGGATAACAGAAGAGAAAAGCTTCGGCTCAGACAAAGTCGTGATAAATATACAGGATCTTCACTGCAATTTTGAAGCGCAAAAAAAGATTTCAGAGATTCTTGAACTGCTGGACAAAAGGTTTAATCTGAGCTCAGTTTATATAGAGGGCGCATCAAGTGAACTTGACACTTCCTGGGCGAACCGCATAAAAGACGAACAGCTCAGGAAGCAGGCTATTGAACTGTTTCTTGCAAAGGGCGTGCTTTCCGGAAGCGAATATTATTCTATGATCAGCAAGAAAGCGAATTTGCTGAAAGGCATAGAGGATTCAAAACTTCATAAAGAAAATATAGTCCGTCTCGGAAAAATAATTGAAAAACAAAAATATTTTGAAACAGCAATAACAGACTTGAGAAACGACCTTTCTTTCCTTGAGGCGAAATACTTCAACTCAAAGAATAGAAAATTCACGAGAATACTTGAGAAGCAGCGTAAAGGGGAACTGAGCGCTGAAAAATATTATAAATTGCTTGAAAAATATGCGAATATAATCAATAAAAATCCCAAACAATTCAATAACAACTTTGCCATTAATATGGCAGACTACCCGAACATTGAAGGATATCTGGAACTACTCGGTTTAGGCAGGCATCTCGATTACTCGAGAATATCCCGCCAGATGCAATTTTTGGTAAGCGAACTGAAGCAAAAGCTGTCGTATTCACAATATAAGGAGATCTCTGAAAAAACAAACAACTTTTCAAATTTTGAACTGCTGTATTCTGTGCTCTCGCAAATGTCCAAACAAGTAGTGGTGGATTTTCAATCCCGTTATCCGGATTTAAGCAAATTTTTTATCTATGTAAAGAAAGCCAGAGCGTTGAACCCGCTTGATATGGTTAACGAAGAAAAACAACTGGTGGGCCAGATTCGTCTTGGGCTTTCAGACGATATTGCCGAATTTGAGGTCTCATTTCTGTCTGAATTTTTCGAGTATTTTGTAAATTATTTAACTAACAAACTTTCAACGGATGACTATCAGTATTTCAGTAAACGGTTTGCCACATTTAGGCACAAGTGGGCGGCATACACATATACAAACCGGCTCGAGTTCTTGGCGGGCGATTTCAAACTGCTTGATGAGTTCTATCGCGTCAATAACGAGCGCAGCGAAGTATTTATTGAAAACATATTCAGAAATGAACATATATCACGGTCACGGGAAGTCCGCGGCGATTCAACTCAGGCGTCTAGAATATCGCCGAAGGGCGTTGACAACAACCCGCTTTCAATTGCTTCCCCGCTAAATGCCAAGAAAGCCATGGTCGTAATAACCGGCGGATTCCACTCAGCCGAGCTTCAGAAACTGCTTGATAAACAAAACATTTCTCACATTACTATAACTCCCAATTTGACCGGCAATTCAAAATGCTCCGACCTAATCTACCGGGAGCTCGCTCTTCGGCAGGCAAAAGTACTGGTAAATGCCATTGACATCCTGAAAATGTCGGACGGCATACAGATTGAAGACAGAGGCAGTAGCGTCGTCATAAAAACGCTTGACGGGGAATTTCTAATAGAAAAAGGCAAAAACGAACTGATTAAGATCCAGGGAGAATCAAGCATTCCCAAAGAAAACAACGAGGTTGAATCTTTTGTTGAATTTGTAAATAAGACAATAATACTTTTGCCGCAAATTGCTCATATTTCGGTTAAGGATCTGATTCTGTTTTTTGTAAGAAATATCGCGAAATATAATTTCACTACCGGCGCAGGGCCGATACAGGAAATATTGCAGGATGAGCAAAAACAAAAAGCAACGTTAGATTATGCCGGCATGGACTTAGACCAGTTCGGCAAATTGCCCGATTTTCTGCAATATGCAATCCTTGCGGAAGCAGCCGGCAAACATCTAGAAGAACCTAAAGCGAAAATCACCGAACAGGGGAATAACGAAAGCCATGAGTTGATGGCAACACCGTCGACCTTTAAAAAGGCCGTTGATGATTTTACCGGCCCGAAGATGAAGGCCTCATGGGAAAAAGCCAAACGGATAGCCAAGAAAAAAGGGCATGATACTTGGCACGGATTCTTTCAGGAACAGTTTGTAAAATATGCTGCTGAATTAGCGAAAGAATATCCGGAATATAATAATAAGATAGCCGGAATCAAATGGGCCGACGAAAAAGGCCTTCTAATAATTTATGCCGCAAACCTTGCCGCGTGGAAAGAAAAGTGGTCTTTGCTGAATTGGGTGAAATTCTATAAATCCCGCCTTTTCGGTTACGCTAATGAAGCCGAGAAAAAGCAATTGCAAAAAGAGATTATTAAGGCGCTGGGCAAGATTATTGGAATTGGCCTTATTTTGGGTGTGGTTGGCGGGGCAATAGGTTTATTTGCGTTTCTTGCAATTGGTTTATTAGCGGATTATCTGATTTCGGCGGCCGTTGGCTTCTGGGCTTACTTTTTTGGAACGATATGGGGGCACAAGAGGCATAATCTGGGAATTCTTAAGCAACAAAATGGTGTACTTTTGGTTTCTGATTCTGAAAAGCCGATATCAGAAAATGAAAAGACGCCGGCAAAACCAATTTCAAAAGAAATGGAAGCAGAAATTATTCAACAAAAAGCGGACAAAATTACGCTTGAAAAAACGGTTCAAAATGAAGAATATTCCCCCACTTTTTATGAACTTAGGACCCAATATTTGAACGGCGAAATCGATGTTAAAAGTTTTGTCAGCAAGATCACTGACTCGAGGGCCCGAAAAAATCTATCTATTGATCCCTTAATCGCCAATCCGGCCAGTCCGTACAGATTTGGGCATTTGTTTTTCAAGGATTTGAAAAGCAATGATGATAATCCCGAAACAAATCTTCTTGTAAGAAGAAAGAAGAATGACGGGAAATTATATGAATTAGCGATGAAAAATGAGCAGGATCCTTTAGTAAAACAAAAATTCGCCGACGCTCTTAAATATTTGTTTAGTTTAAATTGGGATGATATAACTTCTTACGAATTACTTGAACAAACCCAAGCACTTATTGAAATTGCCTGTCAGGGCGATGCTGAAAAAGCTGAAAAAAGTGAATCCAGAAAAATCGCCTTTGAATTATTCCCGAAAGCAGTGGAATTGGCATATTCTTCAGAAGATCCGCTTGAATATGCGATGAGAATAGCAGTAATAGGTAATTCGATTGATCTGGCAGATCCCAATGTCCGAAAAGAAATGGAAACACAAAAAGAGCAATTTCTCTCAAATAAGCTTAAAACAGTAAACGATCAGGATTTCTGGCAAACAAACCATATTGACCTGTTAAAGAAAAAACTGGCAGGAAATCCTAAAAACATTGTCTATGTTTTTGATAATGCCGGCGAAGATGTGCTTGATTTTATATTGATAAAACAATTATTAGAGCTTGGCCATAATATAACAATTGTTGGAAAATCTGCACCCGCCGCAAATGACACCACCTTTCAGGATGCCAATACTCTTTTGTCTGACCCGCAAATAATAAAGTTCCTGGGAAAAGGAAATTGTAAACGTATTAAAGCTATCGGCTCAGGCACTTTAACGCAAGGGATGGATTTAAAAAGAGTATCAAAAGAATTTTGTGAAGCTTGGATTTCGTCTGACCTGATAATATTCAAAGGGCAGGGGAATTACTATACGGTCAGAGATTATAATCCCACAAAAGACTGCTTATTTCTGCTAAAAGTTAAGTGGCCGCAAGAAGTTAATAATAGATACGAAAAAAATCAAAACATAGCTGAATATCTTTCAACAAGCGGCGGGGAAAACGTTCGGGCGGAGGAGGGGCAAGCTGACAAGGATGCAAATGCGGCTTCTATTAACTCATATGAACGAGCCAAACAGCCCGGAGAGTTATTGTTCGGCCTTCGTCTTCCGCCGAATTGGTGGAAGTTGGCAAAATATGAAGATATTAAAAGTTTTGTGGAAATTATGAAAGCTCCTTTTTGGGAAGAGCCGGTATTTCTTAGAATCACAAAAGAGCTATTTTTGGGCAATATAACGACAATGGAAGAAGCAGTTGAGAAAGTGCTTGATATTCTTATACACAAAAATCGTAATAATGAGGAACTCAAAAGAGGGATAAGCCAGATTATTGAGGCGGGGCTGAAGAGATTTCAGTTCATTAGTGAGTATTTGCCTGACAAAATAGCAACCAAATGGGCCGAGGACTTGGTCAAATTTCTTCAGATAAAAATACACCAGAAATGGAACCTTGAGCATCAGTATCGTCCGGAAGAGATTGCGATTGCAACTGAAAACAACGAGAACAATTCGATAACTGCGAATGACAAAAAGAAACCGGCAATTGAATTAATGGCCGAGTTATCAAAAATCACGGAACAGAGTATTGGCAAAACCAAAGGGTCTATTTTGTACTTTAGTAAAATGCCGGAAATAGCTGGTCAAAACAAAAAGGAATCAAAGCTCAAGCAAAAAATGAGTTCGGTTAATGAACAATCGAAAGATGAACGGACCGGGAAACCGATAACTCTTGCAGAAAACTCTCCTTTAATACTTGCTCTTGAGGCAATAACTAACAGCAGTTTTGCCCAGGGTCTCAGTAACCTGATAATCAAAGAAGGTTACAAGGGAACTATACCTCAAACAATTCCTGAGTGGCTGAATGTTCTTCAAGAGTATTCAATAGCTATGGTGTACGGCATACGTAAGTTGTTTGGTCACAATATCTTAGCAGGCCAGGGATCCTATGGAAAAGAATGCCAAATAATCGAAGCAAAGGCACAGAGCATAACCAGTGTTCAGACAGAAGTTAAGGTAAACGATAACCCTGCTCTTATTCAAAAAGACGGAAGAGCGCTTGCTACGATAAGATACAGCGAAAAAGAAAATAGATACATAATATATGTTCACAAAGCATTCTTTGAAATGATAAAGAACAAAGACCCTGCAGAACAAAAAGAGCTTTTAGAAGAGTTAGCGATACATGAGGTATTGGAATATTATGCGCTATACAAAAACAAAGAAGAAATATACATTGGATATACGGAGTACTTAAGACAAGGCAAACATCTAAGCCAACCTAAGACACTAACCCCGCAAGAGCTAGAAACCGCAAGAAACAGCGAAAACTTCCACAAATATCTTGGATACCTATATTATGAAGTATTAAGTCATAGACAATCCGGTCTCTTACCTGAAGAACAGACGGTAATACAAACAATCAACTTTAAGGTTCAGGATATACTATTTAAGATGCTTAAATGGGCCTGGGTAGACCTGGAGTTAGGGATGCTGGCTAAGGATGATGAGATCGAATATGGAATGGTGAATGTATTAAATAGTGTTGGGAAAGAATATAAAAAAGAGCTTAAGGAGTTCTTAATTTCTTCCGGTTTGCGGGAAGATTTTGCTGCAAAAGCGGCTAATACCATAGCAAAGATGAGCTCAGGAGACATAAGATTGATGCAAATATTAGGTACTCTTAATGAGAAAGAGGTCGAAGCTCTCGGTGGCTTTGAAGAAAAAATAGAAGAGGGCTTGAGTAGTAGAAATAGAGCAAAAAAGTGGCTTGATAAATATGAAGACAGGTTGGACGAATTTAATGAATTAAACCCTGCGGAAAAAGCGGCTTTTGCTAGTAAAATCAAAGGTCTTATAAACTCATATGAAAATGGAAACTACCCGAAATATGCGAAAGGAGTATTCAAAAGATATTTTTGTTGCACAGATGCTCCTGAATACTTCATGCATAAATATAGTTTACCAAAGTCTTATGTTTTGATGATAATGGAAAGACATACAGATTATCATAAGTGGTTTATAGAATTTAAAAACATGGAAAAAAGAATTCAACAAAGAAATATTCCAGGACTGAATAATAATTATGTGAAAGCAATAATCATAGAACATGGAATTGAAAATGTTGAAGCCTGGCTTATTCAGGCACAAATTATAGTTAATAATATACTTGCAACAAATATTCCCGGCATAACAATTAACAGTGCTTGGGAAATAGTAATTCATCACAGTGATGCCGAAAATTGGCTAGAGGAAGCAAGAAAAGTTGCTGAAAGGATAAAGGCAAAAAATATACTAGGGCTTGCCTATGCTTTAATATGGAGAATAATAACAGGCAAAGGTAAAGATGAAGCAGAAGCCTGGCTTGAAGAAGCACAAAAAGTCGTAGAAAGGATAGTGGTCAAAAATATTCCTGGACTCGGAAATTATTATGCATGGGTAGCAGTAATTAAGAATGGGAAAGAAAATGCGGAAAGCTGGGTGGAAGATGCGAAGCAAGTTGCGGATCGAATTGTTGCAAGAGAGATACAAGGCATGGATTATAACAAAGCATGGATCATTATACTTGGGAAAGGCAAGGAAAAAGCAGAATTTTGGCTAGATGACGCACTAATAGTAGCAAAACGTATATACGCTCGGCATATCTTTGGATTAATGCCGACAGATTTATGGAGAATAATAATTGACCATGGTAAAGAAAAAGTGGAAGCATGGCTGGATAATGCTGAACCCATAGCAGAACGCATAGATTCAAAAAGCTATCCGGGACTTTCAAGCGGGCGCATATGGAGTCTAATAAATAGCCAGGGATATAAAAAAGCAGAGGCTTGGTTTAAAGAAGCATTTGTTATTTTCAATCGAATTGTCAGTTTAAATATTCCCGGGCTAGCACCATATTCTGTCTGGATAATATTAATCAGAAAAGGGTTAAAAAATAATGTTGAAGATTGGATAAATAAGGCACGAACTGAAGCAGCCAAACTATGTGCAACAAATAAGGTTTCACCTAGTGCTGCATGGGACGAACTCCTTAATAAAGGTTTAGAGGATGAAGATGATGATGCAATTCTTAATGATCCTGATGAACAAACTGGCGAACCCTCGACCCTCGCTGAGAACAGTCCTTTCATTGTTGCACTTGAGGCAATAACTAACAGCAGTTTTGCTCTTTGGCTGATTGATCATCTAATTGACAAGAGTTACAGCGGCGCAACACCGCAAACGGTTCCTGAATGGCTCGATGTACTTCAAAAGTATTCAATAGCTGTGGTGTTTGGAATCCGTAAGTTATTTGGGCAGAATATTTTAGCGGGTCAAGGGAACTATGGAAGTGAATGCAAAGCAATCGAGGCAAAGGCGCAAAGCATAACTGGTGTTCAGACAGAAGTTAGGGTAAGCAGTAACCCGGCTCTGATACAAAAAGACGGAAGGGCGCTTGCAACGATAAAATACA
>Ga0209777_10005704_pt1 | contig 14253 bp, 13 predicted proteins | sample FrelakmetHBP12HB_FD_187147 | JGI IMG/M metagenome (GOLD analysis project Ga0209777, IMG submission 187147) | Freshwater lake sediment microbial communities from the University of Notre Dame, USA, for methane emissions studies -HBP12 HB (SPAdes)... | ecosystem: Environmental > Aquatic >...
GCTGCGATGCCCCCCTGCTGTACTACGCCAAGCGAACCTGGTATATCCGGACTTCCGCCGTCAAGGATAAAATGGTTGAAGGCAACAAAACCATCAACTGGTACCCCGAACATATCAAATTCGGGCGGTTCGGAAACTGGCTGGAAAATAATATTGATTGGGCTTTTGCCCGCGAGCGCTACTGGGGATCACCGGTGCCCATCTGGAAATGCAAATCCTGCGGCAGTTTCGAATGTATCGGCAGTATCGATGAATTAAAAAACAAACCCGGTGGCAAAGGATTAAAAGAACCGATCGATTTGCACCGTCCCGATATGGACAACGCGACTTTTAGTTGCGCTAAATGCGGTGGTCAGATGAAACGGACTTCGGAAGTCATGGACTGCTGGTTCGATTCCGGCTCGATGCCCTTCGCCCAGTTGCATTACCCCTTCGAGAACAAAATGTTATTCGATAAGGCAACCGGACAGGCAGATTTTATCTCTGAAGGCGTCGATCAGACACGGGGCTGGTTTTACAGCCTCCACGCCATCTCTACCATGTTGTTCGATCGGCCGGCTTACAAAAATTGCATTTGCTTTGAACTGATTTTAGATGCTCAAGGTAAAAAAATGAGTAAGAGCAAAGGTAACGTTGTTGATCCGACCAAAGTAATCAAGGACTATGGCGCTGACGCTCTACGTTGGTACTGTTACACCTCTGCTCCGCCCGGCATGGTCCGCCGTTTTGATACTAAAATGGTAGCTGATATCACACGACAGTTCCTGCTCACTCTGTGGAATGTCTACTCATTCTTTATTCTTTACGCGAATATCGATAATTTTAAACCCGGTAAAGCCACACTTGAGATACCTGAACTCGATCGGTGGATACTATCGGAACTCAATCAGCTGGTGGATGAAGTCACGACCTCTAACGAAAATTACGATCCGACTACTGCCGGACGTAAAATAGAAACTTTTGTCGATAATCTCTCCAATTGGTATGTGAGACGCAGCCGTCGTCGTTTTTGGAAGAGCGAGAGCGATACCGATAAATTATCGGCTTACCACACCCTCTACGAATGCCTGGTAACTCTCTCCAAGCTCCTGGCACCTTTTACCCCCTATTTAGCGGACGAAATCTACCAGAACCTGGTGCGTTCCGTAGATCGCACCTCACCAATCAGCGTCCACCTGGCGGATTTCCCGGTTACCGATAAGAGTAAAATCGATCATGATCTCTCTACAGATACTTTGCTGGCGATGCGTATCTCTAGTCTGGGAAGAGCCGCCCGCAGTCAGGCTGGTATTAAAGTCCGTCAGCCTTTGGCTAAAGCTGTTATCAAAGTCGCTTCTAAACGCGAAGAAAACGGCGTGAAGAGATTTGAAAATCAGATCCTTGAGGAACTTAACGTAAAAACGTTGGAGTTTTGCGGCGACTCCGCCGAACTGGATACCCCCGAGCTTTCGCTGAGTAACGAAGGGGAAGTCTGTGTCGCCGTACCAAAATCTATTCCTCCGGAACTGGCTGCCGAAGGTTTGGCACGGGAGATCGTCCATCGTCTGCAGACTATGCGCAAAACAGCCGGTTACGAAATCGCCGATTATATCACCACCTACTATCTTGGTGATTATTATGTAAAGCAAGTCATGACGGATTTTGCTGACTATGTTAAACAGGAAACCCTCTCCCGTAATTTGGTACAAAGGACCGCGCCTGAGGGAGGCTATCGTGAAAAAGCTAAACTCGGTGGATATGAAATGGAGTTGGGAGTTACAAAAGAGTAGCCTTGTCATTCTGGAATCTGCCTCAGGCGGATGAAGAATCCATGGCGGGGGACACACCGGATCCTGATTTGCATCGGGATGATGTAATACCAAAAAAGAAGGGCAATTCACGCCCTTCTTTTTCTTTATGCCCCGTCCCGGAGGAGTCGAAATCCGGTTAAATACATTACTGTGGTTTAGGACTCTCCCCAAGGGTCACTTGAATTGTCATTTGTGTTCTGCCTCGGTACAGGACTACATCCATTGTCTGTCCGATACTCGCTTGCCCGATAGCTTTAATCAATCCGCTCGCATCCGTTATATCTTGCCCGGCGAATTTCACCACGATATCGTTCACCTGTATACCGGCTTTACTAGCCGGGCTGCCAGCGGCCACCTGGGTGATTAAGGCACCAGTGTCTGTTGCAAACCCGTACCAACGAGCATAGGAAGCGTTAACCGATTGCGCACCAATACCCAAATAAGGCCGGTTAATATAACCGTTGCTGATAAGCTGCTGGATAATCGGCAGAGCCGCGTTGATGCTGATAGCGTAACCCACACCCTCGACACCGGTCGCCACTGTCTTAGCATTGGTAATGCCAACTATCTGCCCGGCCAAGTTGACCAGCGGACCGCCACTGTTACCCGGATTAATGACGGTATCGGTTTCCAACAATCCTTCGAGCGTATTGCCGTTTTCATCTTGCATGGACACGTTAAGCCGGCTGATAATACCCTCGGTTACCCTGATACCTTCACCAAGTGAGTTCCCGATAGCAATTGCCCAATCGCCTTCTCTTAAAGCATCGGAATTCCCAATAGTCAACGCCGGTAAATTGGAGGCATCCACTTTCAACACCGCCAGATCCGTCGAGCTATCTGTTTTAACGTTTTTTAAATCTACGGAAAGACTGGTACCGTCGTTAAAGGTAACCATGATACTGGTTGCCCCATCGACGACATGATTGTTGGTTACAATCCAGCCATCACTACTGATAATCCAACCGGAACCAGCGCCATCCTGGGTGCCCACCTGCCTGCCGAAATAATCGTAGGCCGGTACTTTAACATTTATTGCGACTACCGATGGTTTTACCTTCGCCGCCACATCCGCGATACTTGGTAAAGATATGGTGCCGCTCACTGCTGATACTGCTGAGGCATTAGTCACCGTTGTTGTTACGGTAGTTTGATTGGTATTATCCACGGACGTCTGAATTTTGCTGGTTAGCTGGCAGCCCGATGAGAGCACTACCGATGCAGCCATAACAACGGCGATCACCGGTAATAATAATTTTCTGAATCCCATTTTCATTCCCCCACACCATTTTTAGTAGAATCCTATTTTATAACTTACCATGCGGATGAAAGCGATACAATTTCTAAAGTTACAAACAGGATTGACTGATCTTATCTCTAAAAACAATTGTAGGGGTAAAATATTTAGAAATTATTAAGGTTGGGGGAAAGAAAAGCAGGGGCTGGTAAATAACCAGCCCCTCTGAAGAGGTTTTTATTTTTTCGCAGGTATTTGCGGTAGGTGCGATAGGGCTTCCTTCACCTTAGCTTCAGGATACTCATAATCCTGTAGTTTACCGGAGAGGTAGTCATCGTACGCTGCCATATCGAAATGACCGTGACCGCTGTGCGCCAGCAGAATGGTCTTAGATTTGCCTTCCTGTTTACATTTCAAGGCTTCGTCGATAGCCACACGGATGGCATGGTTGGTTTCGGGAGCGCTGATGAAACCCTCGGTGCGGGCAAACTGGACGCCCGCTTCGAAGGTAGCAAGTTGCGGCACCGCCTTGGCTTCGAGCAGACCTAATTTCACCAGGTGGCTGATGATGGGGGACATACCGTGATAACGTAACCCGCCCGCGTGTACCGGCGCCGGCACGAAAGTATGACCCAATGTGTACATAAAGGTTATCGGCGCCATACCGGCCACATCACCGAAGTCGTAAGCCAGTAAACCCTTGGTAATAGAAGGCGTGCTGGTCGGCTCGACGCAGATTAGCCGCAGGTTCTTTTTCTTGCCTTCGATCTTGTCTTTGACAAAGGGCATAAACATACCGCCGGCGTTGGAGCCGCCGCCAACGCAGCCAACGATCACATCCGGGTAATCGCCGATCTGTTCCATCAGTTTTTTAGTCTCCAGACCAATAACAGTCTGGTGTAAAATCACGTGGTTTAACACGCTGCCCAGTGAATATCTGGTGTCATCGTGGGTTGCAGCATCTTCCACGGCTTCACTGATGGCTATACCCAGACTGCCGGGATGATTGGGGTCTTCTGCCAGCATTTTCTGTCCGATTTGCGTATCGGGACTCGGGCTGGGGACACATTTCGCACCCCAGACTTCCATCAAATTCCGGCGGTATGGTTTCTGCTGGTAGCTGATACGCACCATGTATACTTTCAATTCGATGCCGAAGTAGGAACAGGCTAAAGCTAAGGCGCTGCCCCATTGCCCCGCGCCGGTTTCGGTGGTAATACGCCGGATCCCGGCTTTCTTATTGTAGTAAGCTTGCGCGACTGCAGTATTCGGTTTGTGGCTGCCGGCAGGGCTGGAACCTTCAAACTTATAGTAGATTTTAGCCGGCGTATCCAGGGCTTTTTCCAGCCTGTGCGCCCTGAATAATGTAGTCGGTCTCCAGGACTTATAAATCGCCTGTACTTCTTCCGGGATATCGATATAGCGGTCTTTACTGAATTCCTGTTTATTGATTTCATCGACGAACAGGAAAGGCGGCAGGATCGTCGGTTCCTTGGTTTGCGGGTGCAGTAATGGCGGCAAAGGTTCCGGTAAATCTGCCTGGATGTTATACCACGCGGTCGGCATATCTTTTTCGCTGAGGACGAATTTGGTCTGGTTCTTATCCATTTTTTACTCCTTATTATTTTGTATTTGATAATTGGTGATTTGTTTCGTATAAAATATCAGGATCTCAAATTTTTATATCATTTGGCCCGACGGGCCAATATCTACCTTTCAACATTTTTCCCCTCCGAAGGTTATTTTTTACCAATAAAAAAAGCCTCTCATCCTGAAAGGGACGAGAGGCTAACCTACCGTGGTACCACCCTAATTTCCCGAAATAGTCGGGACACTCCTTGCGGATACCGGATTTTACCTGATATCCCGGGGTCTGTTAACACTCCCCTGGCGGCAAAGCCTACTTGTCTTGCGACTTTCTGTTTGCGGCTCCCAAGCCCATTCAGTTTTTGCGCTGGTACCGGATTCACACCTTCTCCGGTTCTCTGTGACCCCGCTAAAGACCTACTAGTCTTGTTCTCAGCTTTTACAATATTCGATTAAGCTTTAAGATAACATAGACTTGAAATAACTGTCAAGTCCACGAGATCTTCACGCTCCATCCCATGCCGGGACACGGGATCCAGGTGTAACCCCGCTCTATCCTGAGATTCTTGATTATTGTTTATTGTGTATTTGAATTTCGCCGTGTGTGGTTGCACATCAAGCTGTTTTTAGCTACAATAGTTTAGACATCCACATTTAAAGGGCGACGTAGCCAAGTGGTAAGGCAGGAGTCTGCAAAACTCCCATTCAGCGGTCCGAATCCGCTCGTCGCCTCCAAAACTTCCACTTCTTGTGTCCGCCGGAGAGATATCTCTATTCTTTACCCCCATTTTTGTTGGATTAGTAATCCTGATATGGACGGCCGCCGAGTTGATATCTCCGCATTAGTCGAACTCTTGGTTTTCCGTAAGCCAGGTTTATTTCCCGGCCTGCTATTACTTGCAGTGAACGGGCAAGTTCCCTTGTACCTATCGATATAACCAACACTGCTCAACCCATTTGCATCCCTGCCCGGTCTCCTTGAAAATGGTTATTTATAAACAACAAGGAGGCTCAGGATGACATCTCAATACACCGCACAGCCAGGAACCACCAGGATTGAAAAAGGCGCTATCCAACTTTTGGGCACGACAAAACTATCGAACAAGGACTTAGCCAGTCAAGGCTTCTGCCCTGAGTGTCACGGTAAACTGGGGATGCTGAATAATCATTATCGTACTTGCCAATCCTGCGGGCACAGGTGGTATGTAAATCCAAGAAAGGGAGGGTAGTTTGCTTGACCTACCGTAACATTCGCAACGTGGACAGACGGACTTTGTCCAAGAGTGTCCTCGATAATCAGAGTTCTGCTAACGGGTTGAATGGATTGACACTCCTGAACTCAACACGATATAATTCTGAACGGGCCGGGATGGCGGAATTGGCAGACGCAAAGGACTTAAAATCCTTCGTTCGTAAGAATGTGTGGGTTCGAGACCCTCTCCCGGCACCACTTATATCCGAGTATGGGTGTTTTAACGATACTCCTCGGTTACTTGATCGGCACCTTCCCGACTGCCTATTTCTTCGGTAAAAAAATCCTCGGGAAGGATATTCGCCGCCTCGGCGACGGCAACATGGGCGCGCGTAACGCCTACCACGAATTGGGGCATAAAGCCGGGGTAACGATCTTCTTCATTGATGTCGCTAAAGGACTTCTGGCTATATTAATCGCCCGGCTTTCTGACGTTCCATTGAGTTACGTTTTGGCAACCGGCATTGCCGCTGTGATCGGACACAATTTCCCCTTTTTTCTACAGTTCCGGGGCGGACGCGGCGAGGCAACTACCCTCGGTATCCTCTATGCCTTGTTACCTCTACCCTCTTTAGTCGTGACGGTACCCACTGTACTCTCTCTGCTTATTTGGAAAAATGTAATCTTGACCAGCGCTGTTTGTTTTATCTCGATGCCGGTAGTTTGTTGGCTGTTCAAAGTACCGGGATACATGATTATCCATGCATTGGTGTTGCCGATAATGGTAACGGTAACGCACTATTTCCGGGCGCGTGCTTTAAAGAAAACATTGGGCACGGGAACTACTTAGATCTGTCATTCTGAGGAATCCCGATTCAATCGGGACGGACGAGTGTTTGTTCTGAGCTAATTGAAGGGAATCTCCGGGTGGTGGGGCATTACTTTCCGATTTGATTCTCTCCCTTGAGGGGAGAGAATACAAGTGAGGGTGATTTATTTAAAGTGACTTGCGGCTGATTACCCGTCGTGTAGCTTGTTCGATATCTTTAGCGGTCAAACCGTATTTTTCCAACAATTCCATTGGTTTGCCCGATTGACCGTAAACATCATTCACGCCGACGAACTGCATCGGTGTGGGGACTGTTTTGGCCAGCACTTCAGCCACTGCGCCCCCCAGTCCGCCGTGCTCCAGGTGCTCTTCCGCCGTGACAATGGCGCCAGTATCGCGAGCTGCCTGCACAATGGCTGCTTCGTCAATCGGCTTTAATGTTGCCATATTAAGCACGCGGCAATCTATCCCGTCCAGCTTCAACTTATCGGCGGCTTCCAACGCATTACTCACCATTAGACCCATGGCAATAATTGTGGCTTGTTTCCCCTGTCTCAATTGCGCCGCCTTACCTAACTTGAACTGGTAGGTTTCATCGTTTACTATCGGCCATTCCATACGTGACAACCGGATGTAAAAAGGTCCTTTAGTGGCAGCGGCAGTTTTTACAACCTGAGCCGTTTCCACCGCATCCGATGGTACTACGACGGTCATTCCCGGCATGGAAGTTATCAAACTTAAGTCCTCTATCGCCTGATGAGAAGCGCCATCTTCCCCGACTGTCAATCCGCCGTGTGTAGTGACGATCTTAACGTTATGGTGCGATTGAGCGATGGAAACACGAATCTGGTCGAAACATCTGCCTGGCGCAAATACCGCGAAGGTGCTGGCAAAGGGAATTTTCCCACAGCAGGCCAACCCGGCGGCGATCCCCATTAAATTCTGTTCGGCAATACCGCAATCAAAAAATCTATCGGGAAATTCTTTGGCAAAAAACAATGTCATCGTCGATTTGGAAAGATCGCCATCCAGCACTACGATATCGGGATTTTGTCTACCCAATTCTACGAGTGTTTTGCCGTACGCTTCTCGTAAGGATGCTTTACCCGCCATGCTAAGATAGCTCCTTCATCGCTAATTCGAACTGCCCAGCGTTGGGGGCTTTGCCGTGGAAATCTACATTATTTTCCATGAAACTTACGCCTTTGCCCTTGATTGTCTTGGCAATAATTGCTACCGGCTGACGTTTCACTGTCCGCGCATGTTCGAAAGCCTCGATCAATTGCTGGAAATCGTGCCCATCGACATCGATCACGTGCCAGCCGAAAGCGCGAAATTTTTCACTCAAGGGCTCGGAGTTCATAATATCCTTCGTAAAGCCATCTATTTGCAGACCGTTTTTATCTACGATTGCGACCAGATTATCCAGTTTGAAATGTGGCGCGGCCATCGAAGCTTCCCAGACCTGACCCTCTTCACATTCACCGTCGCCCATCAGCACATAAGTACGGTAGTCCTTCTTAGCTAGACGTGCCGCCAGCGCGCACCCGATGCCAAAAGAAAGCCCCTGCCCGAGCGAACCGGCGCTCATCTCAACTCCGGGTAAAGAATGCTCGGTATGCCCTTGTAGACGGCTCCCGAGTTTTCTTGAAGTCTGCAGCTCCTGCACCGGGAAATAGCCGTTTTCCGCTAGCGTAGCATACAGCACCGGCGCCACATGACCCTTGCTTAAGATGAACCGGTCACGGTCCGGCCAATAAGGGTCTGCAGGGTTATGCCTCAAGATACGGAAATATAGTGTCGTGAGAATTTCGACGGAAGAAAGAGAACCTCCCGGATGTCCGCTACCGGCGGTGTATATCATCTGTACGATATCGCGACGCAGGCGTAAGGCAATTTTCTGAAGTTCGCTGATAGGCAAAATGTTGGTTTCTGAATTCAATGAAAACCCACCGTTTCAATATTCATGAAGATAACGAGATAATTATAACATTTATGAATATGGCACGGGAATAGATATACGCCACGTCGCATCCCGATTTTTTCAAGGTTGCATTCGGGGAAAAGCAGCCCAACTATATGCCCCCGGTCCCCATGCCGGCTGGCCGAACCATCAATACCGGGACTTTGGAGCCGCGTAATATTTTATCCGCCACCGATCCCCACACCCAACGACTCACGCCGGAACGACCGTGGGTGGCAATAATCACTAAATCCACGGCGTTTTTTTGCTCGAAATCCAATAATTCATCCGTCACTATTCCAAAAATAACTTTGGTATGGACGTCAATTCCTTCCGCAGCTAATTTCTTTGCCTGGGAGGATACGTATTCCCGGGCATATTTCATACTGGCCTCTTCCAGATTCTGCATATCCATAAAGGGTAATTCCGTTTCTGTGCCGTAGAATTTTAGCGGCGGAACTACCCGTACCAGCGTTACTTTAGGCACAGCGCACCCCTTGGCAATACTGATAACATGGGGTAATACTACTTCTGCCAGCTTGGAACCATCGAGCGGTACCATTATATGTTTATACATGGTTATCTCCTTTTTTACCTTTTACGTCATTCCAGACCCAATTTTGAATCCAGAAAATTTTATGTTTGGCTTCCAGCCATCGGGTAAATGGAGTTGTATTCATTCTGAGGAACCTGCCTTAAGGGGGTAACATATGAATCTCAGGGCGTTGCGTACCTCAAATCCTCACCGGAGCAATCAACCACGCACCCGAAGATAGGCCTCTTTTAAGCCCGGAACCGTATCGTAAGAGTCCAGTTCCTCCGGTAAAACCCACTTCATCTCACGGTGCTCCCAATCAATTTCTATCTTACTCGCATTTTTTACATGAAACAAATAGGGATGTACTACCCATTTTCGATCCAGTTCTTTATCCTCGATGGTAACGGGATCGCCTGTGTTCATCAAAACGACATCAGATGGTTGCAGCCTGGTTTCTTCTTGAATTTCGGTATGCGCCTGTGAGTCCGGTGTAGATTCGATAAACCCGGTAACGCCACCCCACTTGCTACGGTAAGTGCCCACTTTATCACTGCGCAGCAATATCAGAATCTTGCCTTCTGATTCCAAAAAACAGGTGACTACGTGATTTACTTGAAGCATGCTTAATTGGCTCCGTTAATCGGTGGCGTTAACTATGGAAACGCATACCCAATCTAGCGCGGTGATTGCCGCATTTAGTTTATTTTCTTCGCGTGAGCCGGAAAAGATACATTTGCGGCTGGAAACGCGATCTTTCGTCGATAAACCAAGGTAAAACAAGCCTACCGGCTTACCCGGTATCGCTCCGCTTGGCCCGGCAATTCCCGTATCGGCAACACATATATCCACACCCAGGAGCTCCCTGCCGCCGGCTGCCATTTCTTCCGCCACCTGGGCACTAACTGCGCCGTAATGTTTTAAAGTAGCTTGTTTTACTCCTACTATTCGATTTTTTATGTCGTTGCGGTAGGAGATAACCGAGCCGATATATACATCGGAGCTTCCGGGTACATCAGTGAGCAAATTTGCGATCAAACCACCGGTGGCAGACTCCACCGTGCCGATGGAGAGGTGCTTTCCCTTTAGGAGGGCGATCAACTCAGTCGCAGGATTTTGCATTTTTTATTTACCCCAATTGTCATTCTGAGTCCGCCTCAGGAAGATGAAGAATCTAGTTCTTGCTGCTTATCCATATTATCCGCCTGTGTGTTAAGTATCCCCGGTAGCTCAGCTCCTTAGTACGACAGGAAATATTACGTATAAGCCAGCCTTAATTTGTGCACCAAATCTTCATCCACGATGCCGGTACCCTGGCTCAACCGCCCGATAATCTGGTCTACCGTAGACATCTTACGTTTATCTGTCATATCGTCCATGCATTCTAGGACTCCCGCTCTCCGTCCGACGCGGAAACGCACTCTATCCTGGGGAGTCATCGCTTGGAATCTTTCAATAGTAGCTAACATTTTGTTTTTATCTTCCGGTAATTTACCTTCTACTTCCATCAACAGGTTACCGTTGTGATCGCTAACCAGGTTAGAATGGCAGTCCAGGTTCTCGATCATCAGCTTCAATTCGGCAACCATTTCTTCGTCGCTAAGACGGATAAACGTCCCGTTTTCTACATCTTCAGCCATTACCAGACCGGGGAAAACCCCCAGTGTCCTGATGCGGATGTAATCGGGATTTATAGCGCTTAAAACACGTCCGGTTTCCCGCGCGTTCTCTTCCCATAATGCTTTACCGCCAAGTCCCAATAAAACATATTCGGAGAGAGATATCCCGGAGGCGACCACCTTTTGGCCTCCATCAATCTGCTCCTGTGCGGTGACGCCCTTATCCATCATCTTGAGAACTTGATCACTACCGGATTCAAACCCCACATGGAGACGGGTGAGACCCGCTTCATGGATATCCTTTAGTTCCTGTAAAGATTTCTGGGCAGCTGTTTTAGAACGTCCATAACTCGTAATACGGGTTACGGTTGGGAAAGTCGTCTTGATGAATTTCAATACTTCAACCAGATCTGGAGTACGCATGATAATACTGTTCGCATCCTGTAAAAATACGTTCTGGCTCCCCGAGTGCATCCATAGTGCGACGTTGTAATGCGCCTGACTGGGCGGGCTGTGTAATATTGAAAGCACGGCGCCGCGGATGTTATCCGGGTCGCCGCGCTGGTATGCCAGAGTAATAATTTCATCCCGTATTTTCTTCACCGCCAGGATATCCTGCTTGATTTCCTCAACCGTTCTCAATGAAAACTTGGTATTTTTGTATGTACCGCAAAAGCGGCAGCGGTTCCATGGGCAATTACGTGTCGCCCGGATAAGCAATGAATAGGCTTCGCTCGGCGGACGGATAGGGCCTGTTTCTATCGGTTCGGTATACAATTGATTTCCCTCACTTCTTGTAACACTATTATAACGGCGGGTGGTATTATGGGCAAACTGAAAAAAACACTCACTCACCAATGGCCATTGAAAAATGGTAGCACAGGCGGAAACGCCTGTGCTTACTTAGTATTCCATTGAGCTTGGTCTGATTTTACTCGTAGGCTAACTGCCTACCAGGTGTTTACCCCTCAGCCACTACCCCGCGGGGCACAAGAATCCGCACCGCTTTTGCTCGCGAAAGACGTCACCAGCTTCACTGGTTTTTCATCTCCACACGCCGGACACTTCACATCTTTGTCCTGCCCGAATGTTTTACAATACTGCTCGAAGTGCTCCCCGCATTTCTGACATTCATAAACGTAAATTGGCATATATTCCTATCCACCCAACTTATTTTATCGTATATCAAGGCTCTAAATATGTATGCGACTTTTGTCATACTGCTATACAATATAGAGAGAACCATTTACGTGAGGTGTATATTTGAACACAAGATCCTCAGTCGCTATCGTCCGGGCGAAACGTTACGATGCGAATGAACTGAAGCCCCTGATAAAACGTAACTTTGATTTGATCGGCGGTCTGGATGACCTAATCAAACGGAATACGAAGGTATTCGTAAAAATAAATCATCTCTCGCCTCCCTCACCGGCCGATAGGGGTATCGTGACCCACCCGATATTTACTGAAGCTGTTTTGGATATTTTGAAAGTCACCGGTGCCGATATTACGGTCGGAGATGACATCGAGGAAGACGGTGTGGATGGTTTTGATATCTCCGGTTACCGGGAAATGTGCGAAAGGCTCGGTATAAAGCTGGTAAACCTCCGCGAAGAGGGGTTCATTCCGACCAAAACAGCCGGCAAAATTCTGCCGGAAATCTACCTTTCGCGCGTAGCCCTGGAGGCAGATGTTATTATCGACCTCCCTAAATTCAAAACGCACTCATTGACTTTATTCACCGGCGGAATAAAAAACATGTACGGGGTTATCCCCGCCGGCATGCGTCGGCGTTTTCACGGTGATTACGTTCGCCCAGAGGATTTCTGCCAGATGCTGGTGGATATTTTCGCAGCTTCTAAACCACAAATCACCTTCATGGATGGCATCATGGCTATGGAGGGCGAAGGTCCCGGTTCAGGGAGGATGAAAAACCTTGGTATCATTCTAGCCAGCCGTGACACCGTTGCCCTGGATGCCATCGCTGCTAATATTATCGGCATTAAACCGGACGACGTTCTCACAACTGTCTTTGCTGCTGAGAGAAAGTTGGGTAATGGCGATTTGAAGAACATCGATATACTCGGTGAAAAAATAGAATCTATAGAGGTAAAAGACTTCAAGTTGCCAGCCAATGTCAGTCGCAGCGCCATGAAATATGTTCCACGCCCGCTGGTTAAATTCGGGGTTAATCAGATTTCACCGCGACCCCACATTAAACAAAAAAAATGCACTGCATGCCGTGCCTGCGAAGAGGTCTGCCCTACTGAAGCGGCCAAGGTGGTGAATAAATGTGCGCGAATCGATTATAAAAAATGCATTCGCTGCATGTGCTGTCATGAAGTCTGCCGCTATGATGCAATCGTTTCCCGGAGGCCCTTTTTCGGGCAGAGTATCTACGGTATAATCACTGCAGTACGAAAAGTTGCCGGTAAATAATCCTGACTAAAAAAGAAGGTGAAAAGAATATGAGTAACGGAATCGTTCTTTCAAAAACGCGCGCTCTAGCCATGCAGACTGAAAAAGTATTGACTGCCGAAGGCTACTCGGTCGCCATCGTACCCACTCCGCGACAGTTCACCGGTGATTGCGGCATTGCCGTGCGTTTTCCATGGTCTTTCCACGAAGCTGTTAAAGCTGTATTAGAAAACGCCGGTGTGGAATTTCAAGGAATCCAGGAACTCAAACCCGAAACTAATTCGTAAAAGTGAAGGCGACCCGATGAAAAACACGAGCTTGAGCCGCCATGTGAAAGTAGTCTGCACACTCGGACCGGCTAGTAATACCCTGGAAATTATTCAAAAGATGCTCACTGCCGGCATGAATGTCGCCCGTTTGAATTTTAATTATGGGACACGGGAGGAACATCACCGGCTAATCAATAATGTCCGCACGGCAAGTGAAAAGCTGGGGTCACCCGCTGCGATACTGGCCGACCTGCCAGGTTTGAAGAAATACCCGCATGCATCTATCAAAGAAGCCTTTTTACCTGATTTAGAGTTTCTGCAGACTGAAAAAATCGATTATGTCGCGCTATCTTTTATCTCGAATGCGCGGCAGGTACTGGAAGTGAAAGAATTACTCGAGCCCATGCACTACGATATACCTTTGATCGTGAAGATCGAAAAGGCGCTCGCTCTTAAAAATAGCGAGGCAATACTGGATATTGCTGATGGCATTATGGTGGCACGGGGTGATCTGGCTATTCAAATCAGCATCGAAAAAGTTCCGCTGGCGCAAAAACGGCTTATCAAAGCCGCCAATCAGCGCGGCAAGCCGGTGATTACCGCTACGGAAATGCTGGAATCGATGGTACGTTCGCCTGCTCCCACCCGTGCCGAGGCGACCGATGTTGCCAATGCCGTACTGGATGGGACGGATGCCCTGATGCTCTCCGAGGAAAGTGCCATGGGCAAATACCCGGTGAAAACTATCGAGATGATGATAAAAATTGCGCTCGAAGCTGAAACCGCTTATCCTCACGGTGACCGGTTGAGAGAC
>Ga0209777_10005705_pt1 | contig 14251 bp, 7 predicted proteins | sample FrelakmetHBP12HB_FD_187147 | JGI IMG/M metagenome (GOLD analysis project Ga0209777, IMG submission 187147) | Freshwater lake sediment microbial communities from the University of Notre Dame, USA, for methane emissions studies -HBP12 HB (SPAdes)... | ecosystem: Environmental > Aquatic >...
GGTAAATCTATGGGAGAATATTATGTGGAATTTACTCAAGATGCAAATAATACAAATACAAATCGTGTAGTTATTCATAAAATACAGGCGAATAATCCCAAAGGATATGATTTTATGGTATATCCTGACCCGGGGGTTACACAATTAAAATTAACTTATTCGGATATTGTGAGTATTAATAGTGATATTGATGAATTGAATAAAATTCAACCCAAATATGATGAATTTATACCACCACCTAAAAGAGATTCGTCACAATTTATTCCGGAAGTTGTATTTGTTGAAAATGAATGGAAAAATAAACCGACAGTGGCTGGTTCAACATTATACTTGGGTTTACTTTTACACGGTGGATATTATTTTGATAAATCACCCGATAATGATTATGTACCAAGATATATACAAGACCAAATTCCGGTTAAAACATTTACAAAGGCCACTCTAACTCCTTTTGGCAAAGTTGCATGGATTATTACTTCTAATTATATGGATAGTGATACACACAAAGCATTTTTAAATAATATTAAAAACAAGGATAAATTTAACAAATACAAAGATTATAAAGGTGTTGAACTTGCTGAATATATGAAAACAATATTTAATGCATCTGTAACCGACAAAGATTTTACGAAAAATATAAAACCTAATGCAGAGGGCGTAATAACAATTCCAAGGGGAGAAACAGAACGAGCAGAAAAAACGCCTACAGAAACATATAAAACAAAATGGCAAGGATTTACTTTTGATAATAGTATGAATTATACACCAAATAAAACACCTGAAGAAAAAGCAAAAGCAGAAGCAGACTCAAAAACAAAACCAGAAGAGAAAGCAACAGCAGAAGAAAAACCAGCAGAAGAAAAACCAGCAGAAGAAAAACCAGCAGAAGAAAAACCAGCAGAAGAAAAACCAGCAGCAGAAGAAAAACCAGCAGAAGAAAAACCAGCAGCAGAAGAAAAACCAGCAGAAAAACCAGCTGATAAACCCGAAGAAAACCCAGCTGATAAACCCGCAGAAAATAAAGCAGCAGCTGAAGAAGAGAAATTTAAAATATTAAACAAATCATTTAGTTCATATCCTAGTGATAATTCACTCAGTTTTGATACAAATATATACATAATAAATGCAGATGGAGCAGGATTGGCAAATATTGTCAGTAACAAAGGAATATTAGAAAAAGTACGAGGATTTACTGCGACAGGTTCACATACATTGGACCTTTTAAATATGGCAAAAAATTGTGGTTACGAAAATGTAGTTATGATAGATGTAACATGTGATTCATGTACAAATATTCCAAATGATGAAACCGCCAAAAAAATGATTCAGAAAATACGAAAAGGGATTTTACAACAAAAAATCGGAAGAGGATAAAATTAAAATATAATGTATTATATAATTATGGATTATTTTGCAGGATTTAAAGTAGATTCCAATATTACTAATCAAAAATTTGCGATAAAAAACAAATCATTACTGAATAATGATGTTGATTTTTCCAAAATTAATTTAACCCAAGAAGACATCAATCTAATCAATCAAAAAATCAAAAATGGAAATGGACAACCCGATCAGAAACCTGAACAACCAGGTCAACCTGAAAAACAACCGGGTCAAAAACAACCTGAAAAACAACCGGGTCAAAAACAACCTGAAAATAAAACAAATGGACCCGAATTATTAAAAGAACTTGATAATGTAATAGGTAGTTTAAATTTTGGAACAACATTAAACACTGACACTCTTAAAATAAATGAAATTTGCAAACATACAAAATATATATGGTTATATTTTAGTGCATTTTGGTGTCCACCTTGTAAAAGAACCACTCCATTATTGAAAGATAGTTATAATAAATTAAAAATAGCAGATAATACCGAAAAATCAACAAATGCAGACTTGTACGAAACTGATGCAAAAACACTAGAAATTATCTGGATTCCTGTAAATAGCCCGACTGCCGATAATAATATTTCAAATTATTTTAAAGAAATGCCCTGGTATGCAATGCAATCTGGTAATGAAAACAAACTGAAATCCGTTCAAACCAAATATGGTATTACAACAATTCCTGCAGTCATACAAATCAATGTAATAACGGGTGAACATATAACCATAAAGGAATCATTAATAATTCCAACAAAAATACCAATACAATCAGATATACCCAAACTCATTCGGTGACCTACGGTCACCTGCTGAGTTAGTTGTTGAAGGCTTTCAGCCATCTGACCATGTAAAAAATATTCATGTCTTTTTTTTACGCAAACTTGAATTTTTCTTTTTTTTTGATTTCGTAATTGACAGACCACGTCCACCTTTCCTTGGTGTTTTACGTTGTGTTCCATGTGGGTCTTGTGACGCCGATGTTTTACGTTTTTTTGATGTTTTTAATTCTTCTTCTTCTTCTATTAATTCTTGTTTTATTTGTGATATGTTACGTAATTGTAGTACGACGGTTTCCCCATTTGTATAAAATCTACGATATTCATCATTATCAGGGTTATGTTTCAAATACAGATTTCCATTATTATGATTATGAAACGTGTTTTCTCCGGCTAAATCCCACATTTTAAACTGCGGACAATAACTATTTCCTTCATCTGCAGAAGCTTCTAATGTAATGTTGTTTTTACCATCTGAAAATATAACAAAAGCAACGTGATAATCTGAACCGCCTATTGTTTTTTTTTTACGTAAAATACCATATATTTCACCTGGTAGAGGAACCGCATCATCATTTTTTTGTGTTGATCTCCTGATAATACGATTATTATCTTGTATGATTTTTTCGTTTGATTCACCCAAGGTAATAAAACCTTCTTTTGATTGTAAGAAAGGTGGATTTGAATCCGCCTGTAGTAGTGTTTCAAATTCGGGTTTACCAATTTGAGGATTTTGCGTTAAATATGCTAGATTTTCTGCAAGTTTTAAACAATCATTTTCATTGATTACTGTTGGGTCATCATTTTCATCAACCAATACCGGATGTTTTGGATCATCGGTATTATATTGTCGGTCATCGCGAAGAGGACGATAAAAAACATATACATTAAAAAGTTCGGTTTTATCCAATCCCAAATTACTAATTCGGTATGGTACATTTAAAATTTTTTTTAGAATACCTTTCTTCACCAAAATATCCAATGGTCTTTCACTAAATATATCAATTGTAGTTTTGATATACAATGCACTATTATTACATTCACAATTATTACACTTGTTTTGGGAAATGGGTCCTATTCCTATGGTTTTGTCATAATTAAATTTGACTCTTGACATGATATATCAATATATACATATTGATATATTTTTATACTTATTAAATATGCTGTTAATTTTTATAAATAATAAAAACATTGTATACCCAAAAAAAGAGTAGCAGAAAGTATTCCAATACTTACTGCGAACAAAATATGTTCCGCCATTTCGGTTTGTGCTTCGGGAAGTAAATCCAAAATGATTCCCATATGAAAATGTTCATATTCCTCTGGACTCCTACATAGTCCTTCAAAGTCCTCTGCAAGCGAAGTTTGCTCCGGACTTGGTTGTTGAAGGACTTTGTCCATATTCATCTGGACTCCTACGTCGTCCTTCTGAATATGCGTGGTTATCCTCCACTCTGTTACGGATACCACATCCATCTGACCAAACTTATCCGGTGACCTACGGTCACTGTGCGGAGGCGTAAACGCCCCCTGACCAAAATCCTCTGTAAGCGAATATTCTTCCGCATACTGTGGAATACGTCCAACAATACCTCGTTTTTCACTCTCAATCACCACTTCTGGTTCATATTCCTCTGAATATGCGTGGTTATATATATGTTGTTCTAAAAATGAAATATCAACCGGTATAATTTCATTAGAAATATCCATAATAGCTCCACAAACACATTTTTTACTATGATGCATTAAACCATTTTTTGATTTATACGCTTTGTTACATCGTTTACATAAAAATAATTTGTGTTCTTTGGAAGTGCCTTCCAACATGTTGTATTGATTACGTAAAGATTTAGGTAACAAAGATGATGCGTTAAACGATAAAGATACGTCTGGATAACCTTGCAAACTCATAACCTCATCATACATTTCTTGGATACGTGTCAAATGTTTCATTGTGGTTATGTGTTTGTTATAATCACTTTTGTTCATAGAAATAAAATTACAAATTTCACACTGATATACACTCATTTATACTGTTATAATATACAAATATATATTTATATAGGTATCGGAACCTACGTCTAGTTTCGCCATAGGCGAAACTAACCCAGTAAAACCTCCCTTATGTAACGAGGACACTGCTCTACGAGCAGCGCCCTCCTAAGGTTATTTGAAGGAGTCATAATAAATTAGTTGTATAGGATCTTATACAACCAATTTTAAGGAAACATTATGAGGGCGCCGCCACGTAGTGGTGGTGTCCTCGTTACATAAGGGAGGTTTTACTGGGTTAGTTTCGCCTATGGCGAAACTAGACGTAGGTTCCTTTATTTAGGTATCGTCGCCATCATAACTGAACGTATTATATTCTTCGTCGTCGTTGTCCATATCGTATCCTTCTTCATACCCTTCATACGCATCTTCTTCAAACCCTTCTTCCATGGGTTCATCTGGAAATTCATCGTCCAAGGCATCATCGGTAAATTCCGCCAATTCTTTGTCAAATTGTTTACCGTTGTATTTAAAAACATCTTTACTTTCTATGTTCCACCGATTCAGTTTGAACATTTTTTCCATATACATATATCGCCGATCCGTATTATTAACATTACGAAATTCATTCATTACCCGGGTTTTTTCTTCATCCCGTGATTTGTTTACTTTTTTCATGATTTTTTCATAAGACATGTCAACAATTTCTTTGTCTTCCCCAAACATATCCAACAATGCCATCATCCATTTGGCCGAAGTATCTTTCACAATCTTGGTACCCATAATATTTGGCATTTTTTGACATAACAATACCAAATTGTCCAACACAGAAAGGCTCACATATTTCATCCATTGATGAATGATTTCTTTCGGAAACAAACGGAAATAAGATTTGTCGTGTTTATGAATCGGCAATTGTATGGGAAGTAGCTGGGTAAATTGAACCAATGGTAACAATCCGGCTTGCCATTCCCGTAATAAAGTGAAAAAACGAGTTTCCGAAGGACCTGATTTTGAAAATTTGGCAAACCAAGAATGAGTTTGTTGAAGAAATTTAACAATGACCCCTTGATGAGTATCTGTAAGACCCCAATGTTTGGGTACGTTCCATTCTTTGACAAACTGATTATTAAACATCATAGGTGGAAGAATTTTCACCATAAAAACCACAGAATTTTTCACAAATTGAGACATTTCGTACAATTCTTCGTCACCTACACTTGGTGACCAGGATGTCCAAGAATCAAGAGTTCGTTCGGCACGGGTACGTTCCGCACCTTTGGGTAAAAATCGTAAAATACGGTCTCTACGAGTTTGATTCAAAGGACCCAATACATTCATGAGATCATCCAATGCCTTGTACATACCTTCTCCTTCACCACCAGTACTGTCATCTAATAGCATAATTTGGGGATCATATTTAACCAATACATCCAACAAAGGTTTTCGTATAGGATCTAAAAACGGGTCTTCCGCAACGTTTTCTTTTTCCAAAGATTCCGCCATAAATTCGGTCAGTACTTTTACAGCAGAAGGTTGTACAAAGGTTAAATCGGATTGTATACGATTTTTCGCATTGACTAGTCGTAATAGTTGTTCAAAATCTTCCCAACGAAACGTACGTCCAGCTTCTTTCAAATCTTGTATTTTTTCTTTGATAGAACCCTTGTTACGATATGTTTCGGTAGCAGGTTTGGCTGCACATATACCTTGTAAAAATGGTGGAATATCCTGTTCTAACCTGTCAAAATTGCAAAAATAAATAAAAGCCGAATATATGATTTCTTCCTGATTTCCCGAGGTTATTTCGGGTCGTTTCAGTCGCGTATCATCCGAATATACCATAGTAATTGCCGTTGTTTTACGACGAAACAATTCCATATGAGATTGCAATACATTCACATGATTCATAAATGTTTGCAAAACAGGTGCTTCCCGAACAAAATATTGCAAAGTAGATTCATGTATACTGGTGGCATGTTCATCACAACACGCATTTTGTACAAAAGGAATTCCCAACGAGGTTTTTAACAATACATCTTGTTTTTGTACAACACCGTGAATAGTTTCCATAATCCCGTATCCGTACCGTATGATATGTGATTCAGAAACAATCGTATCTTTGTCATCTATGGGAGGTAATTCACGTGACAAGGTGGAGACAATCTCTATGGGTACTGAAGGTGGTAACAATGTTCTCCACATTTGTAATTGATGTTCTTCCGGTATTTCAAATTCTTCCGGATGTTCTTCCCGATATTGTCGTTGTCTCAAATACAATTCGTACAAATCTTTCCGTGAATTCAATATGTTTTGTATTGTATCACGTAATTTTTCTTGAATGATTTCTTTTTTAATGGATTGAATAGAATTCCAAGGTACAATGGAACTTTTGATCAAATTCAACATACATGTCATGTATTGGATACCACTTTGGTCTTCCATAGATTCGGTCAACGGATAACCTGTGAATGATTTCACACATCCAGGAACGGTTTTCTTGGTACGTATTGCTGGTGTAGTGGTTTGTATACCCATCAGAAAAATGGCCGTAGTAATAATTACCACATATTGATGATAATATTTCTGGTATTGGGTATTCATATTCGTAACATTACTAGAACTACTTTTTTTGGACATTTCTCGGATAAAATTCTCTTTTGTCATGACACTCTGGTCAATCCATTCCATGGAAACTCTTTGTACAAAGGCACGAAATCCTCCTTTTTCGTATTCTTTGGCATCCAAATGCAATAATTGACAAAAAGTAGCAAATATGTTTTTCACCATCACTACCGTTTCGGAATCTTCTTGGTCAACATCATTGACTATATGTACCCAATCCATACCCAAAGTTTCCGATTTTTTTTCCATGCCACCCGATTCTTCTTCGGGGTCAATTTCCAGAACACTTCCTGTCTGAATTTTAAATCCTTGGTCATCATATAATTCTTCATTCACCCATTCTAATTTGGATAAAATATAACCACTATGTTTGTCCACAATTGCGTCACCGTCATCACTCATCATTTGAAACTGTTTGTATGTTTCCAAACGTTCACGATATCCAATTTCCCCATGAGCAATGAATTCCTTTGCCAAATCATACATAAAGACAGGAAGTAATTTGGTATTGGTTTGTGTACAATAGAACCAATGATCATCTTCACCTAGTTCATCTATCATCGCACGACGAAGAAATCCTTTTTGAAAAAAACGTACCAAATCATACTGTTTTTTGGTAAAATCGTCTTGACCAATGATATCATCACGTAATTGAGCATACGGTGAAACAATGATTGGAGGAGCATCTTTATCACTGATTTGACCCATGGCATAGGCCATAAGACTATAATGTTGTAACCAAACGGTGCGTAAACGTTCTTTTGCTGCCAATATACGTGAAGAATCCAATATCAATTTCTCTAAAAGTTTTGATAAATCTTCTTGAGATATTTCCAATCGTTTTTCCATTTCTTTGACTGCATATTCTTGACGCATGATTTGAATACGTTTTTCGGATGATTCTAGTGGGTCACATGTGGCCGTTTTCGGATTTTTCATACACGACGGTTGTGTATCACATAACATACGATTGACGGCGCCACGTTTATTCGGAAATGCGGATCGTATTAAAAAGGACAAATCGGCAAAGGATTCGTCCGAAAGAGTATTGTCTTGTACCCATTTATTTTGCACACGTTTGAAAAATTCACGATGGGTTATCAATGGTTCGGTTCCTATGGTGGGTTCGGGTGATTTAGAAAGTGACGACTTTGTGGGAAGTTCTAACATGGCATATTCTCCATTTTTGACACGTTTTTTCTTTGCAACCAAAGTAATCGCTAATTCCGCGGCGGATTCTTTGGGACACGCGTGTCGTTTGATAAGATTGGTGGACAAAAGATCCAAAAATTCGCGCATTTCTTCGGATTCAATGTCATCCGTTTTTTCTGGCATTTCCTTTTTATATTCGTCCAACAATTCATAAGGAGTATCATCCATCATTTTATCATAAAATACATCATCATTGTAATTGTCTTTTTGCAAATCTGCCAATGAAGTATAACGTTTTACCAAGAAATTACGACGACAATCTTTGTTATATGTTTTACTTTCTTCTTGATCCCATTCGGTTTCAGCCGCAGCTTTCAGAAAAGAATCCGATACAACATGATTCATAGTCGCATTGCGTAACAATGCGGTCAACAAGGATGCAGTATCTTTGGAATAAACTTCTTGAATTAATTCGGAAGAAGACAAGGAACGAAACGAAGACACACCATCACTACTGGACATTAATCCACGAATCCGATACACATCATGAAATATTTGATATAGTGTCGTTTGTTCTAATAATTTACGTCCCAAATTGTATTCAGATGGACCTAACATACCTTTTCCAAGAATTTGATTCATATGTGTATAAGTGTCATTGATTTTACGATATTGGTCACGATGTTCATAAAATTGTTTTTTATAGGCAGTAGTACGTTCCTTTATAAAATATCGCATACGATTGTAATGAGGATAAGACAAAGAAGATAATCGTACCAAGAAAGGCTCCAATACTTGCATTTGTTCTCCAATGTTCAATCCTTGGGTAGGTTTCAACCACGATTGAACCCGTTCTACCAAATCAAAGGTGGATGGAATCATGGTTTGTAAATATTTACGGTAGAGTTCTTCTGGTAATTCATGTTGATTACGTACCAAGACGGGATCCAACAGAACATGTTGAATACCTGTTAAAAAATGTTGTATCGTGTTTTTTGATTCTTTGGATGTATTTTTTTTTCCTAATTTATCCAGTAGCAATGTATCTGGTTGAAATTTACCATTACTCGGAAATGTGCGATATTTGAGCCAATATTTTTGACTCATTTCAGAACGTTGTAACATATCCAAGGTGGGTAATTGTACTGCTGAAAATTTGGCCACAGATGCCGGTAACAAAATCCATGACTGAATATGCGCAGAATCGTTGGGTGTTAGTAATTGATGAACGAATTTACGACGATTGTCTTCTGAACGTTCCAAAAAAGGAATACCAGTAGTGAATCTTTGAAAATAATTATGCACTGGTTTCAGGGTAGTATGTTTTGCCGATGCGGTTACTGCGGTGGCGCCAAAAGAGAAACCACCTACCGAATTATCTACAATAGATTCCCACGATTCGTTCAGTATTTGGGGTGAAAATAGTACAGATGAACGTGACACTAGACCATCATTAGTTGTCAATGGAGTATCAATTAGGGGAGAAAATGCTGGATATACTTCTTCCATCCATTTTTTGTACGGATTGGAGTCACCTTGTAGGGTGTTTTCACGGTATTGTTCCGATAAATCATACAAATCACGTATATCATGTGGTTGTAAAACCGTATCACCTACTTCTTCAAAATCATCGGCAGATTCGTCGGGTAAATAATACATTTTTCTACGCGTTTGTGTAACAGGAAGCATCCATGAAAGAGGTGCACCCGTTCCTGCAATTAAATAATCCACCATGGGTTGATATTGGAGTCCATGAACTACAAATCCTTGTATTTGATGTGTATATTCATCCATCAATGAAAATTGTTCACGTAATTCTTTGAAACGGTCCAAAATACGATGAATATTGGTCATGACTTCATGGGTACGCTGTGCATTAGGAATGGTAGATAACAGTTCGTTCATCATACTAGTCAATTGAGTTTCAATATTAAAGACCATTTCATGTTGTGTTTGTTCCACAAATTGTTCCACAACTTCACGGTCTTTACCAAACATAATTTCATCTGCTTCAATATATTCATTTTCCAATATTTCGTCAATGTTCTGATCATAATCAAATTTTTCGGGCAAACGAATGATGGCTTCATTTTCTGGGGTGAATTCTATGGATGCTTTTTCGGCGGATTCTATGGATTCAGCACCTTGTTCTGTTTCTTCGGGTGAAGGGATAAATGTAGAAGGAGGTGAAGATCGTAGTACGAATTTTTCTATGGACAAATCTTCCGGAATTCCCCTATAGCTAAAATCAATATAAATAACTTCATGTTCAGAGGGACGATGTCCTTCAATAGAATGCGATGTCAATTCAATTTGGTCTTCTTCTAAATGAGTAATTTTACCGGTAATTGGTTGTTCTAAACCAATAAAATAAATATCTACCCATTGTTCGGGTAACAATCCTTTTTGTCTGGCAAATCCGGGTTCTTTGGCTCGTGTTAATAATTCTATACGACGTATGGACGGTTCTTGTAATTGTCCATCTTCACCAACATAGAGTAAAATCGTGTCATTGGTAGTGGTTTGTATTAAACGAATTTTTTGATTATCTATGTAATCTACAAAAAATGTTTTTTCATTCAAATCAAGCTTGACGCTGGATTCGGGAGTATTTTCCGAGATGGGATCACTGAAAATTTGGATAATATCACCATAGTGTAAAAATTTGGGATCCGGAGATGAAACCGGTGTTGGTCTGGTAGACATTGGACTTTCGGATATAGAATCATCATTTTTATTCTCGGAAGTTTCGTCGTCAGTTTTTTCTTTTATCATATTGTCTAACTATGTAATAAAAATATTATGTATCTGGTATAAATGACGCGATTATATAGACTATATATATATAAAGATTGAATACGATAAATATATAACCGAATTATTATGAAAAATACAGTTTCATACAAAATAGATAAACATTATTGTATTCATAATCCAAATAGTAGTGTAAAATCAACTACATGCACTACATTTCATAACACATATAAAATGTATAATTATACAGAACATGATGTTTCAAAAAAATTGGTTGACGACGGATTGTACAAATCGGTTGTATTGGATGAACAGACACAACAAATTTATGGGTTTTCGCCACCTAAATCCATTCCAAATCATTTGTTTTTAACAAATGGATGTGGTATCCGTAACAGAGTGGAGGATAACCACGCATATTCAGAAGGACGACGTAGGAGTCCAGAGGAATATGATATTTATTTAATCAATGAAATTGTGGAAGGAGTTATGGTAAATTTATGGTATGATTCTTTTGTACAAAGATGGGAAATTTCTACAAAAAATGCGGTAGGTGGTTTAGAAAATATATATGATGTCACTACCCATAAAAAAACAATATTAGAAATGTTTTTAGATACTATTAACTTAAAAGGGTGCTTCGCACCCGGAGAAGTTAAATCTGATGGCGATTTGAATCATCGTATTCAAGAAATGAAATGTTGGAAAATGGCTTATTCGTATCATTTTATATTGCAACATCCACAAATGATTGTATATCCACCCAATACAATTCAACCACACCATCCTATAGTTGGTTTTGTGAATAGTCCCACGTTATATTTGGTGGCGATTTATCATATACAAGATTCTGTGGTAAAATATATTCCTTCATGTTGTTTTCAATCGTGGGAAGAATTGTCATTCCCATGGTTGCTTTTTCCCCGAACTTCTCAGGTGACTTTGTCACCTACAAAGTTAGTTGTTGAAGACTTTCAGTCCCCTGACCGAAATTCTCAGGTGACTTTGTCACCTACAAAGTTAGTTGTTGAAGACTTTCAGTCCCCTGACCGAACTTCTCAGGTGACTTTGTCACCTACAAAGTTAGTTGTTGAAGACTACTCGGAACAGAAGTCCCCTGACCAAACTTCTATACAGTATAGTACATTGTTAGAATTCTACAAATCGCCTTATTCCGAAATTCATACAACGGGTGCGGGTATTATGATAACCAATTTGAACACAGGAGAACGTACAAAAATCGTGAGTGAAATATTCAAAAAATACCGGGAACTACGAAGTAACAATCCACAATGGTTGTTTCAATATTTATGTTTGAATTATGTACAACGTGTGGATGCGTTTTTACAACATTATCCGTGTTTTTTAGCATCATTTACTCAATATCAAAAACAATACATATCATTAATTTATCATATACATCATTGTTACATGAATAAATATGTACACCGTACAAAAAATAGAACCAAACAATTTGAAGAAAACATTGATTATTTACACAATCAGGTATTTTTAAAATACAAAATATTAGCTGTACAACCAAAACGTATCATAACGTTAGATGTTGTAAAAGAATATGTGGATTTATTGTCGCCCATGTATTTAATGAATTTGTTGGATGCAAGAACCATCCTATAAAGGAACCTACGACTTTTATTTTGCCTGAGGGCAAAATAAAAACCCTTTAAAATCTCCCTTTCGTTAAGATGTTTCTTTGAAAGGATTCTTGGTACACATGTTCTATATGCTCTTATATTACCTTTTTGAACCTTCCTCATTAGAAGGGAGGTTTTAAAGGGTTTTTATTTTGCCCTCAGGCAAAATAAAAGTCGTAGGTTCCTTTAAACCTATATAAAAAATATATTATAAACAACAATAATATATTCATTGTTATTGATATCATGTCACTTAATAAAAGCACTGCGATGAAATCGTTTAATACGTTGTTTTTTGATTTTTTAGATGATATTATTTCCATTTATCCTGAAAACAAAGAAATAAAATTTGCTAGAGAAAAATTTGAATTGTTTAAAAAAAGCAATCCGAGTATTCTTATCAAATTTTGGAAACCCTATATTTATGATATGTATAGTGAACAAATCAATGCGGGTGATATTTCTTTTTTTCTACAAAAAGATTATCGTTCCGATTTTGAAAATTCAAAAGAAAAAATCAGTGATGTATATGAAAAAACATTATCAATGATTGAAAGTGTGCGAGTTACTATACTAGATATGGATGATACAAATCGCGAATGTTCAGCAAAATACATTATTAATTTGAGTAAATTAAGTGAAGTTTATGTTAATTTATCAAGTTGAAAGAGAAATTATAAACGAATTTCCAGAACTTGTAAGAATAAATGGTGTAACTATATAAGAATAAGAATTTCCTACAGACAATGATGAAGCGGTATCTGTCCAGGTTCCATATACAAGTGAAGATGAAGGGATTAGTGATGCAGCTGAAACAGTATAAGAAGCACCCGTACCCGATATTCCACTATTCACTGAACGTACAATCGTAACATAACTAAATGTACCACTTAAATCCAACAATATGTTGGGATTTGAATTTCCTACTGCAGTAGATGCAGAATTTACCGATACTAATACAGTAGGGGATAAAGGTGTGGCTGTACTTTGATAATTGTATTTATAAAGAACGTTGATTTCTGCCATAGTTAGAACACGATTGTAATAACGGAAATCGTCTATTTTACCATTGAAATAATTCAATCCGGGCCCGTAGCCAATTGTATTGTTGTTATAAACAGTTTCACCCACATAAGATGCGGTGGAAACAATGGGTGTACTAACACCATTTAAATACAACATTTGTACTGCATTGTTGCTGCTGTTACATAGAATAACATAGGTGAAAAAATTCCATTGTCCAACCACTACCGCATTTAAATTACTTGTTGTAACGGATGTTCCGTTATAAACTGCCGTCAATGTAGTGGGTGTAGTGGACGAACATGTTAGATAAATAGAGGAAGAAGTCAAAGAAGACGAAATATCAAAAATGGCGGCATTGGTTGCCTGGGTATTTATCGGATAAAACCAACCAGTAAAGGTCATTCCGTTTCCACTGGTTGTAACTGGTGATGTATAAATATTAGAATTCAACAAGTATTGATTACTACTTGCTGAAAGTAACAAATCACCGGAACCAATATTAGAACTTGTATCAATGACAGCACCACCATACATGGTTGCATCATATTTTCCTACTAATGTTGCAAAATTTGCAATTGAACTTGTGGTAGTTGCCATTCTTACAATAGTTTGCTATAATAAATTATTGGAACCTACGGTTCCAGTAAAACCTCCCTTTAGTAACGAGGACACTGCTCTACGAGCAGTGCCCTCCTAAGGTTCTTTGAATATGTATTGGTAAATTAGTACTATAGGATCTTATACAACCAATTTGATATTCTTACCTACAAGGGTTTCAAGGAAACCTTAGGAGGGCGCCGCCACGTAGTGGTGGTGCCCTCGTTACTAAAGGGAGGTTTTACTCCCGATTCCCTTTGCCACCTTTGGTGGTAAAGGGAA